>JACXTT010008836.1_pt1 | contig 13892 bp, 7 predicted proteins | sample 9270951 | NCBI WGS metagenome assembly JACXTT01 (sample SAMN15532306, study PRJNA645909) | rock metagenome | isolation source: weathered quartz diorite | place: Puerto Rico | collected 2017-06-21 | reverse complement strand
GCTCTTCCACGGCGCTGCTGGCGATCCTGGCATTTTTCGAATCTGACCAGTCGGAAGGAGCTGCACCTCTTCTTCACGCTCTGGCGAGGGGTTGAACGCGATCCCGGCAGCACGGAGCGGGACGCTCGCGCCCACATTGGTTATTTCAACCCTTCGACCAGGTAAAGATCGCAGAGAGTTCGAATATAACCGTAGACATATCCCTTGGCGTCTGCGGTCATCATGATGCCGTTAATGGTATCGATTCCAGCCGCATCAGCCGGATCCAGCTGCTTCCAGGGCTTTCTCTGGCCGGTCGCTATTTCGACCTGGACCACCTGCGCCGGAATCTCGCCGTAACGAAAGACAAACAACGTGCGGCCATCCGACGACCAGGCGGTCGGCGCCTCGTTAGGTTGAATGCCCGGGACCAGACGTGGCTCGCCGCCGTTGATGGGATAGGTGTAGACCTTGCGATCCGGACCAATGGCCGCCACCAGTTCGCCGTTTGGGGAGGGAACGAACGTTGAATTCACTCCTTCGGGGCTGAAAGCGCGCGGTTTGCCTTCTTCCACCGACTGCACGTAGAGCTGAAGTCCGTGCCCAGCTTCATTTCCCGTGAATACCAGCCGTTTCCCGTCAGCCAGCCAGCGAACCCGGACATGATTGATTGAGTCCTGGCTCAACGCCTTCGCCTCTCCTACACCCGTAGGCAAAAGGAACATAGGTGCAGGCGACGTGTTGGGACGGGCCACCGCCCATTTTCCGTCCGGAGATAACGCAACGCCGGTACCTTCTCCCAGCCGAACCGCGGGAGACCCATCGGTCTTGCGCAGGTAGACAGCATACTTAGGCCCGCCCCCTTCTCCCGCCTCGGAAAAAAGGACATTCTTGCCGTCCGCGGACAAATCGCCGGGAGTCGACCAATCGAGCCAGGACAGGTCGCGCTCTTTGGTTTCCCCCGGGGCGATTCCGACTATGCCGGCACGGTCAATGCCACGAGTCAGCAAGACATTGCCCTCTTTGCCGACGTCCAGCAAGGTCAGTTCTCCCGGGACACGCGCCAGAATTCTGACCGTTCCGGAGAGATTAACGGCATAAAGAGAACGGTCCCCGCCGGTCCTGGTGGCGGTAAACCAGATCTCGTCGCCGCTGGGTGACCAAGCCAAGCCCTGGATGCTATCCCAGCCGCTGGAAAGGATCGTCTTTTTTCCCGCCAAGTTGACAGTGGCAACCGACCCGCCATCATCGCGATGCTGAAGATGATCGAGAAATGCGACCAAATCGCCCTTGGGTGAAACCCGGAGATGACCAATCCATCCATCGGCTTCATACAGCACCTTGCCCGGAGGAAATTCCAGCCGTTTTCGCCCAGCGACGTCGTGTGCGATAGCCAGAGTGGATCCGTCCGGGGACCAGTCAGCAAATTCAACATTTTCGATGATCTCCCGCGGCGCGCCACCGCCCAGGGGCACGCGGGCAAGCGTGCCGGAATAGATGAATCCCTCTGTGGGCCGACTCTTCAGCGCCAGAGCCATTTCTCCGGTTGACGAAATGGCCAGAACATCAGCGCCCGGCGGGTCCAATTCCCGCGACTGAAGGCTTTCCGGGCGGGTACTGAACAGTGCAATCGGTTTGCCTTCCCAGGCGGCGCTATAAATCACGGTCTTGCCGTCCGGAGTGAAGCGCGCCGAGCGCACAATTCCGCGGCGAAATGCCAGTGGATGGTATGTCGGCAGCGAAGCCGGCGCCGGGCGCTTGAAAAGAAATACCCCGGCGAGCAGTCCGGCCACCAAAGCAGCCCCGGCTGCAGCTAAGGCCACGAGGAAAACCCGCTTCCGAGGGACCGTGATCTCCCTGACTGGCGATATTTGTCCCGAGCTGGCGGACTGACCGGAAACACCAACATGGGCGCGCGATGATTCCAGACCGCGCTTGATCCGCTTCAGGTCGCCGCGCAGCTCGGCGGCAGTTTGATATCGCAGCTCGCGGTCCTTGTCGAGCGACTTGGAAATCACTTCTTCCAGTTTGGCGGGGAGCTTGGGGTTCAACGTCGAAGCTTCCGGAGGATTCCGGTTCAGGATCGCCTCAAAGATTACACCACTGCTGCTGCCAGAGAACGCCAGTTCCCCGGTTGCCATTTCGTAGAGCACGGCGCCGAAAGCGAACAGGTCGGTGCGGGCGTCGATCTCTTCGGCGCGAACCTGCTCCGGGGACATGTAGGCCACGGTTCCCATGGTGGAACCAGGACTGGTCATCAGCGCATGATTGGTGGCCGTGCGCAGTCCCGAGCCGTCCAGACCAGCAACCGTATCCGGGGCGAGCTTGGCGAGGCCGAAATCCAAGAGCTTGGCCTGGCCCCGCTTGGTGACGAAAATATTTGCCGGCTTGATATCGCGGTGGATGATTCCCCGGGAGTGAGCGGCGTCCAGGCCATCGGCAATCTCGATGGCCAGGTTCAGCAGTACCTCGGTGTCCATAGGTCGCCCGGAGATGCGATGCTTGAGCGTTTGCCCGTCAAGATACTCCATCACGATGAAAGCCTGGCCGTCCTGCTCGTCAATCTCGTGGATGGTACAGATATTGGGGTGATTGAGAGCGGACGCGGACCGGGCCTCCCGGCGGAAGCGTTCCAGCGCCTGATGGTTTTTGGCTACATCGTCAGGAAGGAATTTCAGCGCGACAAAGCGACCGAGCTTGGTATCCTCCGCCTTGTAGACCACACCCATACCGCCACCGCCTAGCTTTTCAACGATGCGATAGTGAGAGATAGTTTGGCCAATCATGTTGGACGACTGTGGCGGGCGGCGCTGGAACAGATAGAAGAGCAATCTTAGGCGGGATTGGGCAAGAGGTCAAACCTTGGACCGTGTGGGGCGGACACTCTTGTCCGCCACTTTTGAAGTTGGTTTTGTTCTTGGCAGACTTTTCAGTTATTCCTTAGTTGCTGGGCGTGAAATAGCCTTGCACTTAAAGAAAAGCAAAGTCAAAAGCGGCGGACAAGAGTGTCCGCCCCACACAGCTCGAGGCAATGTATTCCGTGAGCTAAAAAGGAACTGGCGTGCGCTGCTCGCCTGCCCAGACGAGGGCGTCTGGGCCTATGTAGCCTGTGGTGCGTGCTTTGTGAGGGGGGAACTTGCGGCTAGTCGCGCAGCGGAACCACGCTTTGGTCGCCCTGGCAGAAGGTGGCAACGCGCTGGAGCCCGCCATCCGGTTGCGGAAGCACTCGGACGGGACCGTAGCAATAAACCGCGTGCCCATTATCGGCAAAGTACCAGCGGCCGCCCTTCCGGGCCGGGCGTTGCGCTACGTGAGGATCCACGGGCAGTTTCGCCGGCGGGAGGCGGTACGAGCCGGGAAGCGAAACCGACAGCAGTAATGTCGCAAGCACTCTCATGAGAGCAACCTTGGGGCTTTGAATCTAAATGGAAATCAGCATCCTACGTTCATCGCTACCGCCAGACGTGTCCTTCGGGGGCTTCTGAGGAAGCGGCCTGCGAAGTTTGCTGGTGTTGCGATTCGGGGTATCCGCGCGCGGAGGAGCCGGTACAGTTGGCGCCTTGGTCTGTGAACGTGACTTGGCCTGAGCCTGGGCCTGGGCCTCGGCATTCTGCTTCTGAATTGCCTTTCCCTTGATAGTGCTCAACTGAACGCTGTCCTGAAACAGATCCCGAATCAGGCCGCGCTGGGAATCGATGGTTCTCGACTGTTCCACCACCAGCATGGTCAGCAAGCCGTAGGAAATCAGAAACAGAACCGTCAGTACGGGCAGCAGTGTGTGTTTCGGCTTGCTTACCACTTCATCGCCCAGCGTGTCCGACAAATGGCACCCCGATCTATGGCCCTTCAGCGCGGCGGGCAGGGTACAGAATGCAGCTTGTGCGCCAACGACGGCAATTTCGTTAAGACATTCCAGGGAAGAGACTTAGACGGGTTGGTCAGGACACGCGCGGGGTTCCGAAATGCAAGTTGCTGCACATTATAGGTAACCAGGCTGGGTTACGAAGGAGCTACCGGCCGACAGCAAAGACCGCGACTGACAAGGGTTTTGCGTGATCATGCCGGCAAGTCGGCCAGCGTTTTTTCCTCCGGACTGGAGAGATTTTGTCGTACCGGACGAGGCAACGAACCCGGCGGTAGCTTGCGAAGACACTTCCGGAAGGAGCCGGGAAGCATCAAAATCCAGAGCGACGTGTGCGTCCCGTAGGATCAAACATACCTAACGAGAAGGAAGCAATGATGAAGATATTTCGAGCCTTGATTTGCTGCTGGTTGTTGGCTGGCCTCGCCATCGCCCAACAGGAGAATGCTCCTGTCGAACCGATGGATCAAACTCCGGTGTTCCGCGTGAACGTGGTTTCGCGGACCACCAAAGCGGTGAACTATCGCCACCGCGGCGGCTCCACCACCGTCGATATCAAGGGAACAGATCTCATGCCTGAGGCCAAGGGCAAGGCAAAGGTGGACAGCAAGGCGGGGCGCTTACAAATCAACGCCGATATTTCGCGCCTGGGGCCGGCGAGCAGGATTGGTCCGCAGTACCTGACCTACGTTCTGTGGGCGATCACGCCCGAGGGGCGGGCCAACAACCTGGGAGAAATTGTTCCTGACGAGTATGGCAAGAGCAGCGTCGATGTCACCACGGACTTGCAGGCATTTGGTCTGATCGTGACCGCGGAGCCCTATTTTTCGGTCACCCGGCCGAGCAACGAAGTGGTGGCGGAGAACATCATCCGGCAGGAGACTAAAGGCTTTGAAGAAGCCATCGACGCCAAGTTCGACATGCTCGAAGGCGGACAGTACACCATCGACATGCCGGCCCAGCAGCTTCCTTCGATGACGGCCGATCCGAAAACGCCACTCACGCTGCTGGAAGCGCGCAACGCCGTGGCCATCGCTAAAGCCGCGGGTGCAGATCAATACGCGGGCGATAGCTTGAAGAAGGCGGGCGATTATCTCGCCCGAGCGGAAGACTATCTGAGGCGCAAGCAGGGCAAGACGCCGATCGGAACAGCCGCGCGTGGCGCTACCCAGATGGCCGAAGATGCACGTGTGCTGACCTTGCGCCGGAAGGAGCAGGAACGAATCGCGAAAGAGAAGCAGGCCATGTTAGAACGGCAACAGAAAGCGGAAGCCGATGCCAAGGCTGCCGCGGAAGCCGAAGCCAGGGCAAAGGCCCAGGCAGAAGAGGACGCGCGAAGACGATCGCAGGCCGAGGCTGACCGCGCCGCAGCCGAAAAGGCCCAGGCTGAGGCCCAGTTGCAGCAGGCGCAAGCCGATGCCGCCCGCGCAGCAGCATTAGCCGAGCAACAGAAGGCGCAGGCGGAAGCGGAGAGACAGCGAATGGCCGCAGCAGAGGCAATCCGCCAGAAGGAAGAACAACGACAACGTCTGCTCAACCAGCTCAATCAAGTATTGGAGACAAAGGATACAGACCGCGGCCTGGTGGTGAGCATGCCTGACGTCCTGTTCGACTCCGGCAGCTACACGCTGAAGCCAGCAGCGCGTGAGCGGCTCGCCAGAATCTCGGGCATCGTCCTGGCCTATCCTGATTTGCGGCTGGAAATAGAAGGTCACACCGACAGCGTGGGCAGCGATGCCTATAACCAGGCGTTGTCGGAGAAGCGGGCAGCCTCGGTGCGAGACTACCTTGTCGATTCCAATGTCTCGATCAACAACGTAATCGCGCGCGGCTTTGGCAAGACGCGTCCTGTAGCGGACAACAGCACCGCCAAGGGCCGGCAACTGAATCGCCGCGTGGAGATGATTGTTTCCGGTGACGTGATTGGAACCCAGATCACGCCGGGAGCAGCCTCGAACGAGGCCAGCCCGCAGACTCCGCCACCACAGTAGACTGAGGCCGCAATCAAGCTACGGGCGCTCTCGCCCGTCGCTCATGTGGTGGGTCAGCTCAGAGGAGCCGACTTCGTCGCCATGCAGGAAGCCAACGATTTTGAGTTAGAAAACTTTGCTGTTTTCGAGAACGTGCCTTCCATTCCTGAGAATGCAGTACCCGTGTTTGCTTTGACTTGGCCCCATATCCCGCCTAACATGACCCGTCTGCACGATCGGCTAAACCATGATCGGTCAAACCATCTCGCACTACCGCATCATCGAGAAACTCGGTGGCGGTGGCATGGGCGTTGTCTATAAGGCCGAGGACACGCGCCTCGGCCGATCTGTGGCCTTGAAGTTCTTGCCCGAAGAAGTAGCTCACGATCCGCAAACCCTCGAACGTTTTCGGCGCGAGGCTCGTGCGGCATCAGCGCTTAACCATCCGAATATCTGCACGATCTACGAGATCGACGAGAGCGAGCAGCGAACCTTCATCGCCATGGAACTGCTGGAGGGACACACGCTCAAGCATCTGGTTTCGGGAAAACCGCTGGAAATCGAAACGGTTCTGGACCTGGGCATTCAGATCGCCGATGCCCTGGCTGCGGCACATGGCAAAGGCATCGTGCATCGCGACATCAAGCCGGCAAACATCTTCGTCACCGAGCGCGGTCAGGCGAAGGTACTCGACTTCGGGCTGGCCAAACTCACGCTCAAGCCGGAAGCGGGATCCGCAACCTCGGCGCCCACCGCGACCTTCGACGAAAACTTGACCAGTCCCGGGGTCGCGATCGGAACCGTCGCTTACATGAGCCCCGAGCAGGTTCGGGGAAAAGAACTCGATCCCCGCACGGATCTGTTCTCCTTTGGTGCGGTTCTCTATGAGATGTGCACGGGCATGCTGCCGTTCCGTGGCGATACCTCGGGGGTGATCTTCGATGCGATTCTGAATCGGGCGCCGGTTGCTCCGGTGCGCTTGAATCCAGGGGTTCCGCCCAAGCTGGAGGAAGTAATCGACAAAGCGTTGGAAAAGGATCGCGAGATCCGCTGCCAGTCCGCGGCCGAGCTGAGGGCCGACCTCAAGCGCCTAAAGCGGGACACGGAAACCGGACGAATCTCAACCCAGGCGCCGCTGAGCACTGGCCCCGGCCCTTCTACCGGGAAGTGGCAGGTCGCCGGGGCCGCCCTGGGAGGGTTAGTGCTCGCTGGATTGGTCCTGGGATGGTTCGCGTGGCATCAGGCGTCGCGGTCGAGAATGGCGCAACCGCTGGCCACTCCACAACGCTTAACCTCAAATCCGACCGAGAATCCGGTCTCCGCTGTGGCGATATCTCCCGACGGAAAGTACCTGGCCTATTCCGACAAGACCGGCACCTACCTGCGTCTGATGTCCACAGGAGAAGTGCACCCTTTGTTGTCGAAGAATACCGATGTTCAATTCCTGGGCTGGTATCCAGACAGCACGCAATTGCTGGCTTCCTGGTCATCGTCCCCGACCGCCAAGCTGGGCCTTTGGGAATTGTCCATCCTGGGCGGAAAACCACGGCAGCTCAGTGACGAGGGCTGGTCAGCCTCGGTGTCTCCCGATGGCTCACAAATCGCATATCTCAAGTCAGGCGGATTCGGAGAAACCGGCCAGGAACTTTGGCTCATGCGGGCGGATGGAACCGATCAGCGCAAGATCGTCTCACCCTCTGAGGACGGAACAATGTTTGCGTCGCCGGCCTGGTCCCCGGATGGGCGCTGGATCGCGTACGAGAAGTTTCGCTATGGAACATGGAGCAATGAAGCCTGGATCGAACTTTTCAACCTGGAGCACGGAACCAGGAGTGTGGTCGTCGCGGAGCCACGGCTGGATTGGGCTCTCAAATGGCTGGCCGATGGGCGGCTGCTTTACGCTGTGGACGAACCTCCGCCGAGCCAGAACACCTCGAATTTTTGGGTAGCAGGCCTGGACTCGAGTACCGGCCATCCCAGCGGGATTCCTTCCAGAATCACAACCGGCGACGACTTCGCCGCTCAGCCCAGCGTTACTGCCGATGGCAAGCGTCTTGTGTTTAACCGGCGCAAACCACAACTCGATGTTTATCTCGCGGAATTCTTCGCCAAGGGGTCGCGCCTCGGTACGCCCCGCCGCCTTACGCTGGACGACGCCGACGACCTTCCTTTCGATTGGACGTCTGACGATAGTGCGGTGTTGTTCGTCTCGAATAGAACTGGCGCGGGTAACATCTTTAACATCTTCCGGCAGCGGATTGATGAAACTTCCGCCGAAATGCTGGTCTTCGGTCCAGAACAAAAAAACATTTCGCGGCTGAATCCTGATGGCTCTCAGATCCTCTATTTGGTACCGCCGAATCCGCACAATGAAGGGCAGGGGCGGGGGGCGGAACTCGATAGAAACTCGCAAGTTGTGCGCCTGACGCGAGTGCCCATCGGCGGAGGCCCGCCTCAGACCGTGGTCGAGGCTCCGTCCATGACCAATTACCAATGTTCGCACGCACCTGCCAACATCTGCGTATTAAGCAAAGGGGAACCGAAGCAGTTCGTTTTCTCCGTATTTGATTCAGTGAAAGGCAACCCGCGCGAGGTGGCAAAGCTTGACGAGGCGGCAAACGGTTGGAACTGGGGCCTTTCTCCGGACGGAACTGCCATCGCCGTAGTCACCTTCGGCGCCAGCGATAACCGGATCCGGTTGATCTCGCTGAAGGGACAGTCCGCTCGCGAGATCACGGTAAAAGATTGGACCAGTTTCACTTCCCTGGACTGGGCGGCGGACGGAAAAGGTTTTTTCGTTTCCAGCAACCCTACCGGCCGCCTGTCCACTCTGTTGTACGTGGACTTGATGGGGAACGCGCACTCACTCTGGCAAGTGAAGAACTTCCAAGCCACTTGGGCCATTCCTTCGCACAACGGAAAATACGTGGCCATTCCAGCACCCACGATCGGCAGCAATGTTTGGATGGTGGACAATTTTTGAGCCCTACGGCTAGAGCAATCACCCGTAACGTACTTGCCCGAGCCTAACCTCCCGTCGTGCCTCAATCCGCTTCGCGAAAACCACGGGTTGCGGCGCTCCCGGAGGCACTTTGCCCTTGATGTTGCTTCCTCCACTCGTCTTCCCCCGGCACCCGGATAGCTTCGAGTTTCTTTTTCCTCAGGCCGGCGTTGATTGCCGGCAGTTCCTTGTCCGTGAGCTTCCGGAAATCGCCGACGATATCCTCCAGCTCGTGGGTGAGGGCATCCGCGCGGGCCGTCTGGTAGTCGGTGGGCCGCCCCTCGTAGCCGGTCACGTCGCCGTAGAGTTTCCCCAGGAGTTCCCGGACGCGCTCTTCCCCAGTGATCATCCCGCCCTCTTTGGTGGCCACAATCTTGGAACGCAGTGCGTCCGAATCCGCCGCCAGTTGCTGCAGACGCGGGCGCAGAGAGTCTTTGCCGCCAAGCTTGGCCGCGCGGGCAGTGGCGTTGTCACGCACGCCCTGAATGGCAGCCGTGGCGTAGCTCATGTGTTCGAGCAGGCGGTACAGCTTCATGCTCAAATCGAATTGCGCCTTGCGGTCGTTGAGACTATAGGTGGCGCGCGGGTCGGGCACCACTTTCAGCGCGCCGGTGTAGGTTTGGTCGCCCTTGGTGAGCTTGACGGTGTAGGTTCCGGGCAACACGCGCGGGCCTTGCGAGGCTTCAAACAGCACGGCCGCGGCCGGTGGGACCACAGGCGGCCTGAGCCGCATTCCCCAGGTGGCGCGGTTAAGGCCGCGATGTTTACCGCCGGCGATGGTGTCCAAGAGCTTGCCGTCCTGGTCGAGGATCTCGATCTTCAGATCGCCGAAGATGTGCCTCTTTTTCTGGTAGTAGGTGATGAATGCGTCGGTGGGACGGCTGGGGCCGTTAAAGGTTTCGTCTCCTTCCGGCCAGCCGCCGTTCGCCTGGAAGTATTGGATTGCGGGCGGACCATCGATTATGGCCGCATCCTTTTCCATCAACTCCGGCTTGCGGGCGCGTAAAGGCGAGATATCGTCGATGATCCAGATACCCCGCCCGTGCGTGGCCAGCACCAGGTCAGACTCACGCGCTTGCACCACGATATCTCGCACCGCAACTGCCGGGAAATCGCTTCCCTTGTACTGCCCCCAGCGGTGCCCGCCATCGGTTGAGATCCACAGGCCGAATTCCGTGCCCAGAAAAAGCAGGTTCGGATCAACGGTATCTTCAGTGATCACGTGGGCATAGCCGCGAACGTTATTCTGCTGCAATGGCAACGCATTCCAGGTCTTGCCGTAGTCCGTAGTCTTGTACGCGTAGGGCTTGATGTCGCCGAAAGTGTGGCGGTCAAACGTCGCATACGCGCTGCCTTCCGCGAAACGGCTGGCCGTGACAGTTGAGACCCAGGAAAATTTGGGAAGATCGGGAATATTACCCACCAGGTTGGTCCAGGTCTTGGCGCCATCGCGCGTGATCTGCAAATTGCCATCGTCGGTGCCGGCCCAGATGATCTGGCCATTTTTCGGCGATTCCGAGATGGAATAGATCGAGGTGTGCATTTCGGCCGCGGAGTTGTCGACGGTCACGCCGCCCGATTCCTCCTGCTTTTGCTTTTTGGGATCGTTGGTGGTGAGATCGGGCGAGATGCGCTCCCAGGACTGGCCGTGATCGCGGGAACGAAAAAGAAACTGGGCCCCGATGTAGATGGTCCCCTTCTCGTTGGGGCTCATGTGAATGGGCGCGTTCCAGTTGAAGCGCAGCTTCTTTTCTCCATATTCCGGCAACGGCTGAATGGGCCGGCCGTCGTGGGTATGGCGGTTGATGCGCCCGATCTCACCTCCCTGCGATTCGCCGTAGATGTAAGCGGGGTCGGATGGGTCTTCGAACATCCAGAAACCATCGCCACCGAACATATTTTCCCAGCGGGAGTTGGTTACGCCGCCGGGATACGACGAGTCGCCTACCCAGGCGCTGTTATCTTGCAGACCGCCATAGACGTGATAAGGATCGGAATTGTCTGTGCTCACGTGATAGAACTGCGCCACCGGCAGGTTGAGTTGGTGTTTCCAGCGGGTCCCGCCGTCTTCGCTGCGCCAGAGACCGGCGTCATCTGTTGCATACACCACATTGGAGTTAGCCGGGTCGATCCATACGTCGTGAAAATCGCCGTGGGCACTGCCAGAAACCACGCTGAAACTGCGACCGCCATTCACGCTGACCAGCAGGGGCCCATCCGGCTTGAAGATCTTGTTTTCGTCTTTTGGATCCACGATGAGGTTGCCGAAGTAGAAAGGACGCCAGACCATGTACAGGCTGGAGTCCAGGCGGGTCCAGCTGTTGCCGCCGTCATCGGAACGATAGAGCGCACTCTTTTTCGATTCGATGTTGGCATAGATCACCTGCGGCTTGGAGGGCGCCACGGCGACCGCAACTCGTCCCCAGGGTTTTTCGGGAAGCCCCTTGCTGCTGCTGTCGTTGAGTTCGGTCCAGTGCTCGCCCCCATCGGTGGAGCGGTAGAGTCCGCTGCCCGGGCCGCCGGAGCGAAAAGTCCAGCCTTGTCTGCGGAAGTCCCACAGCGACGCGAAGATGGTCTTCGATTCCTGCCGGCTCATGGCGATGAAACCGCAACCGGTAGAACCATTGGCGCCGCCCAGCACCTTTCTCCACGTCTGCCCGCCGTCGGTGGTCTTGTAAACGCCACGTTCCTGATTGTCGTCCCAGAGGTGGCCGGTGGGACAGGCGAAGACGGTATTGCTGTCCTTCGGATCGATGAGGATTTTCGCGATGTGCTCGGAATCGCGCAGCCCGACGTTGGTCCAGTTCTCACCGCCGTCGGTGGATTTGTAAATGCCATCCCCGACCGACACGCTGTTGCGCACCCAGGACTCACCCGTACCCACCCACACATTTTTGGGATTGGAGCGATCAATCGCGACGGCGCCAATCGACTGCACTGATTCGCGGTCGAATACCGGCTTGAAAGTGGTGCCGCCATTGATCGACTTCCAAACCCCTCCGCTGGCTGAACCCACGAACACATTCAATCGGCCGTCTTCAGTCACGGCGTCCACGGCGGCGATGCGGCCGCTGATGGCGGCGGAGCCGATGTTGCGGGCCGGCAAGCCGGAGATCGTGGCCGCATCGAACTTGACCGGCTGTTGCCCGGTTAATGTGGAAGAAAAAAAGAGGAAGAAACAGAAAGTCAGCAGGCAGCAAGTGGGGCGCGAGCAATCACTCATCTTCAAGAATCCTTTCAGTCATAGCGCCGGCGTTCCTTCGACCACCCTCAGGACAGGCTCGCCGGATGTCGCGGGGTATATCGAACCAAGACATCTCAGAAATGCAATTGACCCTAATTCCGGGCCGTCTCTTTTTTCGGGGTTTCTTTCAACGATGCCGGCACGGCGAAATCGGAGTCCGGCAGCGCCAGGTTGGCTTCTATCTTTTCGTAGGTCACACTCTGCCATGACGTGGGATCATCCTTGGGACCTCCGCTCACCGAAAAGGGAAACATTACGCCGGCCACGGGCTTGTACGAACCAAGGTCTGTGACGATATCGTGCACTGCACCGCGAACGAATTCGCGCCGTTCAGTGCGAATTTCAAGGAAAGTATCAGGGTCAAGGTAGTAATAGATCATGTCGCCGTTTTTCAAGGTAACCTTCACCCGCAGGGCGTCATCGCCGTCCACGATGTCGTGGCCAAGATATTCCACCTGGTTGCCTTTTTCCTTGTAATCCAGGAGGGGCCCGTCAAGGTCAGCATCGATGAGCAGATCACGCACGTCATCTTCACCCATTAATTGCGGATCTTTGCGTCCGCCGAAGGGACGGATTTCCCAGGCGGTCGAACCGTCGTAGGCCTGGACCCGGGTCATACCCTGGAGCGTAAGAGTTTCGCGCAGCCGGTTGGGACGCTTATTCTCCTGGCCGACAACGGCAGTAAAACCGCCACCCGCGTCCAGTTTCCCTGTCAAACGCACGGTTTTGATGGCTTTTATTTTCTCCATCCCACCCTTGGCCTCGATATTCTTCTGGACCAACTCTTCCGCGGTCTGGGAAAAAGCAGTCAGGCCCAGGGCGAAAATTGCGATCAAGGCGATCAGGTAGTTACGCATGCGGAGATTCTCCTGTATATGAAAGTGCTAAGATCCCTGGAGGAATGGAACTGCCCCGCGGGTTCGACGTGCTGACCGTGCATTTGTAAGCAAGGCCACCCGAAAATATCAACCCCCCCGGATAGATTCAAGGCTTGGCCGGTTTACTTCCCGCCCATCACCAGCTTGGCGATGGTCGCCAACTGCATGTTCGATGTGCCTTCGTAGATTTTGCCGATTTTGGAATCGCGCCAGTACTTCTCTACTGGATAATCCTTGGTGAACCCGTAGCCGCCGTAGATTTCTATGGCCAGGGACGTCACGCGCTCCGCCACCTGCGAGCAAAACAGTTTGGTCATGGCTGCTTCTTTGACGAAGGGAATGCCAGCATCTTTCATCCGCGCCGAGTTATACACCATCAGCCGCGCGGCTTCGATTTCGGTGGCCATCTGCGCGATCTGGAACTGGATGCCCTGAAAATCCGCAATTGACTTTCCGAACTGCTTGCGCTCCTGGGCGTACCTGGCGGCGTACTCCCACGCACCGCGGGCTACTCCGGCCATTTGGGCGCCGATTCCGATGCGGCCTTCATTCAACGTCTCAATCGCGATCTTGTAGCCCTTGCCGACCTCGCCGAGCACATTCGACTTCGGCACATGGCAGTCTTCGAGAATCAATTCGCAGGTGGACGAAGCGCGGATCCCCAGCTTGTCTTCCTTCTTGCCGACAGTAAAGCCGGCGAAGTCTTTCTCTACGATGAAAGCCGTGATCCCCTTGTAGCCGGCTGCCGGATCAACGCTGGCAAATAGCACAAAAAGACCCGCTTCCTTGCCATTGGTGATCCAGAGCTTGCGTCCATTGAGAACGTAATCGCTGCCCTGGAGTGCGGCCCGAGTCTGCAGGGCAAAAGCGTCGGAGCCGGAACCGGCTTCACTGAGCGCGTAGGCGCCGCAGGTATCGGCCGCCATGCGCGGAAGATATTGCTTCTTCTGCTCTTCGG
>JACXTT010008835.1_pt1 | contig 13892 bp, 10 predicted proteins | sample 9270951 | NCBI WGS metagenome assembly JACXTT01 (sample SAMN15532306, study PRJNA645909) | rock metagenome | isolation source: weathered quartz diorite | place: Puerto Rico | collected 2017-06-21 | reverse complement strand
CTCGCCGCCGCCGTGCCGCCGGGGCCGGAGGAGAAGCCGCCGCCGTCGCTGCGCAAGGCCGCGGCTTTCGCCGCCTGGCTCGCCGCGCTTCCCGCGCTCGCCCGCGGCGCGCTGCTGCTCGGCCTTTTCGCCGGCTATGACGTGCTGCTCGCGCCCATCCTTCTCGCCGCCCGGTTTTTCCCCTCGTTGAACATCGGCTGGTGGCCGGCGTCGTGGACGCTGCTCTCGGGGGTCGCGCTCGCGGCGCTGGCGCGGGCGGCGCTGCGGCGCGGCCCCGGGATGCTCGCCGCAGGGTTCGCCGTCGCGATCCTCGACATCGCTCTCTCGGTCGGTTTCCTCTGGCTGGTCGCGCTGCTCGTCAAGATCGCGCTCGCCGTCGCGCTGGTCAAGGCCGCGATCGAGGCGGCGCTGGACGACGAACCCGCCTCGCCCCCGCCGCCCGATGCTTATTGATGATCCGCTAATGTGTTGGCAACCGCAGGTTGTCACTCCACAGAGTGGAGATCATCAACATTGACTCGTCAAGTCATTGATGGACACTCAATAGATCCTGTCCTCGGCCTTCGGGCGCTACGCCGATTTCTGGCCGTTTTATGTCGCGCAACATCCTCACCCGGTGAATCGCGCGTTCCATTTCGTCGGCACCTGCGTCGCGCTCGCCGCGCCGGAAGGTCAGGGCGCCGCGGCGGGCGAAGCGGCCGCCGGCGGTGCGACGGGCGAGCCGGGCCGGTAATCGCGCGCCCAGAGGGGCGGGCGGTGCCAGGGCTGCTTGGCGCAGTAGAACAACCGGAAGAACTCCTCCTCGCGTCCCGCCTTGCGCGCCGCCGCGGCCTTCTCGAACGTGGGGAGCGCGGAGGTTCCCGACTCGCGCAGCCGGACATAGATCGTCACCATGAGCGACCAGGTTGCGGCGCTCATCGCGGGCTCGTCATCGCGGGATTCCGGGTGCTCGAACCGAGCGGTGAAGGGGGCGAAAAAGTAGGCGGTGGAGACCGCCCGGTAATCCGGGTGCGTTCCGAACTCCTTGATCGCGTCGAACCGGCAGATGGTGACGGAGTAGTCCGGGATCTCCTCGACGAACTTTATCGCCCAGCGTGCCTCGCCCGCGTCCGGAACGGTCGCGGGATGCTCCGCGGTGACGGCGACGAAGCGGACGAGCCGGGCGCGTTCCTCCGGCGTGGAGGGGCCGCGATCCCCGGCGGCGAGCAGGGTCGGAAGCAGCGCGAACGCGAGCAGGGGGATTCTCATCGCCGTCTCCTTAGAAGAGCCCGCTGATCTTCCCGCCGGCGTCGATGTCGATCGCCTCGGCGGCGGGCACCTCGGGCAGGCCCGGCATGGTCATGATCGAGCCGGCCAGCGGCAGGATGTAGCCGGCGCCGGCGTAGAGGCGGACCTCCTCGACCGGGAAGGTGAAGCCCTCGGGGCGGTTCTTCAATTTCGCGTCGTGGGAGAGCGAGTTGGGGGTCTTGGCGATGCAGATGGGGAGCTGGCCGTAGCCGAGCGATTCGTAGAAGTCGATGCGCCGGTGGGCCGCGTCGGAGTAGGCGACCTCGGCCGCGCCGTAGAACCGGGTCGCGATCGCGTCGATTTTTTTGCGGATGTCCCAATGCAGCGGGTAGAGCGGCTTGACCTCGGCCGGGGTCTCCATCGCGGAGAGGACCGCCTTGGCGAGCTCCTCGCCCCCCGCGCCGCCGTGCGCGTGGACGGAGGAGGGGGCGGCGGCGTGGGCGCCCGCCTTCCGCGCCTCTTCCTCGATCACCCGCAATTCCTCGGGGCTGTCGGTCTCGAAGACGTTGATCGCGACCACGCACGGCACGCCCAGCATCCGCACGTTCTCGACATGCTTGGCCAGGTTGGCGCAACCCCGGCGCACCGCCTCGGGGTTCGGAGTTTTCGCCTCGGCGCGGTCCTTGGGGTTCTTGATCCCGCCCCCGTGCCATTTCAGCGCGCGGGTCGAGACGACCAGCACCTCGGCGGCGGGCGCGTAGTCGGCGTCGCGCAGTTTCAAATCGACCAATTTTTCAAAGCCGCACTCGGAGCCGAAGCCCGACTCGGTGACGACATAGTCGGCGTGGGCGAGCGCGATCCGGTCCGCGACCAACGAGGAATTGCCCGGCGCGACGTTGCCGAAGGGGCCGGTGTGGACGAGGACGGGATTGCCCTCGAGCGTCTGCACCAGGTTGGGCTTGATGGCGTCCTTCATCAGCACCGCCATCGCCCCCTGCGCGCGCAGGTCGGCGGCGGTGACCAGCCGCTTGTCGCGGGTGCGGCCGATGACGATCCGCCCCATCCGCGCCTTCAAATCCATCAAATCATTGGCGAGGGTGAGCGCGGCCATGACTTCGCTCGCGGCGACGATGTCGAAGCCGCCCTCCCGGGTGATGCCGTTGGCGGAGAGGCCCAGCCCGACGATCATGTGGCGCAACACCCGGTCGTTCATGTCGATCGAGCGGTTGCAATAAATTTCCTTGAAGTCGAGGTTCAGCCGGTTGTTCTGGAAGAGGTGGTTGTCGGCCATCGCCGCCATCAGGTTGTGGGCCGCCGCGACCGCGTGGAAGTCGCCGGTGAAGTGAAGGTTGATCTCGTCCATCGGCAACACCTGCGCGTAGCCGCCCCCGGTGGCGCCCCCCTTGATGCCGAAGACCGGCCCCAGCGAGGGTTGGCGCAGCGTGCCGATGGTTTTTTTGCCGAGCCGGTTGAGCGCCTCGACGAGCCCCACGACCGTGACCGTCTTCCCCTCGCCGTAGGGGGTGGGATTCATGCCGGTGACGCCGATGAACTTGCCGCGCGGCCGCCCTTTGCCGCCCCGCCGGTCGGCCGCCTCGAGCCGCACCTTCGCCTTGCGGTTGCCGTAGGGTTCGAGGAATTCGGCCGCGATGCCGGCCTTCTCGGCGATTTCCCGGATGGGACGGGGGGTCGCGGCTTGGGCGATCTCGATGTCGGAGAGCATGGCAGGCATTATGAATCGGACCGCGGCCAGGCCGCCGGGGGCGGGTTGCTGATGTGAGCGATTTCACACTTGGAGTGATTGACAAGGACGCCGGAGAGAAGCATGATTATGCGGAGCCAAAATATCCGCGCTCAAGGGTAAACAAATGATTCCGCTTTACGCTCGATTGTTGCGCTCCCCCGGCAGTCTGCATTTCGCGCTCGCCTGCGTCGGCTCGCTGCTTGGCGCCGCCCCGCTGCGCGCGCAGCTCGCGATCTACAACACCGACCTGTCGATCGCGGTGATGGGCGCCGCGTACCCGAGCACCTATGTGCTGGTCGCGAACGGCACCTCGCCGTACAGTTATTCGATCTCCTCGGGCAGGCTGCCCGCCGGGATGGCGCTCGGCGCCACGACCGGGCAGCTCTCGGGAACCCCCACCGAGACCGGCTCCTTCCCGGTCACCTTCCGCGTCTCCGACGCCGTCGGCGCCGTCGCCACCAAGTCGCTCACCCTGATTTCGAGCGATCCGCCGGATATCCCCGACTGGCAGCCACGCGGCGTTTACGGCGGCGCGATCACGCGGATGCTCGTCTCGCCCGGCTACCTCGCGGACCAGACGCTTTTCGCCTTGGGGCGCGAGGCGGAATTGTTCATCTCGGCGGACCGAGGGGCGAACTGGAACACCACCGTCGTGATCCCCGCCGCCGCCGCGCTGCGGCTCGACCAGGTCGCGCTCTCTCCCGACTACAATCACGCCTCCGCCGCGCCCGCCTCCGCGCGCTCGATCTTCCTCAGCGGCCCCGACGCGGGGGTTTTCGTCTCCGCCCAGCACGGCGCCCCCGGCAGCTTTGTTCCCTCGGGCGCCGGCCTGCCGTGCAGCCCGTCCAATTCGTGCAGCGGCGCCCCGCCCGGATTCGGATCGCTGGCGATCAGCCCTGATTTCCCCAATGACGGAACGCTCTGGATCACCGTCCATCCCGCCGCGGGAAGCGCGCACCAAGTCTATCGCAGCCAGAACGGCGGCGCGAGCTGGCTGCTCGTGGGGTCGATCCCCGAGGAGGGGGTCGCGCGCGCCGAGGCGCTGGTCGCCGCGCCGAACTACGCGCTCAGCGGCACCCTGCTGGCGGGGGTCAACAAGAAGATCTACCGCTCGACCGACCGCGGCGCGAGCTGGTCGCTGCTCTACGACAGCAATTTCTGCGGCAGCTGCTCCAACGAGCTGGGCGGCATCGTCTACTCGCCCGACTACGCGACCGACGGGGTGATCGTCGCCTATTGGTCGACCGGGCAGACCTTCAAGTCGTCCGACTACGGCCTGACCTGGGTGCGCATCGCGACCGACACCAACGACACCAACGGCACCAGCATCCAGGCGGTCCACCGCGCTGGCCAGCCGCCGGTCTGGTACCTGGTCGGCTACAACTACATCGGCAATCACTACCTGCTGCGCCGCTCGACCGACTATCTCGTCACCGCGGTGCCGCTCTTCACCGAGGGGGCGACGGTCTTCAACGGTTCGCTGGCCGCCTCTCCGCAGCTCGCGGGCGGCGGGGTCGCGCTCTTCTACGGCCTGCCCAGCGGCATCTACTCCTCGCAGGACGAGGGCTTTTTCTTCTCCGCGCGGCAGAACGGGCTGCAGGCCTCGCAGGCGCTCTCGCTGGCCGGCGCGGGAAGCACGGTGATCGCCGGTGGCGTCGGCGGCTGGTTCAAGAGCGGCGACGGCGGGCTCGGCTGGGTCCGCCTCACCAACCGCGCCGGAACCAACAATGTGGCCGCGGTCTCGCCGAACTACGCGGCCGACCGGACGCTTTTCGTGGGCGACAGTTTCGGGTACATGCCGCGCTCGATCGACGGCGGCCGCAGCTTCTCGGGCGGCCTCTACCTGAGCTTCGACTCGGTCCGTCAGACCGCTTTCTACCCGGGTTTCACCGGTTCCTCCGGCCGCATGCTGGCCGGCACCGCGCGCTCCGGGTTGCAGCGGAGCGTCGACGGGGGCGCGAGCTTCTCGACCTGGATCATCAGCGACGCCAATTGCCCGCTCTCGTATTCCACGGCGATCGACGGCCTCGCGGTCTCGCCGAGCGAGGCGAGCGACCGGACCCTCTTCGTCTCCACCCCCTACGCCGGCGCGACGGGCGGCCTGTGCCGCTCGACCGACGACGGCGCGACCTGGACGCCGCTCACGGTCGCGGGCATCCGGCGCAGCGGCACGGTCGCGCTCCCCCCCGGCTACAACCAGGCCGGCGCGAACGGCCCGGCGCGGACCCTGTTGCTCCTCTCGGGCGGCTCGGCCTACCGCTCGACCGACGGCGGCGCCGCTTGGAGCGTGATCGCGACCCCGGGCGCGGTCTACGGGACGCCGGTCTTCTCGCCCAATTTCGCCGCCGATGCGACGGTCTTCATCGCGTCCGGCCTGTCGTACGGCGTGCCCGATTCGCCGCCCCCGGCCGGGAGCTTCACCGGCGTGCTGCGCAGCGGCGACGGGGGCGCGACCTTCGCCGCGCCGGGCGCCGGAGACGAGTTGGGCACCCGGCGCGTCACCGCGCTGCTGCCGCTGCCCGGTTTCAACGGGAATTCGACGGTCAATTCGGTGATCCTCGCGGCGACCGACGGCTCCGGGCTGTGGCGCTCCACCGACGGCGGCCGCACGTTCCATCCGATCGGCGCGGGGCGCACCGGCGGCGCGAACGTCACCGCGCTCACCCGCGTTCCCTTCACCGCGACTCAGGTGGGCGGCATCAAGCCGGGCGATTTCTTCATGGGGACCTCCGACGAGGGGATCTTCTACAGCGGCGACGGCGGGATCAGCTTCTCGCCGCTCTCGGGCGGCACCCCGGCGGGGTCTGCGGTCAACGCGCTCCTCTCCACCCATGGCCAATCCCACAAGCCGCTCGCCGCCCTTTCCGGCGCCGGTCTGTGGCGCTTCGACGGCAGCCAGACGTGGGCCGCGCTCGCGGGCTACGCGACCGGCGATTACACCCGGCTGACGGAATTCCCGCGCGCCGCCGGCGGCTACCGGATCTACGCGGTCCGCGCCGACGGCGTCTCGCTCCGCTCCGACGACGACGGCGCGACTTGGACGCCGCTCAGCGCGTCCCGGCTCACCTCCGCCGACCTCGACGACGCCGCTCCGCTGGTGCCGTTCGCGGCGCCGAAATTCCCGGCCGCCCATCCGACCGCCTCGCTCTGGTCGGCCTCGCAGTCCGAGGGGGCGAGTTACTCGACCGATGCGGGCTCGAATTGGATCGACGCGCTCGGCTCCAACGACTACACGCTGCCTTCCGGCGGCAACTATCAAATCGTGAAGCCGCTCGGCCTCAACGCCCAGAGCGGCGGGCGCGAAGTCCTGATCGGCTCGCGCAGCGGATTGTTCCTCAGCCGCGACGGCGGCGACGCCTGGCGGCGCGTTGACGGCCCCGGATCCGGCCTCGAGGCGACCTCGAAGAATTTCAAGGCCGTGCTCTCGACCCAGACCCTCTACGGCACGACCGACGTGCTGGTGGGGGCGAACGGCGCGCAGAACGGCGGGGTCTACCTCTCGGGCGACGGCGGCGAGCACTGGACGCAGATCAACCAGGGGTTCGACCCCGGCAACCTCTCGATCGCCTCGCTGGTGAAATCGAGCTGCAACGGCTGCCCGGTGCAGTACTACTCGGGGACCTACGGCTCGGGGATCTACACGCGGACGATCGCCGTCAACCCGCCGCCGCAATTCCCGGCCGTCAATTTCGCCTGCGCGGGGGCGGCCTGCGCGTGCGGCGTCGGCTCCTTCGGCGGCCCCGTCTCTGGCGGCACCCCGGTCACGCTGTGCGGCTCCGGCTTCCGCAGCGGCGTGGTGGTCGAATTCGACGGCGTGGCGGCGAGCGGCTGCGCGAGCAATCTGCCGGCGGGCGGCACGCAGATCACCTGCGCGGGCACTCCGCCGCACGCGGCGGGCGCCGCCGCGGTGCGCGCGCGCAACCCCGACACCCGTTCCGGAGCGCTGCCCGGCAATTACCAGTACCTCGGCGGCGCCAGCCGCGCGAGCGGGTTGCGCGTGGCGAAGAGCGGCCCCGACGCGGCGCTCACTTGGAGCTGCCCGAGCTGCGGCGCCGGCAATCCGGCGCAGGTCTATCGGGCGCAGAACGCGGCGCTGTCGCTCTACCTCGAGAACTACAACGGCGGCGCGGGCGGCGCCTACACCAACACCGGCGCGGTCGCGTCGGCCCAGAGCTACTTCTGGACGGTGGAATGAAGCGGTCCAGGATCCTATAGCCCCGAGCGGTGGCGTGCCCGCGCCATTCTTCCCTGAGCGCGTTCGACGAAAAGCGGGGAAGACGCTGATTTTCGCACTCAGCAGTCGGCACCCAGCCTCATCCCTCGTTGGTCAGGAATTTCCGCAGCCGCGCGTCCAGCTCGCGCAGCGTGGAATGGCGGGGGTGCTTTTGCAGGTGCTGCTGGACCAGACGGGCCGCCTGTTGCGGTTTCTTCTCCTCGTAGCACAGCGCGAGCGCGGCGGCGAAGTCGGGGTTGTCGGGGGCGAGCTCGAGCGCCTTCTTGTAGTGGCTCTCCGCCTCGACCCGCCGCTTGGGGAGCGGATGGTCGCGCAGCATCGAACCGAGCAAGTGGTGGGCCTCCGGCTGCGCGGGGTCGTACTGGAGGCTCAGCTGCACCAAATTGATCGCGTTCTCGCGCTGCCCGCGCTGGATTTCACGCTGCGCTTGCTGGCGCAGGCGGACCGCCTCGAGCGCGCGGAACTGCCCGTCGTCCTCCGCGCGCGTGGGCGGCGCGTCGACGAGGGTCAGGTAGGCGTCGGTGATGCGCGCGTTGAGCAGCGCCAGCTTGCTGCGGTAGCGCTGGCGCAGCTCCTCGGGAAATTTCCCCTGCGCCAGCTCCGCGCGCAGGGATTCGTAGCGGACGCGCGCCGTCTCCGCGTCGGCCTGCGGGGGCAGCCCGAGCACGGCGTAGGGGTTGCCCGAGCCGGCGCGGGCGAGCAGCTCCTCGAGCCGCTGCGCCTCGCCGCGCACATCAAGCATGCGGACCTGCTTGGCGGCCAGCAATTCCGCGAAGCCGGTGTAGACGAGGTCGCGCCCCTCCGAGAAGCCGGAGGCCAGGCGGGTCAGCAGGCAGCCCGCGAAGGCCTGCCAGGCGCCGGTCTTTCCGAGCACCCCCGCGGCGGCGATCTGGTCGAGCGTCCGCTTCCCGTCGACCTGGCTGAAAAAGTAGCCCTCCTGGGTGGTGAGCGGCAGCTTGTCGAGCGGCAGCACCGGCAGCGGATAGGCGCGCGGGACCCACGCCGAGCCGGCGAGCATCACGGTCAATTTGTTGACGTCGATGCGGCGCAGCAGCCGCAGCCCCAGCTCGACCGCGGCCACGATCTCGGGCGCGACCGGGGCGGGCGCGAAGACGAGCGCGTAGCGGCCCGCGGCGCTCACCGCCGGTTGCGCGAGCACCGTCTCGGCGAAGCCGGTGAGCGCGGCGCGCATCGCCGCCGGGGCGGGCAGCCCGTCCCCGCCCGCGAGCAGGATCTCGACCAGCCCGCGCCCCTCTTTCGCGGCCTGCGCGAAGAGGTCGCGCATCCGCGCGAAGGAGACCAGCTCCTGGCCCGAGAGGTAGTCCGCGAGCGTCATGTCCTGGTTCTGGCTCCAGCCGGTCAGGCGGCCGCGCGCGAAATGCAGCGTCCACGAATGCTCCGGCATCCCCTCGCCGCCGGCCCAACGCAGGGTCAGCGCGGCGGAGAGGCGCTGGCGGATGAGGAAGAAGATGAGGTCGGCGAGCGGCCGCTTGGCGAGCTCGCCCTCCGGAGGCGGGCGGACCGCGTCGGTCTCGGCGTGCTGCCGGAGGCAGTCGGTGAAGCCGGGGCTCGCCTCCTGGTCCTTCTGGAAGGCGCCGCCCGCCCGCGCCCACTCGCGGAAGGCGGGGGCCATCATGCGCACTGGGACCCCCTCGGGGAGCTGCGCCAGCTCGATGGGCGGTTCGCCCTCGATCGGGGTCCACAGCGCGAGCACCGGCTTCATGTCGCCCAGGATCCGCATTGCGTCCGCGGCCGAGCGGGCGGTGAGCGGGGTGTAGCCCGCGGCCGAGACATGCATCCCCGCCTGCGCGAGGAACGACATGTCGGGGTCGATCAGCAGCACGACGCTCATGACGGAACGTCAATTATGTCACCCGGCAAGGCGCGCGATCACCTTTCCGAAACCGGCTTCGCGATCCGGAATCCGCATTCTCCGCATTCGCCCCCTGCGGGGAAGCCCGGCTCCGCTTCGTGCTCGCAGCCCCAGATCCCCTCGCCGAAAACGGTGCGCGCGGCGCCGTGCAATTTCACGAAGGCGACCATCTCATCCGCGAGCGCCGCGTCGCGCCGGATGTCGCCCGCGGCCGCCGCCCACCACCGCGCGGCGACCGCCGCGCCCCCCGCGGCGTGGATCGAGATGAGGCAGCGGGTCGCGGTCCCCTCGTCGGGGCCGAAGTAGCGCATGGTGGCGATCGGAAAGGCGCCGGTCATCGCCGAAATTATGCGCCGGTTCGTCCGGTATGATCGCGCCATGACCGTCACCGGCGAACCCCGGCTCGCCCCCAAGGCGCGGGGCGACGCCCGCCAGTGCGCAGCGATGAACACGAGCTCGACCGCCGTCTACGCCCACCGCCGGTTCGGCGAAATGAACGCCCGCCAGCAGCTCGAGGAGATCGCGAAGAGGATGGAACGATGACGATCGTCCATCCAGGGACTCGACCGGACGGCTCGCTGCTCCAGTCGCTGCTTCTCGCGGCGGGACTCGGCCTGCTCATTTTTGTGTTTCTGCTTTGGTACGGGGCCCGGACACTTCTGCTGCGCTGGATTCGCCAACAGCGATCGACGGACGATTTCGATGCGCGATTCGGCGTCGATCCCGGAGATCGTCGACTCACCGCCGCGCATTATCTGCGTTCCGCCGTCCGCGTCGCCTGTGATATTCCCGACTATCCGGTGCGCCCGGATGACAACTTGGGCCTCATCTACGGGATTGACTCCGACGCGCGTTTCGGCATGGCGAGTCGTGCGGCCAAAGCGATGCGTCAGCCCGAGATGGACGGGGCGGATTGGCTCGAATTCAAGAATCGAAAAAGCATCCGCGAGATTGCGGAATTCCTCGCGAAGCGCGAATCCTGACCGCTGCCCATTCGTGGTCTTTGTGGTATTCGTGGTGAAACTCACCCCAGCAGCTTGCGCCCCGCGATCGATACCCCCTCGAAGACCACCTTCGCCCACCGCCGGTTCGGCGAAATGAACGCCCGCCAATGGGCCTGCTTCCCGATCATCCACCACTCGATCCATCGCCAGCACCTCGAGGAGATCGCGAAGGATTGGGGTAGCGGTCAGTCGAGATTCAGGATCTTTTTCGGCGGCGCCCAGGGGTTATCCGACAGTGCGGCCGCGACGAACGGCGCGCTGATGGCATAGCTGAGCAGCAGGAAGACCACGCGCCAGCATTTGCTCGACATGGGCATTTTGGGATGCTGCACGATCAGCACGATGAACCAGATCATGCCGGCTGTCGCGCAGAGACCCGAAATCGCCGCGAGCGGATAGACCGCGAACATCATCGAGGTGAAAGGGGACATCTGACCCGGCTGCGCATGGCGGATCGTGCTCCACATGAGATACAGCATGGCGGGCGTGATGAGCAAAGGCGCCCACGCCACGATCATCGCCAGCCACTTCCACTTGCCGAACATCGCTGTTCCTCTTTGCGCTCTTCGTGGTGAAACTCAACCCAGCAGCTTCCGCGCCGCCTCGGTCACCTTCGCGGCGGTGAAGCCGTAGTGATCGAGGACCTTTTGCGCGGGGCCGGACTGGCCGAACTCGTCGTTCATGCCGAAGAAATTGATTCGGGTCGGATGGTGCTGGGCGATCATGCGCGCGACCAGCTCGCCCAAGCCGCCCTGGAGCTGGTGCTCCTCGACGGTGAGGACGCCGCGCTTCGCCTTGCGCGCCGCGTCGACGACCGCCGCTTCGTCGAGCGGCTTGACCGAGGCGCAGTTGACGACCTCGACCTTGAGGCCGTCCTTGCGCAGCGTATCGGCCGCCTCGAGGGCGAGCGGGACGCCGTAGCCGCAGGCGATGAGGGCGAGGTCGCCCGGCTCGCCGTGGCGATGGGCCTTGCCGAACTCCAGCTGGTGGTTGGCGCCGTAGATGACCGGCGACTTTTCGCGGCCGAGCCGGACGTAGACCGGCCCTTTTGAGGCGACCGCCAGGCGGACCGCGGCGGCGGCCTCGGAATAGTCGGCGGGGACGAGCACGCGCATGCGCGGCAGCACGCGCATCAGCGCGATGTCCTCGAGGGTCTGGTGCGACGCGCCGTCCTCCCCGACCGTGAGGCCGGCGTGGGTGGCGATCACCTTCACGTCGAGGTTGGAGAGGCAGACCGACTGGCGGATCTGGTCGTAGACGCGCCCGGTGGCGAAAACCGCGAAGGTCGAGGCGACCGCGATATGGCCGGTGGCGGCGAGCCCCGCGGCGGCGCCGATCATGTTCGCCTCGGCGATGCCGAACTCGAAGAAGCGCTCGGGGAACTGCTTCTTGAAGCCGCCGGTGCGGACCGAGCCGATCACGTCGGCGTCGCAGACGACGAGGTTGGGGAACTCGGCGCCCAGCTTGGGCAGCACTTCGCCGTACGCGTCGCGGGTCGGTTTCATCTCGGGCATGTCAAGCGCTCTTGAGTTTGGCGATCATCGCCTCGAGCTCGCCTTTCGCCTGCTCGTACTGCGCTTTGCTCGGCGCCTTGCCGTGGAATTCCGGGTTCGACTCCATGAAGGAGACGCCCTTGCCCTTGATCGTCTTGGCGACGATGACGGTCGGCAGGCCGCCGGAATTGCCGTCGGTCGCGGTCTTGAGGGCGTTATTGAGCTCGGTGAAGTTGTGGCCGTCGCATTCGATGACGCGCCAGTTGAAGGCCTTCCACTTGTCGGCGAGCGGGTGGAGGTCCATGGTCGGCTTGACCAGGCCCTCCTGCTGCACGCCGTTGTAGTCGGCGAAGGCGATCAAATTTTCGAGCTTGTGGTGGCCGGCGGCCATCGCCGCCTCCCAGACCTGCCCTTCTTCCTGCTCGCCGTCGCCCAGCACCACGAAGACGCGGGCGTCCGACTTCTTCAGCCGCAACCCGAGCGCCATGCCGACGCCGGCCGAGAGCCCCTGGCCGAGCGAGCCGCTGGCGATTTCGAGGCAGTCGAGGTGCTCCGGCTCGGGGTGGCCTTGCAGGCGCGAGCCGAGCGCGCGGAAGGTGAAGAGCTCGTCGTTCGGCAGGTAGCCGTGGTCGGCGAGCGTCACATAGAGCGCCGCGCAGGCGTGCCCTTTCGAGAGGATGAAGCGATCGCGCCCCTCCCACTTCGGGTTCGAGGGATCGTGACGCAGGTAATTGCGAAAGAGGAGCGTCGCGTAGTCGATCCACGACCAGGCGCCGCCGATGTGGCCGGAGTTGGCGCGGTAGACCATCTCCATGATCGTCAGCCGGTTCTCCCAGCTGCGGACGGCGAGTGCTTTGAGCGGAAGCGGGGCGGGGGTGACGACCATTGGAGTGGGCGGAATTCTACCGGGCGCGGCGAGGCGAGAACGCGAGGGCGGAACCCGTCCCGGCTTGGAGCCCATCCGCAAACAGCAAACCGCTTGCGTCGCGCACCGGACGGCTGCGGCCCGTCTGCTTCGTTGCTCGTCGCTTACGATGAACGGGTGGCGCCTTCGCGCTCCCGCGCGAAGCCTCCCGCCTCGCATCCGGCCCCCGGGCACCCGGTTTGCGGCGCGCGCGGTATTTACGGACAGGCTCTTATCCGGGCCGCAGGCGCTTCCAACGCGGAATGCGGGGCGTTGACGGACGGGCTCTAAACTCATCCCGCGTGCGCCCCGCCTTCTTCCGACTCTCGCGGGCCTACTTCCGCCGCCACGTGCCGACGAGCGTACTCACCTGCGCGGGCGTGGCGCTGGGGGTCGCGGTCTTTGTCGCCATCTCGCTCGCCGGCCGCTCGCTTTCGGAGTCGCTGCGGCGGACGATCGACCAGATCGCGGGCAAGGCGCAGCTCGAGGTCTCCTTCGGCGAGACCGGGATCCCGGAGGCGATCGCCGAGCGGCTGCAGAAATTGCCCGAGGTGAAGGTCGCCTCGCCGGTCATCCAGGCGGTGGTCAGGCCGGACGCGCGCCCGGAGGAATCGCTGCTGGTGGTCGCCACCGATCTGCTGGGCGACCGGACGCTGCGCGAGTACGACATGGCGGGCAACCAAGAGGCGATCGACGACCCGCTGGTCTTCCTCGCGCAGCCCGACTCGATCGCGCTGACCCGCGAATACGCCGACCGCGCGGGGCTCAGGCTCGACTCCGAATTCCCGCTCACCACCGCGGCGGGGCGGCGGGTCTTCAAGGTGCGGGGATTGATCGAGCCGGGCGGGATCGGCAAGGCCTACGGCGGCAACCTCGCGATGATGGACCTCTACGCGGCGCAGCAGGTGCTGGCGCGCGGCCGCCGCTTCGACCGGGTGGACATCCTGCTGGCGGACGGGATTCCCCTCGAGGCGGGCAAGGCCGCCCTGCGCGCGGCGTTGGGCCCCGGCTGCGAGATCGACACGCCCTCCTCGCGCAGCGCGCAGATGGAGTCGCTGCTGGCGAATTTCCAGGCCAGCCTGCAGATGAGCTCGGTGCAGGCGCTGTTGATCGGGATCTTCCTGATCTACAACATCTTTTCCGTGGCGGTGGCGCGGCGGCGGGGCGAGATCGGGGTGCTGCGGGCGCTGGGGGCCGGGCGCGGCGAGATCGCCCGCATGTTCCTCGCCGAGGCGGCGCTCTTGGGGCTGGCCGGCTCGGCGCTGGGGCTGTGGGCGGGGCGGCTGCTCGCCGCGGGCGCCTTCCGCTTCATGCGCGGCCTGGTCGAGGACGCCTACGGCATCAACCAGATCGGGCGCGACGACCTCGCGCGCGCCCCCGGCATCCTCGCGGGCGGGCTGGCGCTCGGCCTCG
>JACXTT010008834.1_pt1 | contig 13893 bp, 8 predicted proteins | sample 9270951 | NCBI WGS metagenome assembly JACXTT01 (sample SAMN15532306, study PRJNA645909) | rock metagenome | isolation source: weathered quartz diorite | place: Puerto Rico | collected 2017-06-21 | reverse complement strand
CCGAACGAGACGGGATGTTCCACTCCCTCACCCGCCAGGAGCTTGCGCTGTTGCTCTTTGCCAGCGGAGCGGTGCAGATCAGCGTGCACTCCGCCTTCGACGACCAGGCGTACCTGGCCGTTGCCGAGAAGCCCCTGGAATAAGGCCCCCTCTCACCCCCTCACTATAACCCTTCAGAATCATTACAGAGTTGTATGGCTCAAGGATAGAGATAGCGCCCTCAATAAGTAAAAGTCGTAATGGTATTGCTTTCTATGAAAAAAACTCTATCATAGGTGGTCCCTGTGGGATCCCCGATGCGATCAAGCGTGCTTGGAATCAGGCTTTTTCCGCTCAGGATCAGAGATAACAGGTCTCCCCTCGTAACCGGGAAAACAAGTCCGTTACGTGGTTTTCTGCGATATTCTGTTGTTTTCACTTAAAAAAGAGTTATAATGCTTTCCCTGCTTCAGAGGTCATTGATGCCTAAGACGCTGAAGAAACTTAGGACGGCGAAAATCCCCACTCACCTTTCAGGCCCCCGAAAGCCGGAGGGGCATGAAAAAGTAGTACGGAAGTATGATCGAGAACTTCTGAGAATCCCAGTCCGCCTGCAGCTGCAGGACAAGTTAGTCTCGGGTTTCTCGCAGGACTTCAGCCCGGCCGGGGTACGGATTATCCTCCAGACGGCGCTGAAAACGGGCACTCCACTTGCTCTCCAATGCACGTTTGGAGAGGTGTGTTATTTGAACCTCTCGGCCCAAGTCGTTTTTTGCCAACCGGTGAACAGAGCCAGCGAGAACGACTTTTCCTTAGGGATCAAGTTTTCCGCTATAAGAGACTGGGAAGAAAAAATCTTGGGCTCGGCTATTCAGGAACTCAAGCACGGAGGCGCCCAATTAGAGAAATCATTACTAGTGGTGCATCTCTCAGAAGACACCATGGCGCTCAAGGCATCAGATTGGTATGCGCAAACCAAGGCCACGTCTGTGCAAACTCGCAGGACTATCCGGCGCTCATGTATCCATTCCTCAAAGATCATCGGCTGGGGTTCCTATCTCCCGCCCGCAGAAATAACGAATAAGCACATTAACTCTTTCCTGAATGTTAAGGGCAAACAATCACGCTATGGTGAAGTCGTTGGAAACCTGACCGGCATCCAGTCTCGGCGTTATGCAGCCTCAGAAATTTACCCATCGGATTTGGCTGTAGAAGCAAGTCTCATCGCCTTTAAAAATGCTGGGATTGATCCGACGGATGTGGAGGTTATCATTTCGTGCGGAATTGCTCGAGACGTAGAGGAACCAGCCACGGCCAATATCATTCAAGAAAAGCTGGGTGCCCATAACGCATATTGCTTTGATCTGGCCAATGCCTGCAATGGTTTTGTTTCTGCAATAGATGTCTTAGACTCCTTTATCTCGTCAGGCCGCTGCGAAATTGGACTTGTCACGGGTGGTGAAGTAATCTCTCAGTACGTTAACTGGGATCCGGAAACCAGAGACGAGCTTAGGCTTAGCACAATGGGTTACACGCTTGGCGATGGAGGAGGCGCTGCAGTCCTTACTCGCGTCACAGCCGGTGATCAGCGCGGCCTCAAAGCCAGTTGGTTTTTGTCCGACAGCTCGTACTGGAGAGCAGCTGTAGTACCACTTATGAATAGCTCGAAAAGACTCTTTATGAGCAATGGCGTTGAAATTGAGCGTGCCGCACTTGAATACGTCCCAACTGGAGTTGAAGAGACCATGAGAATGCTCGAATGGGACGTTGACGACATCGACTTAATCATTCCGCATCAGGTTGCGTCTCATATCATCGAGAACCTCTTTTATAAGACTTTGCATATGCCGCCAGAGAAAGTTTACTGGTCCTTTCCACGACATGGCAACGTCGGGGCAGCCAGTATTCCTGTTGCTCTTTGTGGGGCCTTGAACGAAGGCCGTGCAAAAATTGGAGACAAAGTTCTCCTAGTTGGTGGTTCAGGAGGATTTGGTGTAGGTGTTATAGGATTAGTCCTGTGAGTTATGGATTTGTTCGATGAAAGGCGTGCCACTGCTTTAGGCCGTTACAACAAATGACATGGCCTCCCTTTCTTCCCATCTTAGCGTTGCCCTAGGCCTCACAACACTTACCACCTTCCTTCTCGGGGCGTTTGTTTACTTCTACAAGCGTGGAAGCAATACAAGCAAAATATTTTTGCTTTATTGCCTGAGCATCTCGTGGTGGAGCTTATTTCAACTATGGCACCACAACAGCGTAGATAAGCACACCTCCCTATTAGCGGCTAGGCTTATGACTGCCGGGGGATCTTTTCTGATTCCCACCCTTTTCCTTCATTTCGTCTTCTCACTTTTAGAATTAAAACCACGAAAATGGCTTCTGCCTTCTGCATACATGCTCAGTCTGATATTTGCAGGCTTATCTGCTACCTCATACATGATCACTGATGCCGAGCCAAAATTCTATCTTAGATACCTTCTCGTGCCAGGCCCAATATATCCCATAGCGGTTTTCTTTTTTCTGACATGTGTTATGTATGGCCATTACGAATTATACAAGGCCTATGCGAGATCAGTTGGTTTGAAAAGAAATCAATTGGCACAACTCTTCTGGAGTTCTCTCTTGGGCTATATAGGTGGAAGTGCAAACTTCCTCATGGTGTTTGATTTTAATGTTCCTTTCCTCAACCCATTTGGCACTTACGCCCTTCCTCTCTACGTTGCAGTAACCACGTATGCCATCGTCAAATATCGCCTTATGGACATCTCCATTGTCATCAACAAAGGCCTGGCTTACAGCTTGCTGCTCTGCGTGGTTTTTGTCCCCTCCTATCTGGCTATTGCGGTCAGCCACCGGGCCACGCCGTATTCGATCCCGGATCTGCTGGCTGGCACGCTGATCTTTTCTTGTGGGCTGTGGATTGTCCTGAATAACTACCGGAAGGCCGCCAATATCACCTTTGGTCTGGTCTGTCTAGCGGTATCCTCCTGGTTGTTCGGGGCTTTCATGGTCTACTCCTCGACCCAAGAAGAGGAAGCTCGTCTCTGGGAGAAGCTGCTTCACATCGGAGTGGTGTATATACCCGCTTTCTTCTATCACTTCTGCGTGAGCTTCTTGCAAGCTGAGAAGCACAACAAACAGGTCCTGGCGAATTACCTCATCAGTACCGTCTTCCTCCTGCTCATCCCTACGCCGTATCTCATCAATGGCCATTATTCGTTTTTCTGGGGCTATTATCCTAAGGCTGGTCCTCTTCATCCTCTGTTCTTAGCGTACTTCGCATCTGTCAGCGTGGCTTCTCTGCTGAAGCTCTATCGAGGCGCTAAAGTCAAGGAAGAGAGTAGCCCGCTTGAAACGACCAGAATCAAGTGTGTCTTCTGGGCCTTTGCGATCGGCTATCTCGCCTCCACGGATTTTGTTCAGTCCTACGGGTACGAGTTTTACCCGTTCGGGTATTTCTTCGTGACCCTGTGGGTCCTCATCGTGTCCTATGCGACTTTGAAGTACCAACTATTGGTCATCTCCCGCCTCACAACGACACCCCAGGTCGCGTTGTTTAACCAAGCCCTGGCTCTTATTCCTATCTACATCGTCATTCTCTTACTCCTCCGAATCTTTACCGGCTCCACCGAGTTCTTACTGGCGGGGGGCATTGTTGCCATTTTCTCGATCTTCGCTGGCCTATTTGTGAATCTGCAGGAACGAATTGAAAAAGTAGTCGAGAAGGTCCTGTTCAGGAAAAAATTTAACGTCTATCAGACGCTCCAGGACTTCAGCAAAGCCCTGGTCACGATCCTGGACCTGAAAACTCTCGTCGAGGAAATCGAGCGCACGCTCGCCACCGTTTTGGGTGTGGAGACCGTAACCCTGTACCTCTTCGATAAGGAACGGCGCGTCTATGCGCCCGTGTCCACCTACGGCGTCAACGTGAAGACGTCGGACACGCCCCGACTGACCATGGACGACGAACTCCCCCGCCACCTCACCATGGGGCAATCCATCCTGGGGCAAACCATCCTGGTCAGGGAAGAGGTGGAGCACTTCTCAGGCACCAAGGAGATGCGCGCCCTCATCGACGCCTTCCGGAGAGTCAAAGCCGACGTCTGCATACCTTTCGTCAACAAGAACACCTTGATCGGATTCTGTATCCTGGGGCCTCGGACGACACGCCAAATGTACTCCGACCAGGATCTCAGCCTGCTGACGATGCTAGCACAGGCCGCCGCCATCGCCCTGGACAACGCCATGCTCTATGAGGAGCTGAAACTTTCGCAGTCGCTCGTCCGGCGAACGGACCGCCTGCGCTCTCTGGAGACGATTGCGGGCGGCTTCGCCCACGAGGTCCGCAACCCCTTGACGTCCATCAAGACCTTCATCCAGCTCACCCCGGAGCGCAAGGACGACCCGGAATTCATCGGCCACTTCGGCACCGTGGTGGCGGAGGATGTCGCCCGGATCGAGCGGCTGATCCAGGAGATCTTGGACTACGCACGTTATATGCAACCCAAGTTTCAGGAAGAAGACGTCAACGTCATTGTGGAATCCTGCCTGTATTTCATCAGAATCAAAGCGGACTCAAAGGCGGTCTTGCTAAAGAAGGACTTGGCATCCGATTTGCCTGCCGTTTTGTTGGATCGCCAACAGATCAAACAGGTGCTGCTCAATCTCTTCCTCAACGCCATCGAAGCCATGGGCGACCACGGCGGCCAGTTGATCGTGCGCACTCACCGGCTCGCCAAAGCCCCCGGTGACACATCGGTTCAGATTGAAGTGACGGACACCGGCTGCGGTATCCCCATGGCGGACCTGGAGCACATCTTTGACCCGTTCTACACCACCAAGCACGAGAGTCAAGAGCGTGAAGGAACAGGGCTTGGCTTGACGATCGTGCACCAGATCGTCCAGGAGCACGGCGGGCACATCGAAGTCAAAAGCGAGCTCGGCCGCGGGACGACGTTCCTCTTGAACCTGCCGGCCGTCTCCGCAACTGTGTTAGAAGCCCCGATTGAAACGCGCAGCGTATGAAGAAACGGGTCCTAGTAGTCGACGATGAGCAGGGGATACGCGCCTCCCTGCAAATGACTCTGGAGCCGGCCTACGAGGTCCTGTGCGCTTCGAACGCGCAGGAAGGCCTCGCACGGTTCCGGCAGGAACTTCCTAACTTAGTGCTTTTGGATGTGGTCCTGCCCGGGACGGACGGGCTCGAGCTTTTGCAGTCCATGCGCTCGGAGGATCCCACGGTTCCCGTGATCATGCTGACCGCCGTCAAGACGGTCAAGACCGCCGTGGAGGCTATGAAGATCGGCGCGGCCGATTACCTCACCAAGCCATTCGACGTCGAGGAACTCCGCCTGATCGTGGCCAAGGCCCTGGCCACGCAGGCATTGGAGCATGAGGTTCGCCACCTCCGCGCACAGGTCCTCAAGTCGTACGCCTTCCATAACTTGGTGGGCAAGAGCCCGGCCATGCAGGAGATCTACTCCAAAATCGAGCAGGTAGCCGACACCCGCACGACCGTCCTGATCACCGGCGAGAGCGGAACGGGCAAGGAGTTGGTTGCACGCGCCCTGCATTACAACAGCTCACGTCGGGAGCGGCCGTTCATCGCCATCAACTGCGCGTCCATCCCGGATACCCTCATCGAGAGCGAGCTGTTCGGGCATGAAAAAGGCGCCTTTACGGGCGCTTTGGCGCGCCGGCTCGGCAAGGTCGAGCTCGCCCACGGCGGCACGCTCTTCCTGGACGAAGTCGGCGACCTCGGCATGCTCACGCAGGCGAAACTGCTGCGCTTCCTTCAGGAGCGGGAGTTCACCCGCGTCGGCGGAACGCAAACGATCAAAGTGGATGTGCGGATCATCGCCGCGACTAACAAGATCCTGGAGGAACTGGTCCCCCGGAAGGAGTTCCGGGAAGACCTGTACTACCGCATCAACGTTGCCGTGCTCTTCTTGGCGCCCTTGCGGGATCGTCGGGACGACATCCCGTACCTGTCCAAACATTTCCTGGTCAAGCGGCTGGAGGCAGAGGGACGCCCGCCGCTGGAGATCTCGAAAGAGGCGATGGAACTGCTGATGCGGTATCACTGGCCCGGCAACATTCGCGAACTCGAGAACGTCATCGAGCAGGCCATTGTTTGGTGTCGCGGCACGGAGATCACAACAGACCACCTTCCGACCACGCTCAAGACCGAGAGCCGGCACACCGGGCTGCGAGAGAGCGCACTAGCCGGACATGTCTCCCTGGAGAAAGCGGTCCAGGAATTTGAACGGGAGTTGATTCTCGATGCCCTGACGCGGACGGGCCATGTCCAGACCCACGCCGCGGCCCTGCTGGGCATCACCAGACGGATGCTCAAGTACCGGATGGATATGCTCGGGATCAAAAGCCCGGACTCGCAAGCCGCGCCTGGTCCCAAGGATGTGCCCTCGGCATGAGTCGAGATGACACAGAGCTACAACGCACGAAAATTTCTTGATCGGCCAAACCTGTGATACAATGGGCTCCGCGTTCAATTTTGTACAAGAGCGTCACAGCGTGCTGGCAGTCTCAGCGCAATGAATCACTGGAGTGACAGGGTGCGTCGGCTTTGAGAGTATTGGGGAGCGCGGATTCTGGATCATCTAAGGCATGGCAGTTGCTAGAGATCAACGTCAGGACGCGCTTCCTCAGGCGAAGGAGACACAGGTGCCGGTAGATACTTCCCAGTTCAACGTTCCCAACGAGCGCCACCAGGCTGTCCGCGAGGGAGACTCATCCAGGCCGACCATCCTGATCGTGGAGGATGAAGCTGGTCCACGAGAAGCGCTCAAACTGATCCTCCGCCCCTTCTACAACCTGCATTCGGTGGACAGCGCAGAGGCCGCCACTCACCTCCTGCGAGAACAGACGATCGATTTGGTGACCCTGGACCTCAAGCTCCCAGGCAAGCAAGGAGCGGAGCTCCTGCAGGAAATCAAGCGCGACCACGAACACGTGGAGGTCATCGTCATCACCGGCTACGGGAGCCTGAAATCCGCGATGGACGGACTTCGGTACGGCGCATCCGGCTATCTGCTCAAGCCGTTCAACGTCACAGAGTTGATCGCGATCATCAATCAATCGCTGGAAAAAAAGCGACGGCTCGAAGGTCTCCGGGCCTCCCTCAAGCTATTCGAGAACGCGTGGCAGGCGCGGCAGGACTCGTCCAGCGCGTGGAAGACATTGTCGAGCCTGCTAGAAGCCAAAGACCCTGAATTGGTCCGCCACTCCAATCGTGTGCACGGTTACGCCACACTACTGGCCGACCGGCTCTCCCTGACACCGGAGGAACGGGAAGTGGTCCGGATTGGCGCCTGGCTGCACGACATCGGACAGTTCAGCATTGACGAACGCCTGTTCTCGACCATCATCCGGCAGGCGGACCGCGAAGACGAGTTCGTCAAGTTTCATCCTGAAGTCGGCGCCCGCATGGTCCAGTCGCTCACCTTGCCTCCTGCAGTCGGCGAGATCATCCGCCACCACCACGAACGGTATGACGGGTCCGGCTACCCGGACGGCCTGAAAGGTGACGAGATCCCCTACCTCGCCCGTATCGTCGGGCTGGCTAACGCGTTTGATGAACTCTACGGGGGGAGACCCAAGGACGATCCGTTGCCGCTTGAGGCGGCGAAGGAGTACATGCGCCGTCAGGCCGGCATCCTGTTTGATCCGTCGATGGTTAAGCAGTTCCTGAAGGATGTTCGCTAGCCGTCGGTCCCCGCCTACTTCGTCTCTTGCCAGCTCCTGACCCGCCGCGCCTGTAACACGCCGTCGATCCGCTCGACGGCCTTGAGCACGCGTTCCAGGTGAGCCGTGTTCTGCACTTCCACGATAAAGTCGAGCACAGCTTTCCGGTCCTCCCTAGTCGTGATCTCCGCGCGGCTGATGTTCGCATCGGCATGGGTGATGGCCGCCGAGACGTTGGCCAACATGCCCGGCTTGTCGAAGGTCAGGGTCGTGATCTTGACGGGTACAGTCGTCACTTGCCCTATGTCCCAATCCACATCCACGAGCCGCGCCTTGTCGTAGTCGAGCGCATCGAGGTTGGGACAGTCCACGGTGTGAATCGTCAGGCCGCGCCCGCGGGTGATGTAGCCGATGATCCGGTCGCCCGGCACAGGCCCGCAGCACTTGGACAGGTGCATCATGAGGTCGTGGACACCCTTGACTTTGACACCCTTATCCTCGCTCCCCGCGGCAGCGCGTTTCGCCACGGTCTTGTCCTCCCCTTCCGGGGTGGTGGCAACGGCCTGGCGGTCCCCTGCGTCAACGCAGAGCCGGCTGGACACATGGATGGCGGAGACTCGTCCGTACCCGATGGCCGTGAACAGCTCGTCGACGCCGGGCAGGCCTGACTCCCGCGCAACCTCCTGGACGCGGGTGGTCTTCACCAGCGTGCCCAACGCGACATTATGACGGCGGAGCTCCCGCTCCAGCAGCCGCTTGCCCAGCTCCAGGCTCCGCTTGGCCTCTTCCACTCGCAGCCAGTGCTTGATCTTGTTCTTGGCCCGCGGGGTCCGGACAAACTTCAGCCAGTCCCGGTGAGGCACCTGCGTGGGGGACGTGCTGATCTCGACCGTGTCCCCGCTGCGGAGCTGATATTTGAGCGGGACCATCTTGCCGTTGACCTTGGCGCCGCTGCAGTGGTCGCCGATCTCCGTGTGGATGGCATACGCGAAATCGATGGGCGTGGCGCCCTTCACCAGCTCCTTCACCGCGCCCTTGGGAGTAAAGACATAGACCACGTCCGAGTAGAGGTCCAGCTTGACGGACTCCATGAATTGCCGGTTGTCCGTGAGGTCCTGGTGGGATTCGAGGAGCTGACGCAGCCAGGTGAAGACGCGTTTCTCCGTCTCGTCGATCTCGCCCTGTTCCTTGTACGTCCAGTGCGCCGCAATGCCTTCCTCGGCGACTCGGTGCATCTCGTAGGTCCGGATCTGAAACTCCACGTGCTCGCCCTGGGGGCCTACCATGGTCGTGTGCAGCGACTGGTAACGGTTGGACTTGGGCACGCCGATGTAGTCTTTGAAGCGGCCCGGGACCGGCCGCCACAACGAATGGATGAGGCCCATGATGGCATAGCAGTTCATCTGGGTGTCGGTGATCACCCGGATGGCGGTCAAGTCGTAGACTTCGTCGAAGGAAACGCCTTGATGCTCCATCTTTTGGTAGATGGAGTAGAGGTGTTTGGACCGGCCTGCCAGCTCGCCGACCAGTCCGTGCTCGGCCAGCTTGGCCTTGACGACGGCGGTGACCTCCTGGATGTAACGCTCGCGCTCCTCGATGCGCTTGGCCACCCGCTCGGCCAGCGCTGTGTAGACGTCCGGCTTCAGCGCCTTGAAGCAGAGGTCCTCCAGCTCGGCCTTCATCCAACCGATTCCGAGCCGGTTGGCCAGGGGCGCGTAGATATCGAGCGTTTCCTGAGCGACCGTCTTCTGGTGGGCCGGATTCAGGTGCTCTAGTGTGCGCATGTTGTGCAGGCGGTCCGCAAGCTTGATCAAGATGACCCGGATGTCGTCCGCCATCGAGATCAGCATCTTGCGGAAGTTCTCGGCCTGCTTCTCCTCGTAGCTCTTGAAGGGGATCTGGCCGATCTTGGTGACGCCGTCCACGAGACGGGCGATGTCTTTGCCGAACTCCGCCTCGATCTGCTCCCGCGTGCAGACCGTGTCTTCCACCGTGTCGTGCAGCAGCCCGGCCACGATGGCCGACACGTCGAGCTTCAAGGTCGCCAGGACCTCAGCCACGGCCAGTGGATGTCGCAGGTATGGCTCGCCGGACCGGCGGACCTGGCCCTCGTGCGCCCGCGCCGAGAAGTCGTACGCGCGACGGATCAGGTCCACCTGCGCGTTAGGGTTGTAGCGCTGAACCCGCTCGATCAGGTCGTGAATGCTGGTGGCGATCGAAGTTGCCATGCTTGCATTACCCGTTCACGCTGGCCCGCACGTCCCTCAGGCGGAGCTGCACCCGCTCCGTGCCATTCCAGGTATTGGTCTCGAGGACGCACGCGATGTCGACCGGCCCAGCCGGCGAGAGCCCGCGGGACTCCAGGGACCCCATCCGAAAGCCGATCGCCTCATGCTGCACTCCCCGGCCCGTCAGCACCAGCTTCAGGTGGTCGGCACCGACCACGCGGGCCGAGGCGACCCGGAGCCGCTTCAGCACCATCGTCGGTTCGGGATTCCCCGACCCGAACGGTCCGAGACGAGCGAGCTCCTGCACTACGGACGGCAAGAAGCCACCCGGTTCGACCTCCACATCACACAGCAGCCGGGGACGCACGGCGGGGCCTGCGAGCGGGCCCTCCAGGACCTCACTCAGACGGTCGCGAAACTCCGGGATGCGCGCTTCCCGGATGGTCAATCCGGCGGCTGCCGCATGGCCCCCGAACGTGTCGAGATGCTGCCGGCACTGTAAGAGGGCGTCATATACGCTCACCCCGGGGATACTCCGGGCCGATCCCCTGCCGACACCGCGCTCGTCCAGGGCAATGAGCACGGCCGGCCGATGGAACCGCTCCACCAAGCGGGCCGCGACGATCCCGATGACGCCAAGGTGCCAACCCCGCGAGGCCAGAACGATCGGTCCCGACGGCGTCGCTTCGGCCGCCTGGGCAGCCTCAGCGATGATGCCCTCTTCAAGGCGCTGCCGTTCCTGGTTCAAGCGATTGAGCAGCCCGGCGAGCTGGCCCGCCTCCCGCTCATCCTCTGTGAGCAACAACCGCACCGCATTGGCAGCGTCTCCCAGGCGACCCGCCGCATTGATCCGGGGGGCCAGCGCGAAGCCGACCGTGCCCACTCCGCAGCCCCCCTCCACGCCGGCCACGGCCTTGAGGGCGCGGATCCCAGGACGATTGCCACGGGAGAGCAAGCCGAGGCCCCGCCGGACCAGTCGCCGGTTCTCGTGCTGGAGAGGAGCGACATCGGCGATCGTCGAAAGAGCCACCAGGTCCAAATGGGCCTCTGGATCAAACTCAGTCGTCTCAAATTTCTGGCAGTACGCTGAGGCGACCTTGTAGGCCAACCCGCCGGAACACAAGCCGGAGAAGGGATAGCCAGAATCGCGCCGACACGGATTCAACACAACCAGGGCAGGCGGCAACGTGTCCCCTGGCAGGTGATGGTCCGTGACGATGACGTCCAGCCCGAGGGACCCGGCGAGGGCGATCTCGTCGTGCGAGGTGGTCCCGCAATCGGCCGTGATGAGGAGCGTCGTCCCAGAAGCTGCGATCCGTCTGACGGCGTCCGCGTGGAGTCCGTACCCTTCTTTGACCCGATGAGGAATGTAGAAGCTGGCGGCGAGCCCTAGGCTCTTCAAAAAGCCGAGATAGAGGCCCGTGGCGCAGGCTCCGTCCACATCGTAGTCCCCGTAGACAAGGACCTGTTCACGACGGCGGCGCGCCTGGTGCAACCGGTCCACCGCCTGCTCCATGCCCGCCAGCTGGAACGGATCAGGGCCTGGGGCATCCGCTCCATCGAGCGCCGCCCGCGCCTCCGGCACAGAGCGGTGTCCTCGCGCCACCAGGATGGCCGCGGTGAGACGGTGCACGCCCAGCGCGCCGCTCAACACCGAGCAGGCCTCGGCATCGGACGGACCTATCACCCATTCCTTGCTGACCGGAGCGGGCACATGCTCTCCTAGCGACGGACTTGAAGGTACCCATCGCTCGCCTGTGACAGATCATAGTCGAGGGGGAGCCCCGTAGTCAAACGCGGGGAAAACCAGACTTAGGGGAAACCGTATAGGAGGTTCTTGCGAGACAGACCGGCAAGGCGCCGGTTAGGACGAAGCCTTGGCGGGCAGCACCTGGAAGCGAAGCGTGCCGACTTTGCTCATGTCGTGGCTCCCAGTCCCGATGAGAATCTCGACTTTGTAGTCGCCGATGGGCCAGCCGTTCTTGGGCCTTTTAATCGAAACAAACCCCGACTCGTCTTCAGTCATGAGGATCATGGCGTCGGTGCCCAGGATGTGGTTCGGGGGCACTCCCTCGCTCCTTTCAACCACCCAGCGGCCGTAGACCTTGAACTCGCTATCGTGCTGCTGGAGGGAAAAGACGACGAAGATTTCGGACACGTCTGCGTAAAACGTCTTGCTTGGCTTGACAGGTACGATCTGGAAACTGCGGGCCTGCCCCATGACCATCTCCTGGCCATGGGCCATCACGATCGAGGAGAACATGCCTTCGGGGGCACGATCTTCGAAGCCGCTGTTGTCGAACGGCAACTGAGGAGCATCGACAGACTGGGCGAAGGAGGAAAACGGCAAGACGAGGAGCGCGGCGAGGAACGGGGGCGTGGCCTTCATTCACCACCCTTCTGCACGTAGTTCTTGATGAACTCCTCGGCGTTCTCTTCCAAGACGTCGTCGATCTCGTCGATGAGCTTGTCCATGTCTTCCTTGAGCTTCTTGCCCGCTTCGACGACCTTGGCGCTCGCCTTGGCCTCGTCCTTGGGCTGCGCGCCACCCCGCTTGGTCTCGGCCTTTTTCTCTTGCTTTTCCATGCGGCCCTCCTTCACGAAGCCGCGCCGGCAGAATCAGGCCGGCGTCTCGCTGAGCAGCCAACAATCAGCATACTCTAGAGTGGAAAGGCCCGTCAAGGCTGGGGGCTCAGACGATGAGCGACACGATCAGCAGCGCAACGATGTTGATGACCTTGATCATCGGGTTGATGGCGGGACCCGCCGTGTCCTTGCAAGGGTCGCCGACCGTGTCGCCGGTGACAGCGGCCTTGTGCGTATCCGTGCCCTTGCGCCCCTGCTCCTCGATGTACTTCTTGGCGTTGTCCCACGCGCCGCCGCCGCTGGTCATGGAGATGGCCACGAAGAGCCCGGTCACGATCGTCCCGAGCAGCACGCCACCCAGGGCGATCGGCCCGAGGATGAAGCCCACCAGAATGGGAGAGAGCACGGGGATCGCAGCCGGCACCATCATCTTCCGGATCGCGGCCTTCGTTACGATGTCCACGCAGGTCCCGTATTCCGGCTTGCCGGTGCCGTCCATGATCCCCTTGATCTCGCGGAACTGGCGGCGGACTTCTCCGACGACTTCGCCGGCGGCGACGCCCACCGCCTTCATGCACATCGAGGCAAAGAGGTACGGCAACATGCCGCCGATGAACAGCCCCACCAGGACCTGGGGGTTCGACAGATCGAAACTGCTGGAGACTCCATGTCCGCGCACCTCTGCCACTTTCCGGGAGAACTCGGCAAACAACACGATGGCCGCCAGGCCGGCCGATCCGATCGCGTAGCCTTTCGTGACGGCCTTGGTGGTGTTTCCGACCGCATCCAAGGGGTCCGTGATGTTCCGCACCTCCTTGCCCAGGTGCGCCATCTCGGCGATCCCGCCGGCGTTGTCCGTGATCGGGCCGAAGGCGTCGATCGCGACCACAATGCCGGCCATCGAGAGCATGGACACCGCCGCCACCGCCACCCCGTAGAGACCCGCCAGCGCGTAGCTGGCCATGATGGCCGCGCCGATCACGACGACAGGCCACGCCGTCGCCTGCATGCCGACCGCGAGCCCCGCGATGATGTTCGTAGCGTGCCCGGACTCGCTGGCCTTGGCGATCTGCTGCACCGGGCTGAAGCTCTTAGACGTGTAGTAGTCGGTGATGAAGACCAGCGCGATGGTGACCGCCAGGCCGATCAACGCGCAGCCGAAATAGGCGGTCGCGCTCACCTTGCCCACTCCGTCCATCAGCCAGACGGTCGCCGGATAGAACGCCACGGCCGCCACGCCGCCAGCCCAGAACAGACCCTTGTACAGCGCCCCCATGATGCTGCCGCCCTCGCTCACCTTCACGAACCAGATGCCGATGATCGTCGCGAAAATGGTGAGACCGCCCAGGAGCAAGGGGTAGACCAGCGGCGTGGGCGCGCCCTTGAACAGGGTGAA
>JACXTT010008833.1_pt1 | contig 13893 bp, 11 predicted proteins | sample 9270951 | NCBI WGS metagenome assembly JACXTT01 (sample SAMN15532306, study PRJNA645909) | rock metagenome | isolation source: weathered quartz diorite | place: Puerto Rico | collected 2017-06-21 | reverse complement strand
GGGCGGGTCTGCGGGCGTGGGGGCCCTCCGCGTTCCGCGGGTGGCTGAGATCCCGGCCGATCGGGTAGACAGCCGCCTCCCCGTACGTAAGGCTTGTGGTCTTCATTCTCGGCTGGACGCTGATGACGATCGCCATGATGTTGCCGAGCAGTCTCCCGCTCGTGAACCTCTTCCGCCGCGTCTCATCGGGACGCCCCGACGCCGCCCGGCTGACCGCCCGGGTGATTCTCGGCTATCTATCGGTCTGGGTGCTCTTCGGCGCGTTCGCGTACCGAGCCGACGGCCTGGTGCATACCGCGGTCAACCAGATCCCCTTCCTGGCGGCCCGGGCGTCCTGGATTGCCGCGGCCATCCTGCTCGTTGCCGGCATCTACCAGTTCACGCCCCTCAAGCACATGTGCCTGGAGAAGTGCCGGTCCCCCTATTCGTTCCTGGTGGAGCACTGGCGCGGCGGGTCGGCGGCGTCGGATGCGCTGCGGCTGGGCTGGCGCCACGGGCTCTTCTGCCTCGGGTGCTGCTGGACGCTGATGCTGCTGATGTTCGCCATCGGGGGAGCGAACCTGGGGTGGATGCTGACTCTCGGAGCGATCATGGCCGCGGAGCGCACGACCCGGTGGGGCCGCCACTTGACTCGCCCGCTTGGAATCACGCTCGTCGCGCTGGCTGTCCTCGAGGTTGCGGGTGTCGTCGTGTTCCCGGCCGGCTGACACTCTGCAAACGGGGTCGCTCGGATTACGGAAGACCAGGCGGAAGCCTGGTCTTCTGTCTTCAGGCCGGAGGGGGCGGCGACGGCCCTGCCCGAATCCATCCGTAGGCACACGAGCCTGACCCACTACGCACGATCATCGAAGAGGTGCGAGATGCCGACGGGCCGCCCCGCTCCGAACATCCCTGCGCTCAAACGCCAGGCGCTTGCCGCGCTGGATGCCCTCGCCCCGGAAGCCCGCGAACTGGCCCTCAGGATTCACGCGAACCCGGAGATCGGATTCCAAGAGCGCCAGGCGGTGGAGTGGGTGAGCGCGGCACTCAGCCGGCACGGCTACCAGGTCGAGGTCGGTGTCGCCGACCTGCCCACCGCGATTCGAGCCAGGTCCGCGGGGGCGGCCGAAGGGCCCAGCGTGGGCCTGATCGCCGAGTACGATGCCCTGGCCGGTCTCGGGCATGCCTGCGGGCATAATTTGATGGCGGCGGGGATGCTAGCGGCCGCCGCCGCGCTGAAGATGGTCCTGCCGGAACTCCCCGGGAGCGTCGTCTACTACGGGACGCCGGCGGAAGAAACCGCCGGCGGCAAGATCCTGATGCTGGAACGCGGAGCGTTCGAGGGCCTCGACGTGGCCCTGCAGTACCATGCCGGAGATCACGCCTCCTACGCGACCGGATGCCTTGCGGTGCAGGGCATACAGTTCACGTTTACCGGCAGGCCCGCGCATGCCGCGGCGGCGCCGTGGACGGGGGTCAACGCGTTGGACGCGGTGATCCTGACGTTCAACGCGGTGGGCGCGCTCCGGCAGCAGATCCGGCCCGAGGCGCGGATCCACGGCATCGTCACCGACGGCGGGCAGGCGGTCAACATCATCCCCGAGCGCGCGGCGATGGCACTCAGCGCGCGATCGCCCGACGGCGGGTACGTGCGCGAGCTGTTGGACCGGCTCGAGGCCTGTGCGCGGGGTGCCGCAGCGGCGACCGGGACAACCGTTGAGGCCGAGCGCGGGTTGTTCCTCGACGGCATCAAGTTCAACCCCGCCCTGGCCGCGATCGTCAGGGACAACGCGCAGGCCCTCGGCTTCGAGATGACCCCCCGATTCGTCGGTGCCTCGACAGACCTGGGCAATCTGACTCAGGCCGTGCCCACGCTCAGCTACGGGCTGCCGACCTGCCCGCCGGGCGTGGGGATGCACACCCGGGAGGCGCTCGCGGCCGGGGCGGCCGAGGTCGGGCTCAGCGGCATGCTCAACGACGCGCGGGTCATGGTCGCGACCGCGATCGACCTGCTCAGCTCACCGGAGGTGATCGCTCGGGTGCGCCGGGATTTCGAGGCTGGGAACTTTCCTGGAGCTTCGAACGCTTAGAGAGCGCCGGAAGGGGAATCACTCGATCCGCGACTGCAGCCTGGCCGCAGTACACAGGGAGGGTCATTGATGCCGACTGGCCTCGAGCCGTTCTCGCCATCGTCTCGCGACCTTTGGGACGTCACCAAAGCGGCGCACCTCTTGCGCCGTGCCGGTTTTGGACCCTTGCCCGCCGAGATCGCGCGGGCCGTTCAGGCTGGCCCTGACGGGGCGGTTGATGCGCTGTTCGCGTTCCCGTCCGAACTCCCGCCCTTGCCCGTGACCGGCGAGATCCACCTCGCCGAGGCCCACGTGGAGCAGGTCGTGAGGGATGGGCTTCGCGCGGGGGTCAAGCCCAAGGACAACCCCGAGCTCCAGGCAGCCGTCGAAGCGGCTAACCGAGCCCACGCCCGAGGCCTGATGGCCCTCACCGAGTGGTGGCTGGACCGGATGGCGAAATCGCAGACGCCGCTCCAGGAAAAGCTCGCCCTGTTCTGGCACGGCCACTTCACCACGTCCGCGGGCGATGTCCAGGACGCCATCGCCCTCGCAAACCAGAACCAGCTCTTCCGCCAGCATGCGGCCGGCAACTTCGGGACCCTGCTCGACGGCGTCGCCCGCGACCCGGCGATGCTGCGCTACCTGAACAACGACTCCAATCGAAAGGGACACCCCAATGAGAACTGGGCGCGCGAGCTCATGGAGCTCTTCGCGATGGGTATCGGGCACTACACCGAAACCGACATCCGCGAGTCTGCCCGAGCCTGGACCGGCTGGACCCTGAGGGACTACCGGACCTATGAAGATCGGCGGACGTTCGAGTTCAAAGCGCAGCTGCACGATACGGGCACGAAGACGTTCTTCGGGCAGACCGGCAACCTCGATGGGACGGATGTGATGCGGCTGATCCTGGCCAACGCCGCAACGCCGCGGTGGATCGCCGGCAAGCTGGCGCGGTTCTTTGTCTCGCCAGCACCCGATGGCGACCTCGTCGAGGCGATGGCCCAGGCCTTGAAGGCCGGTAACTACGAGATCGCGCCCGTCCTCCGCGCCCTGTTCCGCTCGCAGGCGTTCTACCGGCCCGAGGTGATTCACGCCCAGATCAAGAGCCCCGTGGAGTTCGTCGTGGGCGCGGTGCGGCACCTCGGCATCTCGGATCCGAACTGGACTCGCCTCTCCCAGCTCGCCGCGCAGGCCGGACAACGGCTGTTCTACCCTCCGACGGTGAAAGGGTGGGACGGCGGAAAGTTGTGGATCAACGCGGCCACGATCTTCAACCGGGCCAACCTGGCTGGGGCCCTGCTCTTGAGCAGGTTCGGCGCGGCCGAAACGTCGGCGCTCTCCTCGCTCGAGACCATGGCCGCGCAGCTCCTCCAGCGGCCGCTGCCCGCCGCCCGCCGGCCGATTCTCGCGGAGGCGTTCAAAGCCGCCGGCCGAAACGCGGCAATCCATCTCATGATGAGTCTGCCCGAGTACCAGGTGAGCTGAGGAGGCCACGCCGATGCCCAACATGATGACGCGACGGGAGTTTCTGAACAAGGGTCTCACGATCGTGGCCGCCGGCGCCACGGCGCCGATGTTCCTGACGCGTACGGCCCTGGCGCTCAACAATCCGTGGGATCAATCGCTCACGGCCGCCGCGGCGACCCACCCCGACGGCCCGATCCTGGTCGTCGTGCAGATGGGCGGCGGCAACGACGGCCTCAACACCATCGTCCCGTTCAGCCACGACGAGTACTATCGTGCCCGGCCGAAGCTCGCCGTGCCTCAGCAGAGCGTGCTCCGGGTCAACGGGGAGTTGGGACTCCACCCCGGACTCAAACCCCTCAAGGCATTGTTTGACGACGGGCGGATGGCCGTCGTGCAAGGGGTGGGCTACCCTAACCCGAACCGCAGCCACTTCCGATCAATGGAGATCTGGCACACCGCCGACCCCAACGGGAACGGGCCGCGCACGGGCTGGCTGGGCCGGCTGTTTGACAGCGAGTGCCCCACCTGCGGGCCAACGACGGGCGTCGCAATGCTCGGCGCGGAAATGCCGCTCGCCATGCAGGGAGCCTCGGGTCGCGCGGTCGTGCTGGACAGCCCGCAGGGATTCGGGTACCAGCCGGTCCCTGGAGCCGGCGCACAGGAGGTGGAGGCATTCCGCCAGCTGATGCAACCGGTGCCCGGCGAAGAGCCGATGGTCGACTTCCTGACCCACACCGCGATGGATGCCATCGTGGCGGGGGACGAGATCCGTAAGGTCGCCGGGCACCTCTCCGACAGCGGCACCTATCCGCGCGATCCGTTCAGCCTGAAGCTGCGGCTGGTCTCGGAGCTGATCTCCGCAGGCGCCCCGACGCGCGTCTACTACGTCGGCCTCGGTGGGTTCGACACACACGCCGCCCAGGAGGGACGTCACGACCGGCTGCTCGAGCAGCTCGGCCAAGGCCTCGACGCGTTTGTCAAAGATCTGACCCAGAAGGGATTGCTCGACCGCGTCCTGGTCATGACGTTCTCCGAGTTTGGCCGTCGCGTCGCCGAGAACGCCTCGGGCGGGACGGACCACGGGGCCGCGGCGCCGATGCTGTTGATCGGGTCTGCGGTCAAGCCGGGGATCCACGGGCAACATCCGAGCCTGACCGACCTCGATCAGGGAGACCTCAAGTTCCACATGGATTTCCGAAGCGTGTACGCCACTGTGCTGGAGCAGTGGATGGGCGTGGCGAGCCCGCCCATCCTGGGCGACCGCTTCGCCGCCGTCGAGATCTTGAAGCCGCGGGCGGGAGTTCCGAGGACGAGCTAGCACGCGCGAGATTGTGCCGGCTGCTTCCCCCTGTGGCCGGCGCTCCACCCGGCCGGGACGCGCTATGGGTCCCGGCCGGATGGCTTTCATCGCCCGCCGCGTGGCTCGTCAGCCGGCGGCGCACCGCCGTCCCGAGGGGATCCCATCGGTCAGGGGATGCGGACCCTCCGTTTGGATGAAGGTCGTGGACAGCCGATCGGACAACGTTTCCATGCCTAAATTGCACCACCGTCCGCACGTCGTCCAGAGGGGAACGTCATTAACGCTGCGGTTTCCCGTTCCGCGAACCAGAACCCCGAGCCGAACGAGTCCGATCAAGTCGTCATCATCGGCGCGGGACCCGCCGGCCTTACCGCGGCGTACGAGCTCGTGAAGCACGGGCGCCGCCCCATTGTCGTCGAGCAAGACAGGCGATACGTCGGTGGCCTCGCCCGCACGGTTCAGTTCAAAGCCTTTCGATTTGACATCGGTGGTCACCGGTTTTTCTCGAAGAGCCGGGAGATCGAGCAACTCTGGGAGGAGATCTGCGGAAAGGACTTCCTCCGTCGCCCCAGGCTCTCACGGATCCTCTATCGAGGCAGGTTCTTCGACTATCCGCTGAAGGCCGCCAACGCTCTGCGTGGGCTCGGGTTCCGAGAGAGCACCGCCTGCGTGCTGAGCTACCTCAGGTACGCAGCGTTTCCGCACCGCCCCGAACTCTCATTTGAGGACTGGGTGGTCAACCGGTTCGGGCGCCGCCTGTTCGACATCTTCTTCCGTACCTACACGGAGAAGGTCTGGGGGATCCCCTGCGCCGAGATCTCGGCCGATTGGGCGAGCCAGCGCATCAAGGGCCTGTCGCTGCCGTCAGCGGTGCTGACCGCCCTGCTGCCCCGCCGCTCCCGCGCGAACGGCCAGGCCATCAAGACCCTGATCGACTCGTTTCGATACCCCCGGCTGGGTCCGGGAATGATGTGGGAGCTGACTCGCGACCGCGTCGTCGGGGCCGGCGGCCGCGTGGAGATGGGCCGGCGCGTCACCGCCATCCGCCACGACGGCAGGCGGGTCCGCCACATCGAGACCGAGCATGCCGACGGCGGCACGGAGCGCTTCGCCGGCAGCCACTTCATTTCATCGATGCCGCTTCGAGACGCGGTGGAGCAGTGGGAGCCGCCACCGCCGCCCGAGGTGCTGGCCGCCGCGCGGGCGCTCACATACCGCGACCTTGTGTTGGTTGCGCTGGTCGTGCGCCGCGCGGAGCCGTTCCCGGATAACTGGATCTACGTCCACGACCCAGGCGTCAAGGCGGGACGGATCCAGAACTTCCGCGCCTGGAGTCCGGACATGGTGCCGGATCCGGAGCGCAACTGTCTCGGCTTGGAATACTTCTGCACCGAAGGCGACGCGATGTGGACCATGCCCGACGCTGAGCTGGTGGCCCTGGCGAGCCGCGATCTGGAGCGCGTTGGTGTGGTCCGCCCCGCCGAGATCGAAGACGGCACCGTCGTGCGCGCCAGGCAAGCGTACCCCGTCTATGACTCCCGGTACGAGACGCACGTCGGCGTCATCCGGCAGTACCTGGAACACGGGTTTCCGAATTTCCAGGTCGTGGGCCGGAATGGAATGCACAAGTATAATAACCAGGACCATTCCATGATGACGGCCCTCCTGGCCGCGCGCAATGTCCTCGGCGGGCGGTTCGACGTCTGGAACGTCAACACGGACGCGGAGTATTACGAAGAGGGCGTGGTGGTGGAAGAGACGCCGTTTCGATCGCGACCCTGGCCCGACCTGCTGGCGAGGCGGTCCGCCGACCCTGGGCGATCGGCCCCATGAGCCGCGCTCGCGATCCGCGCGCGCTCCGGCCACTGCGGCTGGGGATCGTGGGGTTCGGGCGGCTGGCCCAGCACTACTATGCGCCGGCGCTCCGCGGAATGGACGGAATCCACTCCATCCTGGTCGCCGACCCAGTGGACGCCCGCCGCGCCCTCGCTCGCGAGAGCCTGCGCGCCGGGACATACGGCGATCCGCGGGACCTTCTGGCGCAGAAACCGGATGCTCTTCTCGTCGCCTCGCCTCCGTCGACGCACCTGGAGATCTGGAACGACGCCTGCAGAGCCGCCGTACCGGTGTTCATGGAGAAACCCTTCGTGCTGGACGGCGAGCTCGCACGGGCGGAAAGCTCGCCCGGCGCGCGCCGGCTCCTGATGATCGATTTCGGACGCCGGTTCTGGCCCGTCTATGCGCAGTTGCGGGAGATGGTTCGCCACGGCGTCATCGGCGCGCCGCAGTTCGCCGAGTTCACGCTCCACGTCGACCTGGTCACCTGGTGCAGTGTGACCTCGCATCGTCTGTCGCCCCGCGAGGGCGGCGCGCTCTACGATCTCGGGAGCCAGACGCTCGACCTGGTCAGCTACGTCTTCGACGCCGACCCCTGCGACATTGAGGTGGAAATCTCCAGCCGCCGCTGGGACGCCGACAGCGTGTGGTTGCTTCTGAGTTTCCCGAATGGACTCCGCGTGCGCTGCGACCTTGCGTACGGTGACCGCACTCGCGAGCGGCTGGTGATCCGGGGGCAGCGTGGATGCCTGCGGCTCAACGATCCGAACATGACGATCCACGTGGGCCACCGGTTCTCTCGGGCCCTGTCCCCGCTCGCCCGCGGCAAGGACCTGGCGCTGCTTGCGTACCGAGGAGTCAGGCGCAGCCACTCGATGGCGCGGTATAGTATCCGCGCGGCCCTTGCCGCGTTCGTGCGGGCCGTACGCCTGGGCGAGGAATTTTCGCCGGGATTCGAGGACGCCGTCAAGAACACGAGGTGGCTCGAAGCCGCATCGCGTGCCGCGGCGCGGCTCGGTCTCAGCGACCCCGCCGCCCTCCGCGCCGGGGGAACAGGATAGCGCCATGGACAGACACAAAATCGTGATGATCGGCGTCGATGCGGCCGAACTCAGCTTCATTCAAGCGCACCGCGCCGCGCTACCGACTTTCGATCGTCTGCTGAACCGCGGGTTGCTGCAGCGACTCGAGTCCACGGCCGCGATGCCCGGGTCGGTATGGCCCACGTTTTACACTGGGAAGCCGCCCGGCGAGCACGGCATGTATCACCACCTGCAGTGGGACCCGCGGGCCATGCACCTGCGGCGCCTCACGGCCGAGTGGCTCTACGCTGAGCCGTTCTGGTGCGATTTGGACCGGCGTGGGCTGTCGGTCGCCGTCGTCGACATGCAAATGGCCTTATCGTCGTGTCTGCAGACGGGGACCGAGATCATGAACTGGGGGAATCACGACTACGTCGGGCGCTTTGCGGTGAAGCCTCCCCATCTTGCCGGCGAGATTCTGCGGCGTTTCGGCAGGCACCCGATGGGCGACGAGATCCCGGTCAGCAAGGGGACGGCTGAGCTCGAACGCATCAGGAAGAACTTGGTGGCAGGCGCGCGGCAAAAGGGCAGGCTCTCGCGCTGGCTCCTCGGCCTGCGGGAGTGGGACTTTTTTCTCACGGTATTTGGCGAAACGCACCGCGCCGGCCACGTCCTTTGGCCGCTGGATCCGGAGTCTCACCTCAGCGCGTTTCGCCCGATCCTGGAAGTCTATGAGGCGGTCGATGAGGGAATCGGCGAAGTGCTGAACGCCGTTCCCGAGGATCGGACGGTGATTGTGTTCTCGCTTCATGGGATGGGGGCGAACACATCGCAAGACCATTTTGTCGCGGCGGTCATGGATCGGGCAAATGAGCTTTTTGGAATGCCGGGCGCGGATGGTGGGCGCCTTCGCCGAGACCGTTCAGACGGCTCCGCGGGGCAGGGATGGTTTCGGCGCACGCCCAAGCAGCGCAGCCTGATGCGACGCCTGCGCGAAACCGTTCCTGCCGGGGTCCAGAACGCAATCGCCCGCGCCGTTCCCGTACGGGTGCGCGACGCGGTCGTGGATCGGGCCGTCACCGGGGGCCGCGCCTGGGACCTGACCCCGGGGTTGGCGTTGCTGGCCGACTTCAACGGATATTTGCGCTTCAACGTGCGCGGCCGTGAAGCTCGTGGAGTGCTCGACCCCGGCGACGAGATGTTCCCGCGCTATGTCGATTGGATCCGCGAGTCGTTCATGGAGCTGCGCATCGCTGCAACCGGGGAGCGGTTGGTGAGGGACGTGCTGCTCTCGCGTGACCGGTTTCCCGGGGAGCGCAGCCACTATCTCCCGGACGCGGTCGTCACATGGAGGGGCGCCCCTCCGGCGTCCGTCGTCCGGTCTGCTGCGCTCGGTCAACTCACGGCCCGCCTTGCCACCGGGCGGGGCGGCAATCACCGCGCGGAGGGGTTTTGCATCCGGCTCGAACCAGGCGCGACCCGCGGCGGCCAGGTGCCGGCGGGACACATCCTGGACCTGGCGCCGCTGGTGCGGACGCGGTTGCTCGGCGAGGCGGCACGGCGCTCGTGACGATTTCCGTCGTCATCCCCGTCTACAATAGCGCGTCTAGCCTCACACGCTGCCTGGCGGCGGTCTGCGCGTCGCGCTACCCGGACTACGAGTGCATCGTGGTCGATGACGGCTCCACCGACGGGTCCGGCACGATCGCCAGGTCGTACCCGGTGCGCGTCGTGGAGGGCGCACGAGGGCCGCGGGGCGCGGCGGCGGCGCGCAACCGCGGCGCGGAAGCGGCACGCGGAGATATTCTGTTGTTCGTCGATGCCGATGTCGTGCTCCACCCCGACACGATGGCCAAGGTGGCGGCCACCTTTTCGGAGCGGCCCGATGTCGATGCCGTGTTCGGCTCATACGACGATCGTCCCGCGGACCCGGGGTTCCTCTCACAGTACAAGAATCTCACCCACCACTTCGTGCATCAGCATGCGCGCGAAGACGCGGCGACCTTCTGGAGCGGTTGCGGCGCGATCCGAAAGGACGCGTTTGCCGTCGTGGGCGGCTTCGATGAGGTTCGTTATTCTCACTCGAGCATAGAGGACATCGAGCTCGGGTACCGGTTGAACGCGGGCGGGCGCAAGGTACGCCTGAACAAGCAAATGCAGGTACAGCATCTCAAGCGGTGGACGCTCAAGGGAATGGTCACGTCCGACATCTGGGAACGGGCGCTGCCCTGGACGCGCGCGATTCTCGAGCACCGGACCCTGCCCAACGATCTGAACTTGCGCATGTCTCACCGGCTGTGCGCGCTGCTCACCTGCTTCCTGCTCGTGTATCTCGCCGCGATTCCCGTCGTCCGGCCCGCGACGGTGTGGCCCGTCGCCCGCCTCGGATTGCTGGCCTGGATCTTTGTGCTGACGGTTGGGAACTGGTCGGGTGGGGCTCCCCACGTCCGGCCGGACTGGCGGCCGGCGGCCATCGTCTGCGCGCTGGTGGGAGCGATGGCCGGCCTGTCGCTCTACGCGGGCGACTGGCCGATCGTGGTGCTCATGGCTCCGGCGCTGTTTGCGGTGTCGGCCGATCGCTGGCAGCCCCGCCCCGGCCGGCCACCGGAGCGGATCTTGTTTGGCCTGGCGATCGTGAGCTTCCTGGCTGCGGCGGGCGGCCTCCTCCTGAGCCTCTCATTGCCGATCTGGCTACCGGTGCTCGGCGTCGTGCTCCTGATTGTGTCGATCAATTACCCTCTCTTCGTCTTTTTCGCACGGAAGCGCGGGATCTTGTTTGCGCTGGCGAGCGTCCCGTTCTTCCTCTCCCACTACCTCTATGCGGCCGCCGCGTTTCTCGCGGGCCTCGTTCTGTACGTGCTCGAGCGACTCCGCGACGGGCGACGCTCGCCTAGCAGCCGGCCGCCGGAAGCGGATGGATCTCACCCAACGGCATCGCCGATCTCACGGGACGGGCCACCCATCCGCACGGATGGATAACCAGGTCCTCATCGTCGTCACGGTCGTCGGCGTCTGGTACCTGGCCACCATTCGCGAGGGCCACATCTGGAACGGCGATGCGTGCATGTACATCCTCCTCGCCAGGAACCTCGCTCAGGGCCGGCCCTACGGCGAGACCGGGTACGTCTACAATCCGGCCGCCTGGCGCGTGGGTCCGCCATCGTATCCGCCCGTCTGTCCTGCGCTGCTGGCTCCCGCCTACTATCTGTTCGGCCTCAACCTTCGGGCGATGAAGGCGTGGCTGATCTTGTGCTTTGTCGCTTCACTCCTCGTCATGTCAATGGTCTTCCGTGACCGCCTGCCGCCTTCATACCTGACCGTGGTGATCGCGCTGATCGGAATGCACCCGGACGTCTGGGACGCTAAGGACCGGATCGGATCGGAGTTTCCGTTTCTCCTCTTTACCTTCGTCAGTCTGGCCCTGATCCAAGCGGCCTACGCCGCCGTCCCGACGTGGGCCAACCAGGTGTCGTTTGGGCTCCTCGTCGGGATCTCCATGTACCTCGCGTATGGGACGCGCGGCCTCGGGATCGTCCTCCTCGCTTCCCTGGTGTGCTACCATGCCTTGCATGCGCGGCAACTCGCGCGCTTCGTCCCATTTCTCGTCTTGGCCGTCCTGATCTTCACCATGCTGGTCCTCCTCCAGCACCGGCTTCTGCACTCGGAGTCTGAACGGGTCCGTCGCCTCCGCGTTACCCCTCGCGCCCTCGGCGGGCAACTCTTCCGCTATCTCCGCGCGGCATACGGGCTATGGTACGACGGCTGGGGCGCGGCGCATGCCGGACTGGGCTTGGTCCTGGCCATCTGCGTGGGGCTTGGGTATCTGGTGGCAGTGCGGCGCGATCTCACCGCGACGGACCTCTTCCCGCTGGTGTACCTGGCCTCGATCATGCCCTGGCCGGTGCAGCACGAGATGCGGCGCTTCTTGATGCCCGTGCTACCCTTCTTCGTCTACTATGCCGGAGTCGGCGTCGCCGCGGTCCGGGCGGCCCTGCCAAACGGGATAGGCACCGACCTCGCGGTCGGGCTGACCGCCACGCTCCTCGCGTGGTACGTCACGCGCTACGTGAGGGCGGACTATGGGCCGGCGCGTCACAGCATCACGAGCGAGACCGCCACCGCCCTGTATGCGCATGTGAAACGGGAGACGGCCCCGCAGGATGTCTTTGTGTTTTTCGACCCCCGCATCCTGGCATTGTTTACCGGCCGCCGCGCCGCGGCCTACCATGAAGGAGCGGCCGACGAGGACCTGTGGCGCTACTTCAAGGCGATCGGCGCGACGTACGCCGTGGTCGGCCCCGCGGAAAAGGAGTGGTTTCCGTTCTTCGCAGGATTCGTGCAGCGGTATGACCGCTGCATGCCGGTGGTCTTCCGGAACGCGGATTTCGTCCTCCACAAACTCGTCCAAGTTCCAACCGGCCAGCACGATCCGGCGTAGGGCTGCCGGCCGGCACGCGGCGCGGCCCAAACCACAGGGCTCCGACCCGGCTGCCGTTGGACAGCGTGCTCATGATGTGCTGTTGACGGCGGCGAGCATCAGGTTCCGGATCGACGTGGTGACCCGCTCGATCCCGATCGCGAGGAGCACCGCTTTCGTCCCCGCCAGGTCGTGGCCGGGTGGCTCAAACAAGTACGGCGGGGAGTGCGGTGGCAGCGGCGGGAGCGGCTGGAACGCTTCCCGTGCCAGCGTCTCGGCCAGCCGGCTCAACGCGCCGAGTCGCGCCAGAAGCTCCTCTGGCTGCTCGTCCGCGGCGATTCCGGCGAACGGTATCTCCTCGGACAACACGGAGGGGAGGCCCTGCCGGACCCGTTCGAGGCCGCGCTGAATCCCGCTCAAGACCTGACGAACCTCGTCTGCGTGGGACCGGCCGAGCCCGGCCTTCGGATAGCCGGGATTGTGCTGCGCCAGCGGCTCGTCGTGCGAGAGGTGGCGAAGCCGCTTCGCGTGTTCCCGCAGCGCGGTCAACTCGTTCCACGTCTCGGACCATCCGGCTGGCTGCTGTTCAGTCATGACGGGGACGGTATTCCGCGGCCAGGGCGCGCCGGCCTGCCCAGATCGGTCGTGGCCTCCGACGGGTCACGCGCAAGATCCGTCGAAGCCTGCGATGGATTCCGCGTCATCTGTCCCGCATCGCCGCGGAACCTTTGTGGAAACCCTCTCATCCGATCGGATGCCGGCGTCCCCTCTTATCGGATAGATCTGATGAGCGTGGCGCCGGTCCGCGTTGCGGGCGGGCCGGCCTGTGCTATACTGCGCATCACTATGTTGCGCACCCGGCTCACGAGCACCGTGATCTGCGCCCTCCTCGTCGCGGCCTTCTCAGCGCCTGCCAACGCCAAAGCCGAACCCTCGATGCGGATCGTCACCGACCCCAACGGCCGCTACACGATCAAGTTCCCGGAGTCGTGGGAAGTCGTGTCGATGGACGCGAAGCCGGTGGCCGGCGACATCGCAAACCAGATGGGCAAGAAACTCTTTTCCATGCTCATGGCCGTCGCCCCAGGCGCGCCGTCTCCGACGATGCTGATGGTGATGGGCCTGGAGCTTCCCGTCACCATCTCCCCGCGCACGTTCGGCCTGATGACCCAGGAGTCAATGGGCGACAAGTTCAAGCAGTACACGATCGTGCAAGAAGGCACGGCGACGATCGCCAAGCGCCCGGCATTCTACCGGTACTTCACGATGCAGGACAAGAACGGTGAAGAGTTCTACGGCATGATGGCATTCTTCACCGTCGACAAAACGGGATACGTGATCTTCGGTTTCACCCAAAACGATCCAGCGACGGTTCGCACCTCGTTCCAAGAAGTCTCCCGCGTCCTCGAGACGTTTCGCCCCACCGGCAAATAACCCCGCTGCATTCCCTGGTCCTCTCGACGCGCGAGAGGGATCACGTTTGCTCCAATCGAAGGGAGGCGGCGCCCTCGCAGTGCCGGCTCGCGACGCGATCGTTCGCGCCGCCCGGGCCTGCGGGCGGAAGAGGTGACCGGCGTGGCAGAGATGGCCGCATATCTCCAACAAACCCTCTGTGACCTGGTGAGCATTCGAAGCGTCACCGGCGAGGAGGCGAAACTGTCGGAGTACATCTTCGGCCGCCTCAAAGCCGCCGGCGTGAGTGTGGAGCGCGACGAGGAAGGCAACGTCAGGGCGGAGGTCGGGCGGGGCGACCGTTTGCCCGTAGTCAACGGGCAAATGGATACCGTCCCTCCGGTCGAC
>JACXTT010008832.1_pt1 | contig 13894 bp, 9 predicted proteins | sample 9270951 | NCBI WGS metagenome assembly JACXTT01 (sample SAMN15532306, study PRJNA645909) | rock metagenome | isolation source: weathered quartz diorite | place: Puerto Rico | collected 2017-06-21 | reverse complement strand
AGTGTGAACAGCGCGCGAATTGTCTGCCGAGGCGACAGATGATCATCATCCGAGGCGTCGTCATCGACACAGTTGTGTTCAAAAGCCCGAGCGAGACGACGCGGCAACGGTTCCCAGCTAGGGGTTTGGTTGACGTACTCGCGAACGGCGACGACTCCCACCATATCGCACGCGAGTTCTTCGGCGCGCTGGCCTTGAATATGTAAGCTGGTGCGCGCTGCGGCCCGCTTACCGATCGCCCTGAACAATGGTCGCAACGAATCAGCCTGGCCGCTGGCGATGTGGGTCAGTTCGTGACCGAGCACGCTAATCATCGCTTCATCAGATTTGAGACCCGCCAGAAAAATTGTGCCAAATTCGATCGTCCGCGGCTCCCGCAGCACGACCGAAGCGTTATCCCTTGCATCGACGTCGGGCTTCACGCGGCGAACACTTTCGACGCGCGCCGTCGCCGACGAAACGCGCGCGCGCGCCGCCGGGTTGTCATATAAGTCGTATCGCTTCGCTAACTCGACGATGGCATTCGTAACCAGCTTTTGGGTGGTCGGCAACAACCGCTGAGCACGTCGCTCACCCGCCACTGCTTCCGGATTGTTCACTGCCAACGAAGGTCGCGATTGCATTTCGTCTATCGGCATACTGCCGAAGGGATCGCGAATGCGTTCCGTGCAAGTCGCGCCAATAGCGCGCTCGACAAGCCGACGATCGGCGGCGGTAAAAACATCCCTTGATGTGGTTGAGTGCGCGCCGCTACGCCGCGGTGTTTGGGCGAGTAATGGCGCGTGGATGCAGAGCAGGACCGCGATGCCGACACGGAGATAGCGAGAAGATTGAAACGGAGACAAGGAGACGGGGAGATGGGGAGAGTTTTTCACCAAATCTCCTTGTCTCCCCATCTCCCCGTCTGCCTGTCTGGGTGTCTTCACCTGTTTCGCCACTCCGGCTTTCGCTTTTCCATGAACGATCGCAAACCCTCGTGCGCGTCTTCCGTCTTCATTAATTGATTCAGATAGAGATCCTCTACCGCTTTGAGCGAATTATCAAAGTCGCCGCTACTGTCCGTTGCCAGAGCTCTACGCGTCATTGCCAGTGAGGATGCCGAAAGTTCTCGCAGCTTTGTCAAAACATTCGCCAACGTTTTCTGAATCTCATCTGAAGAAACGAAACGAGTCGCCAATCCGCAACGGAGAGCGTCAGCCGCGTCGATCGTTTCACCGAGGAGGATCATCTCCCGGGCTTTCTTCTCACCTATGATGCGCGGCAGAAGGATCGCGGCCACCGGCGGAAACACCCCAAGCTTAATTTCCGGTTGACCGAACTTCGCGCGCTCACTCGCAATGACAATGTCGCAGGCCGCGACAAGTTCGCAGCCGCCGCCGAGCGCGGCCCCATCAACTAAAGCAATCGCCGGTTTGGAAATTTGGTTGAGCTTGCGAAAGATGTCGTGAAACGATGCGAGCATCTCTACGACCGTTTCCGCCATGTGCTCCTCAACGGCGACTCCCGCGCTGAAGGCGCGCGAACCTTCAGCGGCATCGAAGACGATTGCCACGAGATCACTTCGCTCAGCGCATTCATTCAGCGCATCGCCAATCTCGCGCATCATCGCGATATTAAAGATGTTCAGGGGCGGGCGGGCGAACGTGATTCGCGCGACCTGATCATCAATCGAGAATCTGATGCTTTGAAAATCCGCCACAACCTCAGTTGCCCGCCGGCTCAGTCACCAGCGGCGCATTGAGGTACTTCGCAAAGAACTTCACGTAGCGCCGCACGCGGTCCATCTGATGCCGCGGCTCAGTGAAGCCATGGTTCTCGCGCGGATAGACAACAAACTCGACCGGCACTTTCAATTCCACCAGCGCCTGATAGAACTCCTGCGCCTGCGCGATCGGCACGCGCGTATCGACCTGGCCGTGCATGATCATCGTCGGAGTCTTCACGTTGTTGACGTATTTCATCGGCGAACGGTCCCAGTAAAGATCCTGATTCTGCCACGGCGCTTTGTCCGTGTAGAACCAATTCAGATACCGATGAATATCGGTCTGTGAATACATCGAGTAGATGTTCGTCAGGCCCGCGCCCGGCGAAATCGCTTTGAAGCGATTCGTTTGCGTGTCAATCCAGAAAGTCATGTAGCCGCCGTACGACCAGCCAAACGCGCCCAGGCGATCGGGATCCGCAAACCCGTTGGCGACCATTGCGTCGACACCGCTCATGCAATCTTCGTAGTCGCCTTTGCCCCAAGTGTTTTTGTTCGCTTGCGAGAAAGCCAGGCCTTTGCCGGTCGACCCGCGGAAGTTTGGTTGCAGCACCGCGAAGCCATTTGCGGCCAGCACCTGTACTGTGCCGGTGAAGCCATTGATCGAAGCTCCGGTGGGCCCACCATGTGGATTCAGCAGCAGCGGCACTTTCGATCCTGCTTGATAATCGACGGGTTTGGTTAACAGACCTTCGACTTCGGTGCCGTCTTTGCTTTTCCATTTGACGATTTCAGTTTGGGCCAGCGCATAGTCCGCCAGCCACGAGTTGTGACTCGTCAATGGCTTGATCGATCCGAAGTCTGTGCTCGTCACGTAGATTTCCGTGGGCCGCGTTCCGGAAGACATCGTGCCGATAAATGTCTTTCCGTCTTTGCTGATTTCCGTGATTCCCGTCGAGCCGCCGCGACTCGTTAATTGCTTCGCCGCGCCCGTCGCCATGTCGGCCGAATATAGTTCGATGGCCTCAAGCACGTTCGTGCTGAAGTAGATCGTCTTTCCGTCGCGCGACCATACGGGCGTGCCCACGCTGAGATCGAATTTCGGTGACACCTGTTTTGGCGCGCCGCCATCAGCCGGATACAGATAAAGGAATGATGTCGAGGGGCCGGGATCGCGATCGGGCGTGCCGGTGAACGCGATCCATTTTCCATCCGGAGACCAGCGCGCATTATCCGCCGCGCCGGGCTCGCCCGCGATCTTTTTCTTTTCGCCGCTGGCGACCGTAACAACCCAGACGTCGCTCAAGGCGCCATCGTCCGCGCGCGGCGTGGGCCGAGTTGTGTACGTGATGCGCGTTCCGTCCGGCGACCACTGCGGATCGCTGACGGTCCAGTCTCCTTGAGTCAGCCGCTTCTCCTCTTTTTTATCCAGATCGTAAACCCAAAGATGTGCCATCTTGAGATCGTGATCGATGACCATCGTATCGTCCTTAAGTTTCTTGCGTTCCTCTTCGTCCTTGTTGGGTTGATCCGTCGCGGTGAGGACGAGACGCTTCCCGTCCGGAGAGAAATGAAAACCGCTGACGCCGCCTTTGTGCGACGTCACCGCCCAGGCTTCACCACCATCAGCCATCATCATCCATACCTGGCGCTCGCCGTCTTTTTCGCGGTCGGCTAAAAACGCGAGCATCGATCCGTCGGGCGACCACTCCGGCGCGGTCGCGCTCTTGTCACCGCGGGTGTACTGCCGAGCCTTGCCGCCGTTCGTGGGAACTACCCAAACGTGCGTGACTGATTTCCACTCCTTATCTTTTTCCATTCTGACGTCACTCACGGTATAGGCGACGCGGGCGCCGTCCGGAGAAATGCGCGGCGCACTGACGCCGTTAACTCGTAAGAGATCAGTCGCGGTCAGAAGTGTCTTGCCGTCTTTAGCGCGGGGCGCAGGCGGATCTGGTTTCGCCTTCGAATCTTCTTGCGCACGGATCGCAGCGGTCGCGATCAAGCAAAGCACGATGGTTAACGTGATGGTGACGCGTTTGGGGATCATGATGGTCTCCTTTGTAGGGGTCGGTACCGCCTGCGGTAGCGGGCGGTTGATCTTGAGTAGTGTTACCACTTGAAGCTAACCGCCCGCTACCGCAGACGGTTCTGACATTACTCTTTCCAGTGTACGGTGGCGAAGTATTGCGGATCGAAGAGCTTCGGATCAAGTTTCACGTTCGCGCGCAGGTCGGAATATTCCTCGGTGGTTGCAACTTTACCGTCAACCATAAAGATCACTTCCGGTGACATCCAGCCGCCGCCGAGCTTCACGTACTTATTGAATTGCGTCTCCTGGGTTTGCGCGCCATCCCGGCCAGCGGGCCGCAGCATGCGCACAAAATAAAGATTCTTCTTATCGATCCAAAACTGCGGCGAATGAAGATCGCCTTGCTTCGCGCCGACAACATAGACCGAACGCCCTTGCCACGTGTCTGCGCGGAAAATTGAAAGATCAAATTTCAGTCCCTTGAGTTTTTCGATCACCTCGCTCGTCGGCGAGCGATAAATGTCAAACCCGAGCACCATCAGCGGATGAACATAGGGACGATTCGTATCGACCTTGCCGCTTTTGAAAACATAAATCTGAGAATTGGTGAACAGGATGCCGTTACCGTCTTTGGTTGGCGTGAAATCGATCCGCAAGCTACCGGGCAGAGACATCGCTTCATACCACGTCTCAACCTTCTGGTTTCCGTCCTTATCGATGTTCGTCGTCTTCTGCACGAAGGTCGCGGTCTTGTACCACGACTTCGCGTATTTTTTCTGCATCGCGGCGACGAGTTGTTCGGTCGAGTTTATCTTGGCGGCTTCGGCCACGGATCCAAGGGCGAGGGCCAGAGCTATCGTTAACAGAAAGCGCATGTAATTGTTTTCTCCTATCGCATCATCGGAATCTTAACGCCTTTGTCCTTTGCCGTCTCGACCGCCTCTTCATATCCCGCATCGACATGACGCGCAACGCCGAGCCCAGGATCGTTGGTCAGTACCCGATTCAAGCGCTTCGCGGTTTCGTCGGTGCCGTCAGCAACGGAGACTTGTCCGGCGTGCAGCGAATAACCGATGCCGACGCCGCCGCCGTGATGAAACGAAACCCAACTCGCGCCGCTCGCGGTGTTCAAGAGCGCGTTAAGGATGGGCCAATCAGCGACTGCGTCGGATCCGTCCTTCATCGCTTCGGTTTCGCGAAACGGTGACGCAACCGATCCGGTATCGAGATGATCGCGGCCAATTGCGATCGGCGCTTTCAGATCGCCTCGTCGCACAAGTTCATTAATCGCCTCGCCCATCTCGGCGCGTTCGCCGTAGCCGAGCCAACAGATCCGCGCCGGCAAGCCCTGGAATTTCACGCGATCGCGCGACAGGCGTAGCCAGCGATTCAAAGTCTGATCGTCAGGGAAAAGTTCGAGCGCGAGATCGTCGGTCTTGCGGATGTCTTCGGCTTCACCTGACAGGGCGACCCAGCGAAAAGGCCCCTTGCCTTCGCAGAAAAGCGGGCGAATGTATTCCGGCACGAAGCCAGGAATCTCGAAGGCATCTTTGCAGCCCGCATCGAAGGCCATCTTGCGAATGTTGTTGCCGTAATCGAAAGCGATTGCGCCGTTTCTTTTCAAAGCGAGCATCGCTTCGACATGACGCGCCATCGATTCCATCGAGCGTTCGGTGTAGCCATGCGAATCGGTGCGACGAAGTTCCGCCGCATCTTTCAAAGACAATCCCGCCGGCACGTAGCCATTGAGAGGATCGTGCGCGCTCGTTTGATCGGTGACGGCGTCGATCTTCACTCCTCGCTTCACAATCTCCGGCAATAGTTCGGCGCAATTCCCCACCAGGCCAACCGAAATCGCTCGCTTCTGTTCGCGCGCGTCTTCGCAAAGGTCGAGTGCTTCATCCAGAGTCTGCGCCATTCGATCGCAGTAACCGGTGCGCACGCGTCGCTCAATTCGTTCGGGATCGACTTCGATGCCGAGGAAGACCGCACCATTCAACGTCGCCGCCAGTGGCTGAGCGCCGCCCATCCCGCCCAGTCCGCCCGACAACAAGAGCTTGCCACTCAAGTCGCCGCCGAAATGTTTGTCGGCCATCGACGCGAAGGTTTCAAATGTCCCCTGCACGATGCCCTGCGTGCCGATGTAGATCCAACTGCCCGCAGTCATCTGACCGTACATCATCAAGCCTTTGCGCTCGAGTTCATGAAAATGATCCCAGTTGGCCCACGCGCCGACCAAATTCGAATTGGCGATCAGAACTCGCGGCGAATACTCGTGCGTGCGAAAGATGCCGACCGGCTTTCCGGATTGCACCAGCAGCGTCTCGTCGTTCTCTAAATCCTGCAGCGAACGCACAATCGCATCGAACGATTCCCAGTTGCGCGCGGCCTTGCCGGCGCCGCCGTACACGATCAAGTCATCAGGTTTCTCGGCCACGGACGCGTCAAGATTGTTCATCAGGCAGCGCAGCGCGGCTTCCTGATGCCAGCCTTTGCAGTTGAGCGTCGCGCCGCGCGGCGCGCGAATGTTTCGAGATGTCATGTTTGGGTAGATTAATATCAGAAAAGCAGAATGCGTAGAAGTGTTTGCTGCGGGTGAGTGAAGCGTTAGAATGCGAACATCACGCGGAGGCTACAGGAACATGCGAGCGGTAAATCTTTTCACGCGTCAGAAAATCAGACGATTCGCGACCCCAGTCGCAACAGCGTTAATTCTTATTCTCGGGTTTCAACTGACGGCGAGCTTCCACGCAGCGTCCGCGCAGCGTTCGTCCAAAAAGCTCCCTACAATGAACGCGGACCAACGCATCGCGCACGTGCTATCGCGTCTGACCTACGGCGCGCGTCCGGGTGATTTCGACAAAGTTAAAGCGATGGGCGTGGAAGCGTTTATCAGTCAGCAGCTCGATCCCGAGGCGATCGATAACACGGCAGTGCTCGCGAAGCTGCGCAGGTTACCAACGCTCGGCATGGCCACGCCGGTGATTATTGAGCAGTACACTCCTCCGAAGCCTACGCTTTCACCTGCGCCAACGCCGACAAAGAGTCCCGATGAAAAGCCGGTGCCTTCAAAAACGATTGCTGGGAACCTGATAAATCAAACTCCTCAACTATCTTCCAACGCGAACATGGCGATGCAGAATGAGATGCTGAAGGAAGATACAAACAAGATGCCCGCGTCTCCCTCCCAAGCAGCCTCGAAGCCGACACCACCACCAAAGAATCCGCAGATGGTCGTCACCGATTTGCAGCGCGCGAAGCTTTTGCGCGCGGTTTACAGCGACCGGCAACTCTACGAATTGATGGTCGATTTTTGGGAGAACCATTTCAGCATCTTTGCGAACAAGGACGACGATCGATATCTGCTGACTGCATTCGATCGCGAGACGATTCGGCCGTTCGCGTTGGGTCGCTTTCGCGATTTGCTCGGCGCCACGGCTCATTCGCCGGCGATGCTTTTCTATCTCGACAACTGGCGTTCGAGCGTGCCGCGTCCTTATCCGGCGAAAGGCGACAAGCCCGCCGGCGTCGACGGCGGCTTCAACGAAAATTACGCGCGCGAGTTGATGGAGCTGCATACGCTCGGCGTCGATGGCGGCTATTCGCAGCAGGACGTGCAAGAAATCGCGCGTTGTTTTTCGGGTTGGACCATTCAGAAGCCGAACGAGCAGGGCCTGTTTGTTTATCGCCCCGGTTTTCACGACGACGGCGAGAAAGTTGTTCTCGGTCACAGAATTCTGGCCGGTGGCGGTTACGCTGACGGCGAGCGCGTGCTGGACATTCTGGCGACGCATCCGTCGACCGCGAAGTTCATTGCGACGAAACTGGCGCGACGCTTCATCAGCGACGATCCACCGCAATCGGTTATCGATCGTGCCACGGCGGTGTTTCTCAAGACCGACGGATCGATTCGCGAGACGCTGCGCGCGATCCTCACTTCGCCGGAGTTCTTCTCGCCGGCAGCCTATCGAGCGAAGATGCGTTCGCCGCTTGAGTATGTAGCCGCCGCCATGCGCGCGCTGAACGCAGAGACTGACGGCGACCGGCCGGTGCTGGATTTGATTGGCCGCATGGGTCAACCGTTATTCGGACGTATCACTCCTGATGGTTATTCCGATCGCGCGGAGCAATGGCTTTCGAGTGGCGCGATGATCGCGCGGCTGAATTTTGCGAATGCGCTCGCGACCAATCGCCTCAAAGGAACCAGGGTTGATCTCGAAAAGTTGCTGGCGACCGATCAATCGAATCGAGAAGCAGTGACGCTGAAACTGACCCAGTTAACGGTGCCACTGGATCTTTCAAAGGCGAGCCGGGGCGCTCTCGACAAAGTTGTGCAGTCCGATTCGCCGGTCAATTCATCGCCACCACCGGCCACGGTTTCGGCTGTCTATGATCCGAAGGCCGCCCCGCCAATCACACCGGTGCCTTATGTCGCTGAATTGGTCACACTCCTGATCGGCTCACCGGAATTTCAGCATCGATAGATGTCGCAGCGTGTCAGAAGCCCGACCGCAAGGGAGGGCTTGATTCCCAAACGGGCCCTCCCTCACGGTCGGGCTTCTGACACGTTTCACTCGCCGCACATTCTGCGGCTAACAATCTTCCTTATTGGCGTCAGTTTATTTTCGCCAGCAACTGAGATCTCGGCCCAGCGCGTCGCGACCATCACGATCGACGCCACGCATCCCGTCAATCATTTTATTCCGGCAAAGGCATTTGGCGCGGGAATCGATGGTCACGAAAGGGGCGAAACTCTACGCCAACTTTCGCCGCCAAATGTCGCGGCTATGCGTTCCGCGGGATTGAAGCCATTGACTTATCGTCTGCGCACCGAACTCGCGGGCGAAGCCTGGCACTGGAATCCCCGAGGTCGATGGACTGACCCCGCTCACCAGCGAGGTTATTGGACTTCTGAAAGCGCGTTCACCGCGCCGATCAAACTGTCGTACGGGTATCGCCTGCCGCGCCGCGGCAACACGATCGATCAAGCGAACGACGATGGTTACTCGCGGATTGACGACGGCGACCCGGCCACGTTTTGGAAAAGCAATCCTTATCTCGATCAGCATTTCACCGGCGAGCAGGATTCAACGCATCCGCAGTGGGTAATGATTGATTTGGGCGCGGTGCAGGACGTGAACGCGATCAAGCTCGCGTGGGGTCAGCCGTTCGCGACCAGGTTCACGATTCAAAGTGGCGACTTTGTGGGGCCGGAAGATCTATCGCAGAGACTGCCAACCGACTGGCACACGTTTCCGCACGGAGACATGCGCAGCAATCGCGGCGGCGTCCAGACGCTCCGCCTGTCGGATGATTCCTTGCCGGTGCGATACATCCGGCTTCGACTCGATGAAAGTTCCAGGTCGGGGCGCAATTCCAAAGACATTCGCGATCGGCTGGGTTTTGCTCTGCGCGAAATTTACGTCGGAACAATTGATGCCGCCGGACGATTTCACGATCTCATCAGTCATGCCCGGAGCCATAAACAAACAACCATCTACGTGTCTTCGACTGATCCATGGCATCGGGCAATCGATCGCGACGACCAGACTGAGCAGCCCGGTTTTGATTTTGTCTTTCACAGCGGATTGACCAACGGGTTGCCGGTGATGCTGCCGGTACCGGTGCTGTACGACACTCCGGAAAATGCGGCGGCAGAAATTCGATATCTGACCGCGCGTGGTTATCCAATCGATCGCATTGAGCTCGGCGAGGAACCCGACGGACAGTTCATCGACGCCGCACATTACGCGCAATTGTATTTGCAGTTTGTCGACCAGCTACGACCGATCAATCCGCGTCTGAGTTTCGGCGGTCCCAGCATGCAGGACATCGAACAGACCCAAGTTCCCGGTCGAATTGAATTCGGCAAAGGCGCCTGGCTCGGAAGATTCCTGCAATATCTGAAGCACCGCGATCGTCTTAGAGACTTTTCGTTCTTTTCGTTTGAGTGGTATCCGTTCGGCGACGACTGTGATCGTCCCGGGGCGCAATTGCAGGACGCGCAAGAGATGTTGACCGATGCTTTGGGCGAATTGCAGCAAGGCGGTTTGCCGAAAGAAATCCCGTGGATTATTTCCGAGTATGGTTATTCGGCGTTTGGCGCGCGCGCGGAAATCGATTTGGAGGGCGCGCTTTTGAATGCGGATAGCGTGGCGCGTTTTCTGATGCTGGGTGGGGAAACGGCTTATCTGTACGGTTACGAAGGGAGTCATGCGATCAAAGAAACGGAATGCTCGGTGGGAAACAACATGCTCTTTTTTCTGAACGACAAGGGCCGCACCGGGAAGCCCACGGCGACGTACTGGGGCGCGCGCCTGTTGTCCCAGGAATGGGTCGAGCCAGGAACGGAGATTCATGAACTCTACCGAGCGACCTCCGATTTGAAGAATGCGGAGGGTGAAGAGATCGTGACGGCTTACGCGGTGCGGCGGCCGGATGGACTGTGGTCAGTGCTGTTAATCAACAAAGATCCGAATCAGTCGCATGAGGTGAAGATCGAGTTTCAGGAAACGACGCAGCGTCGTAGCTTCACCACACACGACGTGGTTCAATTCTCACGCGATCAGTATGAGCTTGATTCTGATCCGGAAGATCCCCAACCGATCAAGTCTGATCCGCCGGCGAGATTTACTCTCGGTCAATCTTCCACCCTGAGCCTGCCGCCTTATTCGCTGACCGTACTCCGCGGAGAATCGCGGCCTTGATGATGGCCTGCGCGCGCAACCGTTTGCCGTTTTCCAATTCGGTGAGCTTGTAAAATCAATATAAGCGAAACTCACGCAGCATGTTGTGAAGGTGACGATTTGTTAGAGCAGAGAATCAAACTCTGCCTGCTGGATTGCCGATGTGATCAGACAAATCTCTCCGGACATTGATCGGTCAGCGGTTAACCTGGGAACGTGTTGGCGGACTATCGAGTAGGCAGTCTCGACCCCACGTCCGGGCCGGAGCGGCTTGCGATATTCCAAACCTTCCGCGGCGCAGATCAATTCGATAGCAGTGATTTCCTCGGCCAGTTCGACAATCTTCCTTAGCTTGATGGCGCCCGTCATTCCCATTGAGACATGGTCTTCCTTGCCGCCGTCGGTGGGGATGTTGTCGATGCTCGAGGGGTGAGCGAGCACCTTCGCTTCATTCAACAGAGACGCCGCGACGATCTGCATCATCATGAATCCGGAAGCCGCGCCCGGATGGGAAGTCAGAAACGGCGGCAAATGTTCGTTCGCGTCGGGATTCACCAAACGATCGGTGCGCCGTTCGGTGATGCTCATCAAATCGGTCAGCGCCATCGCCGCGTAATCAAAAGCGAGCGCCAACGGTGCTCCGTGAAAATTTCCTCCGGAAAGAACTTCTCCGGTTTCCGCAAACACGAGAGGATTATCAGTGGCACTGCCGGTTTCGATCTCCACGATATCCTTTGCTTGCGTGAGCGCCGCACGAACGGCGCCGTGCACCTGTGGCATGCAACGAAGTGAGTAGGCATCCTGTACGCGTGGATCGTTCTGTAAATGCGATTCGCGTATCTCGCTGTCGCGCAGAAGCTCGCGCAGATGTTCGGCAACGCGGATTTGCGTCTCGTGCGGACGCGCTGCGTGGATTCGCGCGTCGAATGCGACTGGCGTTCCTTTCAAAGCCTCGAGCGACATCGCACCGGCGACGTCAGCCAATCGCGCCACTCGTTCGGCTCGCTGGAGAGCGAGGCCGCCGACAGCCGCCATTGCTTGAGTTCCATTCAACAGCGCGAGCCCCTCTTTGACGTCGAGTTGCAGCGGTTCGAGGTCAGCACGACGCAACGCTTCCGCACTCGGCATCCGATCGCTTCCATAAAATGCTTCGCCTTCGCCGATGACGGTCAACGCCAGATGCGCTAGCGGAGCGAGATCGCCGCTGGCCCCCACTGATCCCTTCTCAGGAATCACCGGAGTGACACCGCCGTTGAGCAGTTCGATTAATCTCTCGATGAGGACTGCGCGGCAACCGCTGAAGCCGAGAGCCAGAACATTCGCACGCAGGAGCAGCATGGCGCGAGCTTCCGGGATGGATAATGGTGAACCCAAACCACACGCATGACTGCGGACGAGATTGAGTTGAAGATCTTTCAGTTGGTCAGGTTCGACGCGAACATCAGATAGCCGTCCGAAGCCGGTATTGACGCCATAGACAGTCTGCCCCTCGGTAACGATTCGTTCGACAACTTTTCGGGATGCTTCCACGCGGGCGCGGGCCCTTGGCGAGAGAGTTACCGGCTCCGCGGCGCCGGCGACAGAGAGAATTTGCCCCAGAGACAGGCTTTGACCATCGATTTCGATCATAGATGTAAGCAGACAGGACTCAGAAGACGGAAGAAAATCTGGTCGAACAAGTGCCGCCTAATACTCTCGGTCGGATTTTCTGGCTCCTGATTCCTGATTCCTGATTGTTACTTTTCGATCAGGAGTTTCCGACATGTGAATGCGGTCGGGCGTTTGCGTGGCGTCCACTTTGCGCAACTCACCAGTAGTCGCGCCGCGCAGCCGTTGCCGCGCTCGCTTTGCGCGACGCACAGTTGCTTTCGTTCCTGACGAGGCTGCGCGCGTCCAACTGGACATGCGTTGCAGTGGATGCAGAGAGAATTGATGACGCGGTAAGACTTCGCCAGTCGCTTCACGCAAACGGATCGTGCCGACGGCAAAGATGAATAGCGCCGCATTGAAGATGAATCCGACGAGGAAAACGATCCATCCCGGCGCCAATCCGACTTGCGCGCGCAGAATGAATTCCTCGAAGCTGCGGGCGGGCGCCGGATATAAATAAACCTTGAGATTCCAGCTCAGCGCGAGCAACGCGAATAGCCAGATATAGTTTCGGCGCAAACGTCTGCCAATCGCTTCCCAAACACTGATGGTGAAATGGGGTGTCAGCAAATCGGAAGCGAGATGCGAAGCCCATTCCTGATCGCGCGGCACACTCTCCGGCGCCAACATCGGCGCGAGATAACCGGTTTCGATCACTCGCACTCGACTGGACCAGATTTCGTAGTAGCGATAGCGGCGCGCTTCCATCACCAGGAACACCGCGACCAAGATGGAGTCGACGGGGATGACAAAGTGCGGTGTGTTCGGGGAACTGAACGCGAACGACAACATCGCGCCCGCGCTCAAGACGGCCCAATTTGTCGTGGTGTCCAGGCGATTGCGCCACGTGTTTGAGCGCTGTACTTCACCGCGATAGAAGTGCGCCATGGCGGTGTTGTATTCAGCCGGCGAAAACTTTCGCTGCGGATCGATTTTCTGTGCCTGACCTCGGTCGGGCACAGTCGTATCATGAATGGACGGAGATGAAACAGGACGCAGTCGAGTTGCACGGTCGCCTGAAAGACTCCCGGCCGCGCCTTCACGAGGATGGCCCACCGCCGGACGACGAATCCTGGCAGTCACTTGGGACTCGTGAAAATCGACGCGCGATTCGTCGGCTTCACGGTGCGTCGGCTCAGTGCTAATGGGCATCGTTGGTGCAGGCGAGCGAGGAGGCAACTCGCAGAGTAAGGCGAATAATAACACGGAAAATGGCTGAGTGAACCTGCCTTGACTATCATTTTTGCGAAACCTTATAGTCTGAGTTTCGCTGTTTGAACGAGATGTTACCTGAGGCGCGCGACGCGCAATTACCGGAACATGAGCGTTGGATGCGCGAGGCCTTGCGCGCTGCGAGAGATGCCTGGCAGCGCGACGAAGTTCCAATCGGAACATGTATCGTCAGCGCTGGCGAGCTGATCGCAGTCGCCGGCAACCGCACGCGAACTGATTGCGATCCGACAGCGCATGCCGAGATCGTTGCCTTACGAGAGGCGGCGCGAAGGATTGGCAATTATCGGCTGACCGAAGTGGCGGTCTATTCGACGATTGAGCCATGTGCAATGTGCGCAGGCGCTCTGATTCAGGCGCGCATTCCGTTGCTCGTTTACGGGGCAACCGATGAAAAAGCTGGCGCGGTCGAATCACATTTTGGCATCTGCAACTCAGACAAACTGAATCATCGAGTATCGGTGATTAAAGGCGTGCTTGAAGCTGAGTGTCGCGCGCTGATGCAGGAGTTCTTTAGAGCAAGGAGGAAGGATGAGGGATGAAGGATGAAAGACGGTAGTCTGGTGTGCTTCCTTTCATCCTTCCGCCTTCATC
>JACXTT010008831.1_pt1 | contig 13895 bp, 6 predicted proteins | sample 9270951 | NCBI WGS metagenome assembly JACXTT01 (sample SAMN15532306, study PRJNA645909) | rock metagenome | isolation source: weathered quartz diorite | place: Puerto Rico | collected 2017-06-21 | reverse complement strand
AGGTGACGCCACATTTGTAGAGGGCGCGCGGCCGGACGTCGCTGCCAGCTTCCCGACTCTTCCACGAAACACGCGTGCCGGCTGGGGTTACATGTTGCTTACCAACTTCCTGCCAAACAACGGCGGATCACCTGGCGTTGGCAATGGTACCTACAATCTGCATGCCATCGCCCACAATACGCTCGGGATGACAACAGATCTGGGAACCCGGACCGTCTCAGTCGACAACGCCAATGCATCAAAACCATTTGGGACGATCGACACTCCCGGTCAGGGAGGAACGGCCTCAGGCAGCTCGTTCGTCAACTTCGGTTGGGCGTTGACGCAAAATCCCAACTGCATTGCCAACGACGCGTCCACGATCACGGTGACTGTAGACGGAGTGACGCTCGGTCGTCCGGTGTACAACAATTTCCGCAACGACATTGCTACGTCGTTTCCAGGACGATGCAATAGCAACGGGGCCATCGGATTCTTCTTCATCGACACCACCACGCTGACAGACGGACCGCACACCATCGGCTGGCTGGTTTATGACAACGTCGGACATGGCGACGGAATTGGCAGCCGGTTCTTTAATGTCTTCAATGGCGGGCCCGTCGCTGGGCCACCCGCGCCCGAGTCAACGACCGAAACTACCTCAGCGTCATCTCCACGGGCGAGGGCCCGGCGCGGACCAGTCACACTGCGCCGCGGACTTGACCTGCGCGGCCGGTCCGAAGCGTTGGTTGCTGACGACCAAGGCAGGTATTCGGTCACGGTGGAAGAGATCAGCTACGTCGCGCTCGATCTCGACGCCGCGGCAGGCTATCAGATCGTCAACGGTGAACGCGACCGCTTGCCGATCGGGTCCACTCTCAAGGACGGTGTCTTCTATTGGCAGCCCGGTCCCGGATTCTTGGGAGAGTATGCCCTGTTATTTGAACGGCCGGACGGAAGCGAACTCGAAGTACGTGTCGTAATTCAGCCCAAGACATTCTCGACGCGGAGCGCGCGCGAATAGGCGCGAAAGGGGACCTGAGACGCGATGAATAGCATGCGGATGATTCGCCGGAGCGTACTGGATCTCGCCTTGATGGCCTTCGGGCTGGGCGCTCTCGGAACGGCTTTCGCGCAGGATAACGATCTCAACGAAGGTCCGGACATGATGAACGCGCGCCGGGAGTGGTTGTTCCGCCAGCGCGCGTATCCGCTAGGCTTCATCCCTTCCGATGCCCGCTCCCAAGCGGTGATAGAGCTAAATCGCCAGCTAGCCGAGCAAGCCGCCACCAGGGCCCGGGGAAAGACGCCGCTGGGATTGGGACAAAATGCAGCCTCGGCCGGCGCATGGACGCTGATCGGGCCGAATCCCACACACAACGGAATCCTGACAACGGCGGCGTGGACGAACGCCATCGCGGTCGATCCTACCAACGCCAACATTGCTTATCTGGGTGCGCCCGAAGGTGGTGTCTGGAAAACTACGGATGGTGGAGCGCATTGGACACCGCTCACTGATACACAGCCTTCGCTCTCGATCGCTTCGATCACTATCGATCCAACCAACCACAACGTCATCTACGCCGGCACGGGTGACAGCTACCTTTACGGCGAGGGCTTGCTGAAATCTCCTGACGGAGGAACCACCTGGCAGTACATCGCTTCGCCGTTTGCGGGGCCGTTCAGCTCCAGTTCCTACTTTGGCGGCGGCGCGCACATCAACCAGATCGCCGTCGACCCGGCCAATTCACAGATCGTACTTGCGGCGGTATGGAGATTTCCGTTCGGTAACGCGGGCATCTACCGCTCGGTCAATGGTGGCGCTACCTGGACTCTGGTTGTTCCGAGCGCTCCAGCTACGTCGGTAGTATTCAGCCCTGCGGGCGTCGCTTACGCCGCGCTCAGCGACTATTTCGGGACCAACCTGGCCGGAATTTATAAATCGACCGACGCTGGTCTAAATTGGAATCCTGTCAACGGTTCGGGTGCGACACAGCTTCCGCTAACAAGCGGTGGTGTTCCGGGTGTCGGAGAGATTCAGCTCGCGATGGCGCCATCCAGTCCCACCACGCTTTACGTGTCGATTCAGGGGATCGGCACGTTCGCACCACTGTCCCCAAACAGCATTTTCAAGAGCACCGACGGCGGCGCAACCTGGAACCCGACAGTAGCGAATCCCTTCGTCTCCACCGGCCGGCCAGCCGGCAATAAGGGCATGGTGCTGGCCGTCCATCCAACCAACGCCAACATTGTCTTCGTCGGCGAACAGGATTTGTATCGCTCGCTGGACGGTGGCTTGACGTGGGCCGTCGTGACCAGCAGCGCCAGCGGCGCAGTCAACAGCTTGTTCGGTGACATCCGGTCGTTCGGATTCTCGGCGAATGGCGCCACACTCTACGTCGGTTGCGACGGAGGGCCGTGGAGTACAACGGATGCCGCCAATCAGGTAGTCAACTGGACCAATCTTACGTCCACGCTGGCGATCACGCAGTTCTATCCCGGCCTCTCCATCCATCCAACGAATCCGGGCATCACTTTTGCAGGTTCGCAAGACCAGGGCGTGCAGCAATACACCGGCTTGCCTGCCTGGACCACTGTGCAAGGTTGCGACGGAGGCTGGACTGCTATTGATCCGGTGCAACCCAACAATGTCTACGTGGTCTGCGAAACCGGCACGGTGCAGCTCCTGAAATCGATCAACGGCGGCGGCACATTCGCATCCGCGCAAGCCGGTATCAATTCAGCCGATCGCGTGGCGTTCATTCCACCTATGGTGATGGACCCGTCCAACCCACAGAATTTGTACTTTGGCACGTACCGGATATATCAGACCACCAATGGCGCAAGTACTTGGGCTCCCATCTCTGGAGACCTCACGGCTGGAGTCAACGGTCCAACGATTTCCGCGATATCCGTCGCGCCTAGCGATTCCAACCGTGTCTATGTGGGCACGAGCGACGGGCGCGTCCAGACCACCGGTAATGCAACCGCCGGCGGAGCAGCTATTTGGACGAATGTCACCGGTACCTTGCCGAACCGTAGTGTCTCGCAAGTGGTCGTCGATCCATCGAACGCTTCTACGGCGTACGCCATCATGTCCGGCTTTACCTTTGCACCGGACAATCAGGGCCACGTTTTCAAGACCATCAACGCCGGAATCACTTGGACGGATATCAGCGGAAATTTGCCGAACATCCCGGCCGACGATCTGGTGGTTGATCCGGATGTTCTGAACACGCTCTACCTGGCAACCGACATTGGCGTGTATTCGACCATCAATGGAGGAACCACGTGGACTCCCATGGCGACTGGCCTGCCTCGAACCGTAGTGAGTTCATTGAAGCTTCACCGCGCCTCCCGGACCTTGCGCGCCGCGACCATGGGGCGCTCAGCATGGGATACCATCGCTCCGCTGCCGGACCCGGCGCTCAGCATCACCAAAACGCATTCCGGCAATTTCATGCAGGGTCAGCAGAATGTCACTTACACGATCACCGTATCGAACTCGGCCGCGGGCGGGCCGACCAACGCACCCGTAACAGTCACCGACACGCTTCCGGGTGGTCTGGCATTAGTCTCGATCTCTGGCACGGGCTGGAATTGCATTTCGACTACTTGCACACGCAGCGACGTGTTGTTTGGGGGATCCAGCTACCCGGTCATCACGGTGACAGTGAACGTCAACGCAAATGCTGCGTCCCCGCAGGTAAACCAGGCCAGTGTTTCGGGGGGCGGATCCACGAGTGGGAATGTAAATGACTCGACCACGATCATCGCGGCGGGGACCGCGCCCGTTCTCGCCATCTCGAAGACGCACACCGGCAGCTTCACCCAAGGGCAGCAGAACGCTACGTATACCGTGACGGTTTCAAACGGCGCGGCCGCCGGACCAACCAGCGGAACGGTCACTGTGACCGAGACGATCCCTGGTGGTCTTACGCTTGTTTCGATGGCAGGAACGGGCTGGGCCTGCGCTGCCGCAATCTGCACGCGCAGCGACGTGTTGAATGGTGCGGCGTCCTATCCGGCAATCACAGTGACAGTAAATGTCGCTTCTAACGGAACCACTCCGCAGGTCAACCAGGTTCGCGTTTCAGGCGGTGGAGCGCCACTCGCCAACGGCAGCGACTCAACCACTATCGTCATCGTGGGAACTTTGTCTTTGAACCGGAGCAAGCTCAATTTTGGATTCAACGGTACGCTCATCACCAGCGCTCAGCTTGTGGCTGTGAACTTCGTCAACGGTTCGGGCGTCAGCTGGACGGCGTCCTCGAACCAACCGAACATTACCGTCTCGCCGACTTCGGGTAGCGGCAGCGGATCAATCCAGGTAACTGCAACACCAGGCGCGAGCGGCGTCATAACCGTCACCGCCGCGGGTGCGCCGGGCTCTCCCCAGCAGGTCCAGGTAAATGTCGCAAGTACGCCGGTAGTCGCTCCGTTCGGCAGCTTCGACACGCCGGCCACCAACACGACGGGAATTGCTGGAGCGGTCGCGGTATCGGGCTGGGCGCTCGACAACATCGAAGTGGTTAGCGTCGGAATCTGGCGCGAGCCGGTCGGAAGCGAGCCGGTGCAGCCCAACGGTCTGGTACTGCTCGGCAATGCTGTGTTTGTGGCGGACGCGCGTCCCGACGTACAGGCCGCCTTTCCTAATACGCCCTGGAATTATCGCGCCGGCTGGGGCTACATGCTGCTGACTAACTTCCTGCCGCACAGCGGCGGCTCACCTGGGTCGGGGAATGGCAATTACAACCTGCATGCCATCGCGGTGAACAAAGCCGGCCAGTCGTTTGACCTGGGAGTCCACACCATCACGGTCGACAACGCCCACGCCTCGCGACCTTTTGGGACCATCGATACTCCCGACCAGGGCGGAACCGCTTCCGGCACAGCATTTGTGAACTTCGGCTGGGCGCTCACTCAGAATCCCAACTGCATCCCCACGGACGGTTCCACAATCACCGTAACCGTTGATGGAGTGACGCTCGGGCATCCCGCCTACAACAACTTCCGCAACGACATAGCGACGTCGTTTCCGGGGCTTTGTAACAGCGGCGGCGCCATTGGGTTCTTCTTCATCGACACCACCAAGTTGACCAACGGAGTGCACGCCATCGGCTGGTTGGTTTATGACAACGTGGGACACGGAGACGGCATCGGGAGTAGGTTCTTCACAGTTGCAAACTCAGGCGGCGGCAATGCGCCCGCTGGGGATGATTCGATCCAGGTAACGGCCGATCAGCCGGTCCAGTTGCGCCGGGGACTCGAACCGGCCCAATCACTCTCCGCTGATGACGGAGGTTCGTACGTCGTCGACATGGAACAACTCGGGCTGATTGAACTGCATGTGGGCGCGGCGAACGGCTACCTGCTCGCCGGCGGAGAACGTCACCCGCTGCCGGTGGGATCGACGCTGAAAAACGGCGTGTTCTACTGGCAGGCGGCGCTGGGCTTTTTGGGTGAATACCAACTCGTGTTCGAACGGCCCGACGGCACTGCTCTCAACACACGAGTGACGATTCGCCCAAGAACATTCTCAAGCCCGCAATAAAACGCTGCTGCTTCGCGTTGAACCTGACTTCCCAACCGTGTTTCAATAGTATTTACACTCCTTTCGCGAGAGTACTAGAGGGGAATCCGAATTGAATCAGGCAATACTCGCCCTGGAGGACGGAACGGTCTTCGAGGGCAGGAGTTTTGGTGCGTCAAAAGACAGCATAGGCGAGGTTGTCTTTAATACCGCTATTACCGGTTATCAGGAAATCTTCACCGATCCCTCGTACTGCGGACAGATTGTGGTCCTCACGAACCCGCAGATCGGCAATTATGGAGCGAACGAAGGTGATCAGGAAGCGGCGCGCCCTTTCATCGAGGGTTTGATCGTTCGCGAGTTCTCGGCCATCGCCAGTAATTGGCGATCGGAGGAAAACGCGGAACAGTTTCTTTCGGAAAACGGCGTGCCAGTAGCCGCGGAAATCGACACGAGAGCGCTGGTGCGTCACCTTCGAACGCGCGGAGTCATGCGCGGCATTCTCTCGGCGAACGGCGGCGATGCGAAGGAACTCGTCGATCGTGCTAGAAAATCGCCCTCCATGGCGGGATTGGACCTGGCGACGCGAGTCTCCACGCCGATTTCCTACGGCTGGGACAAACCGGTGACCGCATGCTCGCCATCGGAATCCGTGGCTCCGCTGGTCGAGCCGTGGTGCCATGTCGTTGCATACGACTACGGAATCAAGCGCAACATTCTCCGCCGTCTGGTCCAGGTTGGCGCTCGAGTCACGGTCGTACCGGCGCTCGCGACGGCCGAGGACGTTCTCGCGCTCAACCCCGGCGGCGTGTTCCTTTCGAACGGCCCGGGCGATCCCGAGCCGCTGCAATTTCAGGCCGCGCAGGTGCGCAAGCTGATCGGTAAGAAGCCTATTTTCGGCATCTGTCTCGGCCATCAAATCCTGGGACTCGCGCTCGGTGGAAAGACATACAAGCTGAAGTTCGGCCATCGCGGCGCCAACCATCCGGTGCTGAACCAGGTCACCAACAGAGTGGAGATCACTTCCCACAATCACGGTTTCGCGGTTGATCCTGATTCCCTCAAGGCAAATGAAGTGGAGCTGACTCATATCAACTTGAATGATCAGACGCTGGAAGGGTTTCGGCATCGCAGCGAGCCGGTCTTCTGCGTGCAATATCATCCGGAAGCCGCACCTGGTCCGCACGATTCACATTACCTGTTCGACGATTTCATGAAGCTGATCAAGGACACGAGCCGCGGATGATCCGTGGAAAATTCTGAATGCCTCGCCGTAACGACATCCACCGAGTCCTGATCATCGGCTCCGGCCCGATTATCATTGGCCAGGCGTGCGAGTTCGATTACTCCGGCGCTCAAGCTTGCAAGGCGCTTCGGTCGGACGGATATCAGGTGGTACTGATCAATTCGAATCCGGCGACGATCATGACCGATCCGAACCTGGCCGACCAGACTTATGTCGAACCGCTCAGCGTCGCCTTCGCCGAAGAGATCATCCGCAAAGAACGGCCGGATGCACTTCTTTCCACCGTTGGCGGCCAGACCGGTTTGAATCTCTCGATAGAGCTGGCCGAAGCCGGCGTGCTGGACAAATATGGCGTGGAGCTGATCGGCGCGAAGGTGGAATCCATCAAGAAGGCCGAAGACCGGCTGCTCTTCAAGGATGCGATGCGCAAGATCGGCCTCGACACTCCGCAATCGCAATTGGTCAACAATGTCGAAGACGGAATCGGGTTCGCCAACCGCATCGGGTATCCAGTGATCCTGCGGCCTAGCTTCACGCTGGGCGGCTCGGGCGGTGGTATCGCATACAATCGCGAAGAACTGCACGAGGTTTTGGAACGTGGCCTCGATCTCTCGCCTGTGCACGAAGTTCTGATCGAAGAGAGCGTGCTGGGCTGGAAGGAATTCGAGCTCGAGGTTATGCGCGATCTGGCCGACAACGCCATCATCGTGTGCTCTATCGAGAACTTCGATCCGATGGGCGTTCACACCGGCGACTCCATCACGGTGGCGCCCGCGCAAACACTCACTGATCGTGAGTATCAGATGATGCGCGACGCTTCGCTCAACTGCCTGCGCGAGATCGGCGTCGACACGGGCGGATCGAACGTCCAGTTCGCCATCAATCCTGAGAACGGCCGCATGGTGATCGTGGAAATGAACCCGCGCGTCTCGCGCAGCTCCGCGCTCGCTTCCAAGGCAACTGGTTTTCCCATCGCCAAAATCGCCGCCAAACTGGCCGTGGGTTATCGTCTGGATGAGATCAAGAACGACATTACGAAAGTTACGCCCGCCTGCTTCGAGCCGACTCTCGACTACGTCGTGGTCAAGATCCCGCGCTGGCAGTTCGAGAAATTTCCCGGAGCCGAACCGGTTCTGGGCACCCAGATGAAATCGGTCGGCGAAGTGATGGCTATTGGAAGAACCTTTAAGCAGGCGCTGGCGAAGGGAATCCGCAGCCTCGAAACGGGCCGGGCCGTGAAGTCGGAAGTGTTTGTTCCCGACATGATCCGGCAGCGGCTCATCACGCCCAATCCGGAGCGGCTGGGCTACATCCGCTTTGCGCTCGAGCAAGGCTGGACGGTGGAGCAGATCCAGGCCATCACCTCGATCGATCCCTGGTTCCTGAAACAGATGCGCGAGATGGTGGATCTGGAGAAGGAACTTGCCAGCATGAGCCTGGGCACAGTTTCACGCGAGGCGTTGCTCAAAGCCAAGCGCGACGGCATTTCCGACACACGCCTCGGTTTGGTGTGGAACACCGGATCGCGGGCCGTACGCAGCAAGCGCGAGGAGTTCGGCATCCGCGCGGTTTTCAATCGCGTAGATACGTGCGCTGCCGAGTTCGAAAGTTTCACGCCGTATCTCTACTCGAGCTATGAATCTGAAAATGAAGCAGCGCCTTCTGACCTCAAGAAGGTGATGATTCTGGGCAGCGGTCCGAACCGGATCGGCCAAGGCATCGAGTTCGATTACTGCTGCTGTCACGCATCGTTCGCGCTCCAGGAATTCGGTTACGAGTCGATCATGGTCAACTGCAATCCGGAGACCGTCTCGACCGACTATGACACCAGTGACCGGCTGTACTTCGAACCCCTCACGCGCGAAGAGGTCCTGAACATTTACGACGTCGAGAAGCCGCAAGGGGTCATCGTGCAATTCGGCGGGCAGACGCCTCTGAATCTCGCACTGCCGTTGAAGGCCGCGGGTGTTCCCATCATCGGCACGGATCCATCCGACATCGATCTCGCCGAGGATCGCAAGTTATTCGGACGGCTGTTGGACGATCTCGGTATTCCATCGCCAGAAAATGGCGCTGCCACCAGCCAAGATGAGGCCTGCGCGGTCGCACGCCGCATCGGATTTCCGGTGCTGGTACGCCCCAGCTACGTCCTGGGGGGCCGGGCGATGGTGATCGCTTACGACGAAGACATGGTCCGCCGGTATATGCGTGAAGCGGTCGTCTTTTCGCAGGAGCGGCCCGTGCTGATCGACCGGTTTCTGGAAGACGCCACCGAAGTTGATGTCGATGCGCTCGCTGACGAGGACGGCGGCATGCTGATCGCCGGCATTATGGAGCATATCGAAGAAGCCGGCGTGCATTCCGGTGATAGTTCGTGCGTTCTTCCAGCACAAGGTCTATCGGAGAGCGTACTGAAGACCATTCAGGATTACACCGCGAAGCTGGCGCGCGCACTTCACGTCATTGGGTTGATGAACGTGCAGTATGCAGTGAAGGATGGCGCCGTGTTCGTGCTCGAAGTGAATCCTCGGGCCTCACGCACTGTCCCCTATGTAAGCAAGGCGACCGGCGTTCCCATACCCAAAATCGCTGTGGGATTGATGCTCGGCAGAAAGTTGCGCGATTTTGCAAATCTCACAGGGGGCCGCACGTCGGGCGTTTTGCCGGTCAAGCAGTTTTTCGTGAAGTCGCCCGTGTTTCCGTTCAGCAAATTTCCGCGCGTCGATCCGGCGTTGGGCCCGGAAATGCGATCCACCGGTGAGGTGATGGGTGTTGGTGAGAACTTTGGCGAGGCGTTCGCAAAAGCGCAGTTGAGCGCGGGAACTCCGCTGCCGGACGGCGGAATGGTTTTCATCAGCGTCAACAATCGCGACAAGGCAGTCGCCGTGGATGTCGCCGCGAAGTTTGCCGAATTCGGTTTCCAGCTCGCAGCCACGCGCGGTACCGCGGCCGCACTCATGGCCGCCGGCCTTCCGGTGAAAACGGTTTTCAAAGTAAACGAGGGCCGCCCCAACGCGGTTGACTTTCTCAAAGCCGGCTCAATCAAGCTGGTGATCTATACGACGACGGGCGCACACTCCTTCACCGACGAGCAAGCCATACGCCGGGCCGCGGTCGCGTACCGGGTTCCTTGCATCACTACCATTAGCGGCGCCAAGGCCGCCGCGCAAGGCGTCGCGTCGCGCAAACGCGATCCCATCCGAGTCTGGAGTTTGCAGCAAATCCACAAGTCTGCGGACAGCGCCAACTTCGTGGAACCCGCGGAAAAGAGCGGCGCTCAACGGTAAGTGGTTCTAACGTTGGCTGAGTTTGCCCGCGCCGACGCTCTGATTGAATTCCTTCGATTTGCCACGCGGAACCGTAAGTGATTTCCAGTGGCGGCCCTGAAAATGCTTGGCCAACAATACGATCTGTCCGCAGTGATAGGCGTAGTGCCCAAGCTGCCGGTTGATGGCCTGCATCACCGAGTGAGCCTCGCCGCGAATTGTGATCGTGCGGCCCAGATCGGCGTCCGTGAGGGGCTCGATGGCGGTGAAAACGTAATTCCAGCCTCGCTCCCAAAGTTCCATAAGGGCCACGCGCGTGCCCGGTGGATCTTCAAATTCGCTGTCGCGATTGCGGTCCGGCTTTTCGCCGTCGCTGGTGAGAAAGTCCATCCATCGTGACCGCATGTTACCGGCTAAATGCTTCACGATGATCGCGATCGAATTCGCTTCGTCATCCAGCGTTGCCAGCAGTTGTGAGTCGGTCACCTGCTCCATAGCTTGTTCCGCCAGCCGCTTGTAATAGCGAAAAAGCGAAAGCGAGTCTTCCACGTAAGAGGTCGTGAATTTGAGAGCCATAGATTTATTTTCCCGCAACCGTTCCGCCCGGCCCGCAGTCTGATAAAGGGTATCGTAACTCAACAGAAGGAATGAAATGACAATTGGCGTTATTGGTTCGGGCAATGTGGGTGGCGCGTTAGGCACGGGTTGGGCAAAAGGTGGCCATTCGGTGATCTTCGGATCGAGGGAACCTGCCGGCGGCGACATGCAGCAGTTACTCTCGAGGGCCGGCTCCAATGCTCGTGCGGCTACTCTCAGTGAAACTGCGAAATCCGGTGAAATGCTTCTGCTCGCGACTCCCTGGCCGGCGACCAAGGAAATCCTGCAAGGCCTCGGCGATCTCAACGGGAAGGTGATCGTCGATGCAACGAATCCTCTGTTGCCTGACCTATCGGGCATGGCACTGGACGCGACAACTTCAGGCGCCGAGCAAGTCGCGAGTTGGGCCCGCGGAGCCAAGGTAGTAAAAGCCTTCAACACCGTCGGCAACAACATCATGGCCAATGCTTCCTTCGGACAAAATCGGCCTGTGTTGTTTTACTGCGGCGACGACGCCAGCGCGAAGCTGAAAGTGAAACCGCTGATCGAACAACTCGGCTTCGAGGCTATCGACGCCGGCCCGCTTTCTCAGGCACGTCTGCTTGAGCCGTTCGCACTGCTGTGGATCTCGCTCGCGCTCAAGCAGGGACTTGGCCGCGAGATCGCCTTCCAGCTTCTGCGGCGCTAGTCAGGATTCAAACAGGTCGGTCTTCCACAGCTTCTGCCCAGCCATCGACGTGTAGCATCCCCAGGCGGCGATCGCAACGGCCAACGCGAACAGGAACACGGAATTACCGAAGTACCAGGCCGAAGTATTTAGCGTTGGCTGTGCGCTGCCTATTAGAATGTCGAAGAAAATGAACGATGCGAGTGCAAGCAGACCAAAGCGAAAACCGACCAGCGCGACGAAACTATAAATGATTACGGCCTCCACACTGTTAATCAGTGGATTGTCGGCGCCAAGGACTTGCACAACGACGAAGACGAATGTAAAAGCCGCGCCAGCCAGCCATTTGTTCCTCAGCAGCGCACGCAGAAAAAAGAGCAACAGGAACAAAGCCAGGGTGTCGCGGATCACGTGGGGAAGATTGCTGAATAAAACTGCCAACATGATACGAGTGCCGTCCAGGAAGGCGGCGATACCGGCATCGGGAGTTTGCTTAGACCCTCGCAGGAAATAGTCAAGAAAAGAATTGAGCGCTCGCAGCCCCGCGCCCATCGCCGCGCCAATCAGAACGTCGCGACCTACAATCGGATCGCGCCAATGGGCGCGCAATATCGCTGTCCACGAAATCAGCGTGTGAGGCCATCGCCGGCGCACTTGCGGTTCCAGGGCGATATACATCATGTAGACCACAGCACCGTAAAAGATCGCGGTGCAGAGAGCCACAATAAATATTCCGAACGTTCCTATGGTCGCTGTGAAGTGAGCGCGAGAGATCCACAATGCAATCTCCGCGCAGCCGATCCAGATGGCGAGGCGCATGGCGCCGTCGCGGTCTCCCAATCCCCGCTTCAGATTTCGCCGCCCCAAGTATCCTCCAACGGCGAAGATCACGACTGAAATGCAAGCGAGGACAACTAACTGGCCTCGCTCTCCGGCCGGCGTTTCTTTTGGCATGCGATCCGTGGGAGTCCAAGGACTAACCAGGGCGAACGCCACTGGCTTGCCGCGAAGCGAAGCGGCTTCGACGCGCAGCGGCCGGTTGCTACGCGGCCATGTTCCCGTCCAAGCGACGCGCGTGTCGGAAGTGGCGAGCCAGGTCCACAGCGGTTCCGCAGTCTGAAACGCCGCTGGATCGAGATCGGCTGACGCGAAGAATTCTTTCCAGTTCACGGCGGCGGGCGATTCTTTCGCAGGCTGCTGCTGCTGTTCTGGAATGCTTTCGAGAAAGAGCAACCGCCCTTGTGCATCCAGCTTGATGGTCACCATTCCCGAAAGGACCGGCGGTGGGTCGTCGGTATCCACAACTCCCGGCGTCAACAGATCATCGTGAAAAGCAACGGCAGTCAGTGGATAAGGGCTCTGACGGTACCAGAACGTAAGCGGCACCGGCCGTTGGGACAAGACCTGGTTCCAGTTGGGCGCAGGTTTTTCATCGTCGCGGACATAGTTGATGAACGCCGTGTCCCAGTCGAAACCGTAGGCAGCATCGATGGCGGATTCGCTCACGCCAAGTTTTCGGATGAGGTCGCGTGCCTTTTGCGAAAGCACCTCTGGTGAATACTCTGGCCGGATACGCTCGATAGGGCTCCTTTGAACCACGAGTGCATATAGGGCGGCCGAACACAGAATCATGACCACCAGTAACGAAACAGCAACCGTCGGCGCGAGTCCTACGCCCTCGCCCGCTGCAGCTACCATTTGCGGCGACGGTGTTTCTCCGGCAGCGAGCGCGGCAGCGAGCGGATCGCCACCAGGCAGTGCGGCAGCCACGGCCAGCGCGGATGACGGCCGGCCGGAGGGCTCGGGATCGAGACATCGCAAGATTACGCGCTCTATGGCGGGATCGACGTCACGCACCAGCGACGTCAGGCTCGTCGGCTGGCTTTCGGTTTGCGCCCGTACCAGTTCGGCAAGCGTCTCGGCTTCGAACGGCCGCTTGCCGGTGAAGATCTCGTACAATACCAGGCCAAGCGAGTAGATGTCACTTTGCGCCGTTACCTCTCTGCCCGACAATTGCTCGGGCGCCATGTAGGCGGGCGTCCCGTTGCGTATTTCGGCATCGGCGATCTGGCTCGCGAGGCCAGCGAGACCGAAGTCGGTAAGCAGAACCTGGCCGCGGGCATCCAGCATGACGTTGCCGGGCTTGAGGTCACGATGCAAAACGCCTTTCTCGTGGGCTGCGGCCAGGCCCGCACAGAGCTTACGCGCGATTTCGAGAGCTTTATCGGACGGCAAACGTCCGATGCGCCGCAATAGCGAGGCGAGATCCTCACCATCCACATATTCCATCGAGAGAAAAACATGTCCGTCGATTTCGCCGACGTCGTAAACACGGCAAACGTTGGGATGCGACACTTGCCGCGCGACGCGAACCTCGTTGCGAAAGCGCGTGAGCGATGCTTCACTGGCCGCCACGGTTACCGGCAGGAACTTGAGCGCCACCGGTTGCTCGAGAGTGAGATCGTCGGCGCGATACACCTCACCCATGCCGCCCCTTCCGAGCAACGAAACAATACGGTATCTTCCGGCGAGCAAGGTTCCCGGCACGAACCGGCTATCGGAAGCGGTGGTTGACGCGCGGCCTGACCCTCATGATCGGGGCGTGCC
>JACXTT010008830.1_pt1 | contig 13897 bp, 14 predicted proteins | sample 9270951 | NCBI WGS metagenome assembly JACXTT01 (sample SAMN15532306, study PRJNA645909) | rock metagenome | isolation source: weathered quartz diorite | place: Puerto Rico | collected 2017-06-21 | reverse complement strand
ACCGTGATCGGTACGATGCGGTTGGCTTGTATGCGGTGCCTGATCTGCGTGGCTCCAGCCACCGTCAACGCGGCCACGAGCACCGCAGCACCGCCGCCCAGAATGTACTTCCGTCTGGTCCAAATCATAAGCACCTCCAGTCTCCCTTGGCGCAGGCGTGATTCCAATCCCTGATTTATTAGTAGACTCAATACAGTACAGTTGCGGACTCCCCAACACACAATTTCTGGCAAGAATTACCAAGCACGGTCATTTGTGCAGTGCTAGTACCACTACAGGAAAAATTGTAGGAAACTGAACCTCGTCGCCGCGAATATGGCGACTCCAAGAGGCGCGACTACCGTGGGCAATCGCAGTAGCGCAGCGCGGCAAATCCCGGTTTGGATTCCTTCCCCGCTCCGGCGAGGGTGAGAACAAAAAATCGATCGTACTCATTGTGCGCGATGGGAGTAATTTCCGGAGCTCCCAGAGCGCGCAGAATTCTGGGCAGCGTTGCATCGTGCCAAACCACAAGCACGCTCGCCGCTTTGCTTGACCGAATCGCGTCGATTAGCTCGTCCGGCTTGCTGATGGGGATTGCCACAGGCTTCAAGTGCAATTTTTCGGCTAGCGGAGCGGCTGTCTGCTGCGTGCGCTGCAGTTCCGAAGTGAAAATTTGTTGGACCTGCGCGTCCGCGAGCGTGTTGGCGAGACACTCCGCGCGCTTCCTCCCCGCGTCACTGAGTGGTGCATCCACGGCGTCCGAAACCTTGTCCGCATGCCGCACGAGATAAATTGTGCGCGGCTGTTGCGCCTGTGCCCGCTGCCCGAACAGTGCGAACACAAGAACGCACATGACCAGAAATTTCCAGGATGCTCTCATGAATGGTTTTCCTTTCACGTTCGCCACCGCGCAGAGGTCCGCGCGGCGCGCTGCGGTCAAAGCCCCGCTATTGTATTGCATCGCTGTCCTGAAATTTCTCCCCCGTGCCGAACCCCAGTAGCAAAGATCCATTCCGCGCGGATCTATTATCTTCGCCTTGTATTCGCCTACTGCTTTCTGATATGCTCTCGCCTCGCCCTCGCACTTCATAACACCAACTGTGGAGGAAACCATGCCAATCGCTCAGACGTTATTGCCTGAATTCGATCATGAGATGGCCAACACACGAAAGATGCTGGAGCGCGTTCCCGACGGGAAATTCACGTTCCAGCCGCACCAGAAGTCGATGACGCTGGGACAGCTCTCCGCCCACGTGTCAGAGATTCCTTCGTATGCGTCAAGCACGCTTAAAGTCGAAAGACTCGATCTCACGGGCGAAGAGCCGCGATTCACTCCGGCCACCCGTAAGGATTTGCTGGATAACTTCGATAAGCACGTCGCCGAAGCCCGTGAACTGCTTTCCAAGGCATCGGACGAAGACCTCGCTAAGATCTGGGCGCTGACATTCAAGGGCAAAGAGATTTTTTCCATGCCTCGCGCGGCCGTTCTGCGCAGCATGGTGATGAGCCACCTGGTTCACCACCGCGCTCAGTTGGGGGTATACCTTCGCCTGAACGACGTCGCGATCCCCGGTATGTACGGTCCGTCGGCGGACGAAATGCACCTCTGGCAGGCGCAGAGCGCGTAGGACGCGCCGGAGTCGCTTGGCGCGTGATGCGTCACGGTGTCGCGGCCTTGCGGCGTGTCGCACGGGCTGTTGTAGCCCGCCTCTACAGAGGCGGGCTACAGCAATTCGATCGATCCTGCCAGTCCTGGGTGGATCGGTTCTACTTGCCCGCGGAAGCGATTCGGTGCCGAAAAACCGCTTGCGCACTCAAATGGCGAGGTGTATACGTCCCCTACAGGAGTGTCCCCCCAAAAAGAGGACTCCCGCAATTCGGCGGCGAAATTCAAAAGATTTCGTACCCTACCCCGTCACAAATTCTGACCGTGTAAGGAGGTCTCTATGCCACTGTTTTTGACTCAGGCTTCCTATAACGAGGAAGCGTGGAAAGCGCTTATCTCGAATCCTCAAAACCGGCTGGAAGCGCTTCGGCCGGTGTTCGAAAAGCTCGGCGGACGAATCATCAATTCCTATTTCGCGTTTGGTGATTATGACGTCGTGCTCATTTCAGAGTTTCCCGACAACGTGAGCGTCGCAGCTCTCGCGATCGCCGCTGCCGCTGGCGGCTCGATCAAGAACATCAAGACCACACCTCTCATGGACGCAGCGCAAGGGGTCGATGCGATGCGCAAGGCAGCCTCGTCCGGCTACCGCCCCTTAACCACCGGGAAAACCGCAACCGCATAGCTCCGATTCATAGCCTCATTCTTTCCAGCACGGCGAGGGCATCCTGGCACATTCCGGGATGCCCTTTTGCTTACAGCACTTAGACGCGGGTAGCACTAGGTCCCGGCGGGTTGCCGGGTTCCAGACGATTCGGTATAGTCATCGAAGCAAAATCTCAGCCTGGGAGCTGAGGAATTCTCATGCCGGACGAAGTCATTCCGTTTGCGACGGTGGAAGAAGCCCTCGAGGAAGTCCGCCAGGGCCGGCAAATTGTCCTCGTCGACGACGAAGACCGAGAAAACGAGGGCGACCTCGCCATGGCGGCGGAAAAAATCACGCCCGACGCCGTCAACTTCATGGCCAAGAACGGCCGTGGCCTCGTGTGTCTCGCGCTGACCGAAGAGCGCTGCGATGAATTGTCGCTGCCGCTTATGACTCCGGTGAACACGTCAAACTACGGCACGGCCTTTTGCGAATCCATTGACGCGCGGCGGGGCACGACTACCGGCATCAGCGCGGCGGACCGGGCGACGACGATTCTCGCTGCCATCGACGAGGGAACGCGTCCGGCCGATCTGGCGCGCCCGGGACACATTTTCCCACTACGGGCGCGAAACGGCGGCGTGCTGGTACGTGCCGGGCAGACGGAAGCGTCCGTAGACCTTGCGCGGATCGCGGGCCTCACGCCAGCCGGCGTGATCTGCGAAATCATGAATGACGACGGCACGATGGCGCGGCTGCCGCAGCTTGCGGAATTCTGCCGCGCGCACGGACTGAAGCTCTTGACCGTCGCGGAGCTCATCCGCTACCGCATGCGCAACGAGCGCTACGTGCGCCGCGTCGCCGAAGCTGCTCTCCCGACGCGCTACGGCGAATTCCGCATGATCGCGTACGCGTCCGAAGTGGATCACGAGCAGCATATCGCGCTCGTCCGCGGGAATCTCTCCGGCACGCCGCCGCTCGTGCGTGTCCATTCGCACTGCCTGACCGGGGACGTCTTCGCGTCCACCGAGTGCGATTGCCATGAAATCATCGAGCGCTCGCTCGAAGCCATCGTGGCGGAGAACCGCGGCGTGTTCGTTTATTTGCATCACACGGGCCGAGGCTTTGGAATCGAGTCGACGGCGCCTGCTCCGGCAGCGCTGCCGCGCATCCTCTACCACTCGCGCGAGCAACTCGACATCGATCTCGCGCGCCAGCGCATGCTGCAGCATGAAAGCGGCATCGGCGCGCAGATTCTGATCGACCTGGGATTGAAGAGCCTGCGCGTGCTGACAAACCACCCGAAAAAAGTTGTGGCGCTCGAAGGCTATGGCCTTACGATCGCCGAACAAGTCCCTGTGAAGATTCTCTCGCCCCGGAAGCGTACCCACCAGATGCTCTGAAGTAGCACAGGCTTCAGCCTGTGGATTTTCGTTCCAACGGAAGACGAAATTCAACACCCACAGGCTGAACAGGCTGCGGAAAAAGTCGAGTGGGACAGCCACTCCTGGCTGTCCTTCTAACGTAAGTGCTGCAAAACCCGGACAGGCAAGAGTGCCTGTCCCACTAAAAGCATTCCAGAGTCGACTTTTTCCGCAGCCTCTGAAGCCTGTGCTACTTTCTATTTGTTATACCGATTCGGGATCCGAAATGTGCAGCGGCCTCTCCACCCATGCGACATCCCAGTAGCGGCCAAATTTCCTGCCGTTCTCTCGAAACACGCCGACGGGTTTGAAACCAAACCGAGCGTGGAGAGCAGCCGAGCCAGGATTGGGAAGCGTGTATCCTGCAACAATGCTGTGGATGTCCTCGCCGGCAATCGCTGCAAACAGCTCCGAGTAGAGGGCGCTGCCGATCCCTTTGCCGGTCGCCTCAGGGGCGCAATAGATCGTCGTCTCAACCGTCGTGTCGTAGGCGGGCTTAGGGCGAAACCTGGTCGTGCCCGCGTATCCCGCGATTCCTGCATCGTTTTCAGCTACAAGCAGGCGATATCGCCCGGTTGATCCAAACTGCCCGAACCATGCAGAGCGCTCGTCGACCGTGTACGCCTTGATGTCAAAGGTGACGGGCGTGTGCGTTACGTAGTGATTGTAGATTTCGGTCAGGCGCGGCAGGTTTGCGATGGCAGCAGCCCGGATTCGAAATTTGTGCATGCGTGGTACCCGACCGAATTGCTCACAATTTCTTGCCTTGGGGTGCAGACGGATTTTTCGAGACCGGCGCCGCCGCGGGCGGCGTCGGCGCTGAAATGGTTACATATGGCCGCATCGCATCGAGCTTTTGGGGGCTGATGCCGCGGACAGCAAGCAAATCTTCGACGCGGTGAAAACGGCCGCTCTTCTGCCGCAGATCGATGATTCTCTGCGCCGTGACCGGGCCCACACCGGGCAACTGCTGGAGTTCCTTCACGTTCGCCGCGTTTAGATCGACGGGCTTCGAGGGGGGATGCTTCTCCGGGCTGGCGACTGCACACAAAGCGAACGCGACAAAGATTGCAGTGAAAGCTGCCGTAGCTAGAGTCTTCATGCGCATGGGAGTCTCGGGTAGGACAGGCTTCATCCTGTCGCTTTTTCTGGCTGAAGCCAAAACCCAAATCAAACCCGACAGGCTGAAGCCTGTCCTACTGTGACATCCCCATAAACGTCAACTTCTGGAGCCCGCGAGTCGTCTGAGCCGTGTAGAGATTTCCCTTCAAGTCGACCATCATTTGGTGGCCGCCGCCGAGCACATCCTCGCCTTTGATGGATTCCACAAGCTTGAGCGACCTACGGTCGAGCACATCGATTTCAGGGCCCGCACCGACATACAGGAATCGCTGCTGCGCGTCAGGCGAGAACGCCAAATCTCGCGCGAACGGCACATCGCCCCTGACCAGTTGGTTGACGTACTTGCCCTCCACGGTAAAAACCTGCACGCGCCTGTTTTCGCGGTCGGCCACGTACACAAACCCATCGTCAGACACGCGCAGCGCATGCACGATGCTGAATTGCTGAGGACCTGGTCCGTCCGGGACCGAGTTGAGGCTCGGCGGAGGACAGTTGAAGAGGTCCTCGGGCTTATTCCCAAATGCGCCCCACATTCGTTTGAACTTGCCTGTGTCCGCATCGAAAACCGCGACGCGGTGGTTTCCGTATCCGTCAGCGACAAACAATTCGTTGGTCTTCTTATAGACGAACGCGTCCGCAGGCTGGCGCAGATTCATCGTATCCGCGTTGCCCGTGCTTTCGCTGGCGTGGCCAATTTGCATCACGAATTTGCCGTCTTGCGTGAACTTCAGCAATTGGTCGTCCTCGACCGGGTTGAGCCCCGGCAGCTTTCTCGCCGGGCAATTGTTTCCTCCAATCCACACAAAACCCTTGTAGTCGATGTGAATACCGTGCTCTCTTTCCGGCCATTCATATCCGTTCGCGGCCCCGCCCCAGGCCTGAATGAAATTCCCGGCGGCATCGAAGACAAGCACCGGGGGTGCGGCCATCGCAGCATCACTGGCGGGCAGCGTTCGAGGGCGATGCAAAACCCAAATGCGATTCTGTGCGTCGACGCCGATGCTGGATACGTCGCCGAGCTTCCATTTCGCCGGCACTTTTGGCCAACTGGGATCGACTTGGAATTTGGGGACCCCAGCCGCCGGCGCAGTGGTGGTCTGAGCAGCCGCCGCAGTGCCGACGACGCTTTGCACTGCGACTCCCGCAAAGGTCACCAGCGCAAGTGCGGCGGCGCACTTCACGATTCTGCGTGTCACTGCGCCGTTGACCCGTGTGTTCCCGGTCATGGAGCCTCCAAATGAAAGAGCGAGCCGAAACGGAAAAACGGGCATTCTCTATATTGCGAACGCTGATCTATATCCGACTCCCTTGCGCGTCGTACACTTCCGGCGCGCCGAACAGCGCGGCCTGCGATTCAATTTGGGCGCGATCGCCGACGATCACGATTTGCGCGCGCGCCGAATCGAAATATTTCTGCGCTGCGTCGAGGACATCCGCGGACGTGAGACTTAGGACGCGATCGCGATAGGTTTCCAAATAGTCCTCAGGCAACTTTTCGAGCGTGGTCGTGGCAAGCTGGCCCGCCAGGCCGTCCTGCGTCGCAAGGCCCAGCGAGAAAACTCCCGTCACGTAGCTGCGCGCGTCCGCGAGCTCTTCCTCGCCGACCGGGGTCGAACGCATGCGATCAATCTCATAGAAGATCTCGGTGAGCGTGGCGGCGACGACGTCGTTGCGTACCGCCGCTCCGATGCTGAAATAGCCGTGCTGGCGCAGCGGATGTGCGCCGCTTCGCGGGCTGTACGTGTAACCCTTCTGCTCGCGAATGTTGATCACCAGCCGCGAATTGAAAGCGCCGCCGTAGATCGAGTTCGCGAGCGTCAGGCGGAGCCAGTCCGGATGCTTGCGCGTGATGGCCCGGTTGCCGATGAAGATTTGCGCCTGCACGGCGCCCGGCAAGTGCACGAGATATACTCGGCGGCCCTGCAATTCGGGCAGCGCAGGGTTGGGCGCTTCGTCTACCGTACCGGCGGCCCATGCGCCGAACGCTTTCTCAATTTGCGCCAGCATCGCCTGCGGCGCGAAATCGCCGACCATCACGAGCAATGCATTTCCTGGGCGGTAGCAGCGCTTATAGAAGTCACTGAGCTGCTCGACGCGATAAGCGGTGACTTGCGCTTCGGTTGGCGAAACGGTGCCATAGGGGTGCTGGCCAAACAAGACACGGCGCAAACGTTCGCCAGCCAGGAATCCGGGCGTCGTGCGCTCGATGCGCAATCCCTCCAGCATCTGCCGACGCTCGCGCTCAAATTCGTCGGGCGGAAACGAAGCTTGCCGGGCCAGCTCGGAAACTAGTTCAAGCAAGCCATCCGAAAAATCGACCAGCCCGGCAAACGAGATCACACTCGTGTCGGCGCCCGCGCCTGAGGAAAGGTCGGCGCCCATCCGGCGCAGGTCTTCCTCAATCTGGCGGCTGGCGCGCCCGGAGGTGCCAGTGCGCACCACGGTGGCGGTGATGTCGGCGAGGCCAGGGTTCGATGCCGCGGTAACGGCGTTGCCGCTTCGGAGGAAGAGCTCTCCGGTAAATTTTGGAATGGTGTGCGATTCGACGAGCACAACTTCCAGCCCATTGGAAAGCGTCTTATGAACTCGCGGCGGCCAGATCACCGGCCGCTCGGAGGCAAGCGCTGGAACGGTCGATTGTGTTTCCGAGCGAGGCGCGGAAGCCATCACGCAGCCTCTTTCTTCACCGGTTGGCGAACAACGATCGAACGATTGTGGCGCGTAAGAAGTTTTCGCGCGACGGATTGCACGGCTTCGGGCGTGACTTCCATAAATCCACCAAGGATGGTGTTGACGAGCTGCGGATCGCCGTCAAACAGGGTGAAGCACGCCAGCAAATGCATCAGCCCATATCGCGGAATGTAAGCGCCGTGGCCACCCTCGAGCATTGAAAAATAATTCGAACGGAACTTCACCTTTATGGGCTCGAGTTCCGCGCCGCCAATTCCCTTCTCTTTCATTTCCTCGATGATTTCATCGTAGGCCGCGATGGTTTGGCTCGAGGAATATTCAGGCTTGTGAAGAATCCGCGTTACCATGAGCGTCGGCCCGTTGTAATCGAACAAATCGCCGACGGGATAGTGGATGCCGCCCTCGGCGTCCACCGCGATTTGCTGCTCGAGCACCAGACGGCGATAGACGCGCCCCGCGCGCCCTCCGTGAAGCGCGTGATCCAGCATTGCACCAGCATGCCACTCAGGCGTGAGTCGCCGCGGCGCCTGGTATCCAATGGCGATGCCGGGAAGGGTGCCGAATTTTTCGTCGACCTCGCCGCGCCGCTCCTCAATCTGCGGAGGCTCTTCGATCGACGCAGGCGATGGCTGTGGCCCAGAAGGGATAGAAGCAAAGTGGCGCTCCGCCAGCTGAAAACCTTCGCCGGCGTCGACATCCCCGAGCATGAGCAGGACGGCATTCGATGGCGCGTAATACGTCTGAAAAAATTTCTGCACGTCGTGAAGCGTCGCGGCGTCCAGATCGTCGAAATCGCCGTAGAAATTGTGGGCGTTCGCCCAGTTGCGGTAAGCAATCGGAGGAAGATCGAGCCACGGGAAGCCACCATAGGGCTGATTCAGGACATTGACGCGCACTTCCTCTTTCACTACGTCCCGCTGGTTGCGCAAATTCTCGTCATCGACTTTGAGCGCGCGCATTCGGTCTGCTTCAAGCCACAGAACACGTTCGAGGGCATTCGACGGCACCGACTCGTAGTAGTTGGTGACATCGTAATGCGTCGAGCCGTTCAGCACTCCGCCGGAGGAATTGATCAGCTTGATGTGCACCATCTTGCCAGCGTTCGCCGAGCCTTGAAACATCATGTGTTCGAACAAATGCGCGAAGCCGCTGCGGCCGCGCGGCTCGATTCGAAAGCCGATGTTGTAGTAGACGCCCACCGTGGCCACTGGCGCTGCGCGGTCCGGCGAAATGACCACGCGCAAACCGTTGGGCAGCGACATCGTTTCGATTGGAATATTCAATTGAGTCAATGAGTCCCCCATGTCTAAAGATCACGCAATCAAAATCTCGCCACTTCAAATCGTATTCCGGCACGTCTACTTGTGTTGCAGTGTCTCGGCTGCCGCGAAGAGGCGCTCGAGTTGCTCCGGCAGCGGGCCCGGTTTTGGGTCAAGCAGCTTGACCGCGAGCCGCGACAGAACCTCATAAGCCTGGAGATATTCGGGATGCTCTAGGGACAGCGCCTCCACATGCTTTTGCAGAGTCGAGAAATCCCCTCGCGAAAGCGGGCCAGTCCAGGCGGCATATGGGCCGACCCTCTCGAAATTGTCCAGCGTCTGCCGGGTCAGCGGCAGCAGGGCGCGCATCGCCTGCCGCCGCGTGAATCCTTGTGTCATGAGCAAACGCGTGGCCGCCTCGATGATCGTCAAAACGTAAACGCACGCAAAAGAGCCAGCCGCATGATACGCCGCCTTATTTGCTCCCGACAAGCGCACCGCCACGCCGCCCATCTGCTGAATCATTTTTCTCGCGACTCGCACGGCGGCCGGCGCGCCGTCGACCCCAAAGATGCAGCTCCCAAGGTCGGGCGTATTCTGATGAGAGAAGGTTTGCATGGGGTGCATCGATCCTGTCGCCGCGCCCAAATCCGCCAGCGGCTTGAGCACAGAGGGCTCCATCGCGCCGCTGGTGTGCAACACGACTTTTCCGCGCCACTCCTCCCCGCCAAGCTGGGCAAGATCTTTCGCGACGCACTCGATTGCGGCGTCCGGCACGGTCACCAGAACGACTCGCGAGTTGAGCACTTGGTGAGTCAGCCGGTCCGAGGGATAACCCGCGCCAATGACGCGGACGGCTGCCCGTGCATTTGATACGGATCGCGCCATGACGGCATCGATGTGCCATCCCAGTTCATGCAGCCGCCGCCCCAGCGTGCGGCCGACGCGTCCCGCGCCGACAATGGAAACGGCCTCGGAATTCCTGTGTGTTACTATGGTGTGTTTAGCCATGAAATTATTATTGCGGGAATTCTACCGTTGCACATTTTCTGGATTGCAATCTTTGGTCTGATCGCGTCCCTATGGATTGTTCAGGGAGCCCGGGCCGGCCTCGGCATGGCGCGCCTGCCGTGGCTCTCCGATGCTACCCCAACCCGTGCCACTGACGCGCCCTTCATCTCGATTATTTTTGCCGCCCGCGACGAAGCGGAAAAACTTCCAGCGGCAATCGAAACGCTGTTGGACCAGAACTATCCGCGGTTCGAGGTCATTGCCGTCAATGACCGCTCCAAGGATACAACACCCGGCATCCTACACGAAATCGGGCGCGTTCGTCGAAATCTGATTGTCACGGATATTGACAGGCTGCCGCCCGGCTGGCTCGGAAAACCGCACGCCCTGGTGGCCGGCTTCGAGAAATCGCATGGCGATTGGCTGGTATTCACAGATGCGGACGTGCATTTTGCGCCGCAAGTGCTGAGTCACGCCATCGCGCTCGCCATCGAGCGCCGGTGGGACCATTTGACGCTTCTCGCCGCCGTCGAGATGCGCGGGTTTTGGGAGAAAGTGGCCATTTCATATTTCGGCCTTGGTTTCGTTTTTGGCAATGAACCCTGGCTCGCCTCCAATCCGCGCTCCACACGCTATGTCGGAGTGGGAGCATTCCAGTTAGTGCGTCGCGAAGCGTACGAGAAGAGCGGCGGCCACACCCGCCTGCGCATGGACGTGATCGAAGACATGAAGCTCGGCAAGCTGATGAAGATGGCCGGCTTTCGTTCAGGCGTCGCTGTGGCCCAGGATATGGTTCGAGTCCGCTGGCACAGCGGCGTCTACAACGTCGTTCGCGGCGTTACGAAAAACATGTTCGCCGCGGTGCGCTACGACCCTCTGCTGGCCATTGCGGCAATGTCGCTCTCGGTTATCATAAGCGTCCTGCCATTTTTCGGCCTGGCGTTCGCATCGGGCTGGGCGCGCTCGCTGGCGGGAATCGCGGCGGGCGCCGCCGTCTTGATTCACGCAGCGATGATCTGGTCGACGGACGCTTCCCCGTTCTACGCGCTCACGCATCCGCTGGGCGCGCTGATTTTTTGCTGGATGATGGCGCGCTCCGCGATCGCCACGTTGTGGCGCGGCGGCGTCGTCTGGCGCGACACGTTCTACCCCTTGGAAGAATTGAAGCGTGGATTGGTGTAAGAGTAGCCGGCAGCACGGAAGACGTGCCGTCTAAGGTACCGGAACAAACTTCTGCGCACGCCGCCCGGTTTCCACTTCTCCTGCGTAGAGATTGCCGCGGGAGTCCGTCACTGCGATATGCACCCAATGAAATTGACCGCCAGCACGACCCATGTGCCCGATGCGACCCGCGACCATGCCGTCGCTGCGGTTGAGGATCCACACCACGTTGTTCATGATGTCTGCAACGAAGATGTACTTCTGCTGCGGGTCCGGTGAGAAACTCACAGAACCGGCCGAACCGCGTTCCAGTGTTTGGTTGGCCACGAAGAATTCCTTCAGGAACTTGCCCTGCTTGGTAAACACCTGAATCCGGTCGCCGCCGCGATCGCAAACGTAGACAAGGCCATCCGCGGAAATCTGTATGCAATGCACGGGCGGCCGGAACTGCTTGGCCGGACGACCAGCGGGATCGTGATCCGGCGCCGGATCATTGTCGATCGCGGCCAAGGGAATGCCGTACGCGCCCCACCCGCGCTTGAATGCGCCAGTGTCGGAATCAAACACGATGACTCGCTTATTCAAGTACCCGTCCGCGATGTACAACTCGTGCGCGTCTTCGTCTAAGAAAGCAGCGGCAACGCCCCGCAGGAGCAGGCCCGTCTGCTGATTATTCTGTTGCTGCTTCTGGCCGGGCGGAACGGCAGGCCCGCGGTGTCCCCAATCTGAAATAAATTTCCCATCGCTCGTGAATTTCAGCAGCGTGTCGCCTGCGCTCGCTCCGCCGATCCAGACGTTTCCAGCTCTGTCGACAAAAATGGTGTGCTCCGAGGACGGCCACCCGGGTACGGAGCCCGGGACGCCCCAACTCTTCAGGAGATTGCCCTCCACATCGAACTCCAGCACGGCGGGAGGCTGAACGCAACATTCGGCGGACGGCGGCGTGAGCATGGCAAAGTTCTCGCTCTTGTCGATGTTGCGGGGACGATTCAGAACCCAAATGTGATCGCCCTTGTCCACGAACAAACCCGTGATTTCTTCGATCGACCAATTGTTCGGGAGTTGCTTCGGCCAGGTGGGATCGTATTGGTAGCGGGGAGAATCCTGTGCGGCCGCCAGCGGCTGGATCGATAGAGAAATACAAAAGCCGAGGATCGCGATGAAAGCGAGCGACGAATTTTTGTGTTTTTTCCTGTGCAGTCGACCTTTTGATTGTGCTGTCACGGTAACCTCAGCACTCATGTCCACGGCGCGGTAAGAACTCGGACGATGAGCCGAAACGCTATGTCAGGCATTCGGTTGATGTCAAGTCGGTTTAGCGGCCGCGAAAAACAAAAGCGTCGCCGACAGCAGGCCCAAGAACAGAAATAAAAATCCCTTCGCCTTGATCCAAGCCGGGTTGCGCACGTCTTTCATGTTTGGATTTCGGTTTCAATACGCATTGTAGGCTCCGCTGCGGAGGAGGCACAACGCGAGATGGACACGCACGAAGCTTGGATGATGCTGCTCGTCAAAATATTTCTTTTCTGCTTTTTCGGCGTAGGGGCCTTCCTTTGCGCGCTGAACTTCTATCTGAGCTTCCTACGCTACCCGCTGTATTGCCTTCGCGGGCGCAAAGCGGAATATCGATATGTGTCAGGAGCGCCGCTCTTTGGTTCGCTCCTCGTTGCTGCGCTTGTATTTCCTCTCGAGCTGCCTAATTGGGCGCGCGTCGCCAGCTTCGCTTTGGTAGCGCTCGATACGGGTGGCCTTCATTGGATCATAGGAATCGTGGCTTGGCAGGCGATAAAGAAGGCCCGCACCTCTCGCCATCAGGGATAAAGAGCTCGGTTCGCGTCGTGTGACGGGCTGTTCGGAAGCAACCGCTGGATGATGGCGCGCTCCGCCATAGCGACACTATGGCGCGGCGGCGTCGTCGTTTGGCGCGACACGTTTTATCCGCTGGAGGAGTTGCGAAGAGGATTGGTCTGATCACTCGCATCCCCGGCTGCTCTACTCAGATGACAAAATTTATTGAGCCAACTGCAGGTCGAGTGTACGATGCAGTCTAAACTGCAGTTCGCGAATTCCGGCCCAGGAGGCTTCCGACCGCGAGGGCTAGGCGTTTCGGCCTTTGTCGCTTTCGCTCCTTGGCTGAAACGGCCTCGACGTTTAAGTCGGAATTGCAAAAGAGGGAGTGCCTCGAGGGCGACCTTGGTATGAGGAATAAACCAGCAACCCTTCTGGCGGCAGTCATTGCCCTCTTCATGATCTCTCCGGTGATGTTTGCACACCACGGTGTTTCTGACTATGACATGGCAACAGTGGTTACCTGGCACGTGACAGTGACCGATCTCCTGTTTGTGAATCCCCATGCTCTGCTTGAATTCACTCGCAAGAACGATCAGGGCAAGATCGAGGAGTGGCAAGGAGAGCTGCAGAGCCCTAACATGCTGTCAAGGAAGGGTCACTGGACGAAGGACACTGTGAAAAAGGGGGATCAAATCACAGTTTTCGCCTGTCCGGCGAAGAATGGTTCGAAGACCATGTTCGTGAGAAAAGTCGTTCTATCGAGCGGCGAGGAATTTCCAGGAGATTGATCGTCGCACGCAGGTCAGAACAAAAGAACTGAGCGCGATTCAAATTGAAAGAAGCGTCGAATGGAAAACGCGAAGATTCGCTGGACTGTGTTACTTGCCTCGATTGCGTGCTCATCTTTCCTGCTCGCTCATTCCGCAACGAGGTCAGAACAAGGTGAAGCTAGCACCGGGACTCGCGCCTCCGAGATATCTGGAGTCTGGGTGCAAGAAATTGGCAAAGCAACCAGGCCGAATTGGATGGATTCACAGGGGAAGCCGCTGGAAAAACTACCTCTGACCGCCTGGGGACAAGAGCGTTTCAAGGCTAGTCGGGCTACTCACGGGCCCAACGCAGTAGCGTCCACGACATCGACGGAACCGATTGTGAACTGCCTGCCTCCCGGAGTGCCGGGCATCTACACGGTTTCCATTTACCC
>JACXTT010008829.1_pt1 | contig 13899 bp, 13 predicted proteins | sample 9270951 | NCBI WGS metagenome assembly JACXTT01 (sample SAMN15532306, study PRJNA645909) | rock metagenome | isolation source: weathered quartz diorite | place: Puerto Rico | collected 2017-06-21 | reverse complement strand
CCGCAGTACGGAACGCGGATCCCGCCCGAGGAGCTGGAATTCCTGAATCAACATCAGCGCCAGCATCCGCAGCGAGCAGGGCGTCCTCAATCGCCCGCGCAGCGCATGCCGCGCAACCGGGAGCGGCCGATGGAGCGCGACTCCAGGCGCGAGCGGTCGCAGAGACCTCATCGCGTCGGCAGCCCGCGCGCGGGCGAGGGTCCGCCTCGGCCGGCGCCGGCCGAGGCCGAATCTCCGGTCGCGCTCCTGGGCCAGGCGACCCACGCCTACCAGAGGTCCGCGGCGGTCTTCGCCGCGCACTCGCTCGGGGTCTTTCAAGCGATCTACCAGAAGCCGCAGGTCGCCGAGGACGTGGCACGCCGCTGCGGGGCGGACCCGCGCGGAATCGAGCGGCTCCTGAACGCGCTCGTTGCCATGGGAATTCTCCACAAGCACGGCGCGACCTACGTCGTCCCCCGGGAGCTTGCGCCCTACGTGGTGCCGGGCATGGACGGGGACGCGACCGGGATGCTGGAATTCTCCTCGGAGCTCTTCCGCGAGTGGGGTGACCTGGCGCGCGCCGTGAAGCAGGGCGTTCCGCTCCATCGTCTCTCGAGCGACGCGCTCCTGGCGGGAGATACGAACCGGGTCCGCCGCTACATCCGCGCGGTTCACACGAACAGCCGGCAGGCGGCGCAGCGCGTCGTGGAGATGGCTCCGCTCCTTCCCGGCTCGAGCCTTCTGGACGTCGGGGGGGGGTCCGGGATCTTCGCCGCCGAGTACGCGCGCGCGACGCCGGACCTCGAGGCGATCCTCTTCGATCTGGAGCCGACGATCGAGGCGGCACGGGAGATCCTGGCCGCGGAGGGCATGGAGGACCGCGTGATCTACCGCGCCGGCGATTACCGGAGCGACCCGTTCCCGGGTCCGGTGGACGCGGTGCTCCTTTCGAATCTGTTCCAGACCGAAAGCGAAGAGACGGGACGCGTGATCCTCGCGAAATCGCGCGAGGCGTTGCGTCCCGGCGGAACGCTTCTCGTGCACGGCGTCATGACGGATCCGGACGAGGTCAAGCCGCCGGACGCCGCGATGTTCTCTCTCCTCATGTCCGTGCTCTTCGACCGGGGACGCGCCTATCCGGCCGAGACGATCTCGGATTGGCTGGTGCAGGAGGGGTTCGGGGTCCGCTTCGTCCGGCCGCTGGGTCGGCCGCTCCGCTCGAAGCTGATTCTCGCGACGCGCATCGAGTAGCCTCGATTGCCTGAGTTGCCGTTTCTCGAGGTTCTGGCCGAGAATCTGGCGACCTTTGTTTCCGGCCGCCGCATCGAATCCATCCTGATCCGCCAGCCCGCGCTGCTCCAGACATCGGATCCTCCTCCCGAGGCTTTCGTGGGCGAGTTCCTGAGCCTACCTTCAAGGATCGGGAAGTACCTCGTGCTCGAGACGGAATCGCGCCGCGCGATCGTGATCCACCTCATGCGGTCAGGCAGGATCCTCGCCGCTCCGCCGACGGCGCGGGGACCGGCTCGCGGCCGATCGGCGCGAGTGGGTGCGGGGCGCGGAGCGGCGCTCCCGAAGCAGCTCTCCGCCCGCGTCTCGTTCGACGACGGAACGCGCCTCGACCTCGTGGAGCATGGGAAGGAAAAGCGCGCGCGGCTCTGGCTCGTCGAGGACCTCTCCGACGTGGCCGATCTTGGGAGGCTGGGTCCCGATCCTTCGCGCGGCAAGGTGACCTACGAGAGCTTCCGCGCCGGGCTGGACCAGGGGTCGCGCAGGCTCAAGACCTTCCTCACCGACCAGCGCGCCATCGCCGGAATCGGAAACGGACTCTCGGACGAGATCCTTTACGAGGCTCGTCTCTCGCCGATGCGGCTGACGGGTGCCCTCACCGAGCCCGAGGCAAGAGCGCTCCACGCGGCGCTCCTCTCGGTCGTATCCACGCAGACGGAAAAGCTGCGCCAGAGCGCGCGGGGAGAGCTGCCCCAGAAGGAGCCACGCGAGCACTACGCGGTTCACGATCACGCGGGCACGAAGTGTCCGCGCTGTGGCCGCACCATCGAGCGGGTCTCCTTTGCGGACCACGAACTCTTCTATTGTCCGGGGTGCCAGACGGGCGGGAAGCCGCTCCAGGACCGCCGGATGTCGAAGCTTCTGAAATAGCGGTGCCTACAGCCCGATTCCAGGCTCCCAGGCCTTCGGGGCTGCGGTACCATGGATGCATTCGAAACCTGCCACCGACTCCACCATGCGACCGGGAGGGATACCGTGACCACCACGACGCTTCAGGCACGCGCGCTCACACCGACATTCACGGTGAACGACATCAAGAAGAGCGTGCAGTTCTACAAGAACCTCGGATTCACCGTCGCGGAAGAATGGAAGCTGGAGGGGGACCTTCGGGGCGTGATGCTGGAGGCCGGGGGAGCGACCATGGGGCTCTCTCAGGACGACTTCTCGAAAGGCCGGGACCGCGTGAAGGGAGTCGGAGTCCGGCTCCACCTCGAGACCGAGCAGGACGTGGAAGCCCTCGCGCGTCAGGCCAAGGCGGCGGGGATCAAGCTGGACGGCGAGCCGGGCCCGCTCCCGTGGGGACCGATCGGCTTTTCGGTGACCGATCCGGACGGATTCAAGCTCACCATCTCGAAGCCGGAGTAACGGGTCCCCGGCCCCTTCGCTGTCTTCAGACCGGGCGCGCCGGCGGCCCCGCGGTGGCTGGCGCATGCGAGGCGGACGCGAAGTCGCCGCGGCGGGTCCGGTACCAGGCCATCCCCCCGGCGCCGAGGCCGCAGAACACCGCGGTGAGGCAGACCAGTCCGCCCAGGATCGGAACGGCTCCCAGGAGCCCCAGCACGACGAGTCCCAGCACCATCGCCCATCCGAAGCTGGGACGGGCGCGTCCGGCGCGCGCCAGGATCCAGCTTCCCACGCTGGTGGCCGCGATCACATAGCCCGCGGCAAGCGCGAAGAGATAGAGCACCAGGAGTCCCAGCGCGATCCACCATCCTCCGATCATGAGGCCGAGGATGAAGAGGGAGCCGGCCGCGGCGGGCAGGATCAGCGCGAGCACGATGCCGATCCCCAGGCTGGGGAACGGAGCGCCGGCCAGGGTCTCGACGGCACGAGGGGCGAGGTGCGTGAACAGGAGGTAGAGGAGAAGGCCCAGGATCGAGAAGCCGATGATCCTCCGGATCCAGTGCAGGACCGCGTGCAGCGCACCTCTGCGCTGCACGTGCTCCTGGGGCACGCGCTGCTCGATGCGCCCGCGCACAATCGCGCCGGACGCTTTCGCGACCGCGTTCCGGCTCGTGTAGAGAAGATCGTGCTCGATCACGGCTCCGTCGGTGAGACGGACTTCCCTGGAGTACGCGTGAACCGTGCCTCCGACGTTGCCGGAGAACGTGGACGTCCCCGAGCCCGCCCTCACGTCGCGCCCGATCTTCCCGCCAAAGGAACCGGTTCCGGATCCCACCAGGGCGTCCCGGCCGATGGAGGCGTGCGGTCCGCTCACGAAATTCCCGCATCCCGCGACCACGTCGTGGGCGACCGTGCCGTCCACCGTGACGGCGCTCCCGGTGGCGCGGACGGTCCCGCCCACGCTTCCCGAGATCGTGATGTCCCGCCCGGCGGCGATGACATCGCCCGCGACGGTGCCTCCGATCGTGATCGTCTGTCCCGCGACCACGAGATCGCCGTCCACCGTGCCCTGGATGTCCACGATCTTCCCCGCGGCATACAAGTCGTCATGAACGGTCTCGGATCCGGGAAGCACGAACGTGTCCGCGTGGCGCAGCTCTGCGGCGCCGGCGTTGTGCGCCAGGATGGACGCCAGGGTCCAGAGCAAGAGCACACCCGCGAGCCAACCGATTGCGTGGATCCGGTTCATGAGAGACTTCTCCTTGATCTCGAGAGTCGGATGGAGTGTGACGCAGGATATCCGTGGACCGTACCTCCGTCGGCCGTCGGGCGCAACCCCCGGGACGAATCGCTTGCGCCGTGCCTGGGAGTGAAGCAACCTGTCCGCGCCGGGGTTTCCAGGGACATGACGAAACGGAGACGTCCATGAAGCGAATCGCCGCGACGGTGGTCATCGGAGTCCTTCTTCTGGGCCAGGCGGCGCCGCTCATGGCGACGGGTCGGCATTGTCCGATGCAGGCTCGCGGCTCCTCGCGGTGCGGCATGTGTGATTCCGCTCCCACGAAGGGGCATGCGGCGGCACTGGCGGCGTCCTCCTGCTGCAGATTCGAAGCCGCCAATCCCACCTCGCAGACCCCGGGAATCGTGTCGGCTGCGCGGAGGGCGGGTGGGCCCACGCTCGCGCTCGATTCCGGATTTCTCGACCGTGTTGGGCGGAAGCCCATCTTCTGGATGCCGCACGCGTGCTCCGCGCGAGCACGGCTCCGAAGTACGGACTCTCCCCTCACTCTCCGAACAACGCTCCGCCTCTAGAAATCCGTCTCGGCTCGACCTCGCCTTGCTCCATCCACGGGCGGGAAACGAAACACGTGGTCCCACCTTGAGCTGAGAGGAACCATGAGAATCATGCTTGTCCACGGGCGCGTCCTGGCGCTCGCCGTGATTGCCGCGCTCGGTATGACCCGGCCGGCACTCTCGCAGACGCACCATCATCACCACATGTCCGCAACGCCCGCGCCGGACACGACCGCGGCGGACACGACGGCCCACATGCACATGCATCACGGGGCGGGATCGACAGGGCACCACCACGCGGGCGCCGCGATGGAAATGGGCGCGATGTACGGACCCTATCCCATGACTCGTGAAGCGTCGGGCACCGCATGGCAGCCGGACCTGGCAAGACACGGCGGCATTCATTCGATGGAGGGCCCGTGGATGCTCATGGTTCACGGCATGGCGGATCTCGTCTACGACCGCCAGGGTGGGGCGCGCGGAAACGACAATGTGTACTGCTCCAACATGGCGATGGGGATGGCGCGCCGGCCGCTCGGGCCCGGCGTCCTGGGTTTCCGCGCCATGCTCTCCGCAGAGCCGTTGACGATCGGAAAGAAGGGATATCCCTTGCTTCTCCAGACGGGTGAGACCGCGGACGGCAGGACGCCCCTCATCGATCGCCAGCATCCCCACGATCTCTTCATGGAGCTGGCAGGAACGTACAGCCTGGCGAGAGGGAACCGATCCCTCTTCCTCTACGCGGGCTTGCCGGGCGAGCCCGCGCTGGGGCCACCCGCGTTCATGCATCGCTTCTCAGGCCAGGCGCTGCCCGAGGCGCCAATCACCCACCACTGGCTGGACTCGTCGCACATCACCTATGGCGTGGTGACTCTCGGGGCGGTCCAGGGGGGGCTCAAGCTCGAGGGGTCCGCATTCCGAGGGCGCGAGCCCGATGAGAACCGGTACGACATCGAGTCCCCCAAGCTCGACTCGCATTCGTTCCGACTCTCCTTGAATCCCGCGCCTGCCTGGGCGCTGCAAGTGAGTCGCGCCCGCCTGAAGTCTCCGGAGTCTTTGGAGCCTGCGATCGACGTGGACCGAAGCACCGTGTCCGTCATCCACGCCCGCGACTGGTCCGGAGGTCACTGGGAATCGACCCTCGCGTGGGGAAGAAACCGCAAGCGTCCTGGGGCGACGCTCGACGCGTTCGCCGGCGAAAGCGCGATCGAGATCCGCCAGAAGCACAACCTGTTCGCGAGGATCGAACGCGTCCAGAAGGATGAGCTTTTTCCCGAGCCGGATCCGCGCCCGGGTCGGAGCTTCTGGGTGAGCAAGGGGAGCGCGGGGTACAGAGTGGACTTCCACACACCGGGAAGACCGACCCTGGGCATCGGAGCGCTTGGAAGTCTCGTCCACGTGCCCCGTGAGATCCAGGATGCCTATGGGAAGACCCCCACCGCGGTGATGCTTTTCGCAAAAGTGGCGCTGTGACGCGCCCCGAAAGCCGCGAAGACGGGGCCCGCCGGCGGCGACGAACCCCACCGGCGGCTTAACCGCCCCCACCCGGGATGAGAAATCGTGCTGGCGGAACGGGGCTTCCGTGCCGATGCAACATGAGATCGGGGGTAGGGCGGAGGTCGCTCGGAACTCAAACAGAAGGAGCTCTGGCCATGAAACGATTCCCGGGCATTATTTCCGTTCGAGGTCCCGTGGCGCTAACGGTCTGCCCGGGCGCCCACGAGCACGGCGCCACGACCACGTCCCCAGCCAAGGACAGCACGCAGGTCACCAAGGCCGACATGCCGCCCGCTCCAGCGCAGAAGGCTGGGTCCCCGGCCAAGGAACCCCACGCTTCGAAGCCTGCCGCGGAGCCGACAAAGCACGCCACCGCCAGCATCACGGGCGAGGTCGTGGACGCGGGCTGCTACCTGGGACACGGCGAGCGCGGACGGAAGCACGCCGACTGTGCCAAGCAGTGCATCGCTGGCGGGATGCCGATGTGCCTCCTCACCTCGGATGGCTCGGTGTACCTCCTCACGATGAACCACGAAAACGCGGATCCCTACAACAGGCTCAAGACAATGGCGGGGAGGACGGTCACCGTGACGGGCGAGGTGATGATGCGGGGTGGAATGAACGCGATCGGCGTCGCCTCCATGAGGCCCACGGTTTCACAGGCGAGGCCGACGAAGCACGAGGCCGCGAAGTCTTGACCGGCGGGGCGCTCTCGAGACGAGGGCACCCCTTCCGATCGACAGTTGTTCGCGGTTGGGACGAAGGTCAGCGAAGAAGGACGACGGGGACCTGGCGCGCCGTCGTTCCGATCCGGACGAAATAGATTCCGGACGGAAGCCGGCGCCGGTTCTCGTCGGTGCCATCCCACCGGATCTGCGCCGGTCCCCCGGTCACGCCGCGCGCGACCGGCGATCCCCATTGCCGCACGCGCTGCCCCCGCACGTTATAGATCGCTACGTTCGTTAGAGGCACTCCCGGCCACTCGATTGTCGCGCTCGAGAACATCGGGTTGGGATAGATCCTGGGGCTCTGGAGCGTGCCGCGGATATCGCCGTCCGCGGCGGAGGTCGTGGAAAAGACGACCGCGCTATCCCCGCGATTGTTCTTGAAGACGATCGTGTGGGGGCTCGTTCCCCAGGTCTCGTGGAAATTCGTGCTGGCGTTGTCGGCCAAAGGACAGCTCGGCGTCCCGGGTAGGTCGACCACGCGGACCAGCGCCCGCGCGCCGATCGCCTGAAGGGGCGGCCCCGGCGCCACGGAGCCCAGAGGCGTGTTCACGGCTCCATAGGGGAGCCCATTGACGAGGCAGGGAGTCAGCCCATTGGGGTCCCTCTCGAACACGACCTGTCCGTCCTGGACGAGGAACCCCGGCGTGATGACGAGGTCCGGCGTGATTCCGAAGGTGGTCGCGAAGGCCGAGGTCGCGCAGAGGATGTTCCGCCCCGCGATTCCGAACGGCAGGGAGTCGGCGAAGGTGCCCCGGGTCGCGAGGAAGAGACCGTCCACGTCGTAGGTGTCGACACGCACACCGGTGACATGGTTTTCCCCGTCCGTGATCATCTTCAGCTCCAGCGCCTGGATGGTCGTGTTCCCGTCGAAGCCCACCAGGAGCTTCGTGATCTCGTTTCGATGGAACGTCGCCGAGGCCGGCGGCGCCCAGAGGCATGCGGCGAGAGCGAGCAGCAGGAGTGGAAGGGAGGAATCGGGACGCGCTATGGGATTCCGGACACGCGCGGAACGGGATGGTGGGCGGAGCAAGGTGCACCTCCGTGAATCGCTCGCCTGGCCAGTTCACGAGCAAGGGTGTGACATCGCGCTACGGGGAGCGTACTCCTAGGCGGACTTGACCGCAGCAGTCAACTTTGAGACGGAGTCCTTCGCGTCCCCGAAGAGCATCATCGCCTTCGAGTCGTAGAAGAGGTCGTTCTCGATCCCGGCGAACCCCGGCTTCATGCTCCGCTTCAGGATGATGATGTGCTTCGCCTTGTCCGCGTCCAGGATGGGCATGCCGTAAATGGGGCTCGCGGGGTCGCTCCTCGCGGCGGGGTTCACCACGTCGTTCGCGCCGATCACCAGCGCCACGTCGGTCTCGTCGAATTCAGAGTTGATCGAGTCCAGGTCGTAGAGCTCCTCATAGGGGACGTTCGCCTCCGCGAGGAGCACGTTCATGTGACCGGGCATACGCCCCGCGACGGGGTGGATCGCGTACTTCACCTCCACGCCACGCGACTTGAGAAGCTCCGCCAGCTCGCGCACCCCGTGTTGCGCCTGCGCCACCGCAAGTCCGTATCCCGGGATGATGATCACCCTGCGCGCGTAGGCCAGCAGCGTCGCCGCGTCCTCCACCGAGACATCGCGAACCGACTTGCCCTCCGCGACGCCGGCCGGGGCCGCTCCCATGGGTCCGGCCGCCTTCGCGGCGCCGAACGCTCCGAAGAGCACGTTCGTGATGGGCCGGTTCATGGCCTTGCACATGAGATAGGTGAGGAGCGTTCCCGAAGCACCCACCAGCGTGCCGCTGATGATGAGCACATGGTTGTGGAGCGAGAACCCCGTGGCCGCGGTGGCGAGCCCCGTGAAGGAGTTGAGGAGGGAGATCACCACCGGCATGTCGCCCCCACCGATGGGAATCACGAACAGGATCCCGAACAAGAGCGAGAGGCCCGCGAACCAGGCGCAGACGGCGGGATTGGGCTGTTCGGTCCAGACCAGCCACGCTCCAATCCCGACGATGCCCACGAACAGCGCGAGATTGAGAGGCTTCTGGAGCGGATAGGTGACCGCGCGCTCGGTGACGAGCCCCTGCAGCTTTCCAAATGCCACGATGCTTCCCGTGAAGGAGACGGCCCCGATGAGCGCGCCGAGCAGGATGGTGACGCTCGTCACCGGAGGAAGGGGAAGGTGGGCGCGCGCGAAGCGCAGATATTCGAGGCTCGAGACGATGGCCGCCGCGCCGCCTCCCGATCCATTGAAGAGCGCGACCATCTGCGGCATGGCCGTCATCGCGACCCGGCGCGCGGCGACGGTTCCGATGACGCCGCCCACCACGACTCCCGCGAGGATCGTCCCGTAGCTCACGATCTCCCGGTCGAGGAGTGTCGCGATGAGCGCGAGGACCATCCCTGCGGCGGCGAGCGAGTTCCCCCGCCTCGCCGGGCGCGGAGAGCTGAGCATCTTGATCCCGAGGATGAAGAGAACCGCCGCGACCAGGTACGCGACGCGGATCGAGTTCGGCGGAAGATGCGGGAGCACCGCTAGCGCGTTCCCGCAGTCGAGGCGGAGCGTCTCGCGGTGCCGGCGTCCGCCGGGGCGCCGCCCCGCGGCCCGCCCGCGAACATCTGCAGCATCCGGTCGGTGACCAGGAATCCTCCCACGACGTTGATCGTGCCCAGCACGACCGCGACGAACGCGAGGGCGGTAACGAAGGGCCCCTCCGGCATTCCGGCCACGAGCATGGCGCCGACCAGGACGATGCCATGGATGGCGTTCGTGCCGGACATGAGCGGCGTGTGGAGAATGACAGGAACTTTGGAGATCGTCTCGTACCCGACGAAGATCGCCAGGATGAAGATCGTGAGGTCCGTGAGGAGTTGCTCGATCACGTGCGGTCCTTTCGCGCGCTCAGGCCTTGGCCGTCGCCGTGCCTTCCGCCCGCTGACGCGCGGCGGCGCTGACGATCTCCCCGTCGCGGGTCACGCAGGTCCCGCTCGTGATGTCGTCCGCCCAGTCGAGGTGAAGGGAGCCTTGTTTGGTGAGATGGAGGAGAAACGCGGTCACGTTTCGCGAATACATCTGGCTCGCGTGGACCGGTACGGTGCCCGCGAGCCGGACGGGGCCGTGGATGGTCACGTCGTGGCGGACCACCGTCTCTCCGGGCTGGGTCAGCTCGCAATTCCCGCCCATGTCGGCAGCGAGGTCCACGATGACCGATCCGGGTTTCATCTTGGCGACGGAATCCGCGGGGATGAGCCGTGGGGCCTTGAGCCCTGGCACGCGTGCGGTCGTGATGACGACGTCCGACTGCGCGACCCGCTGCTGGAGCATCTCCATGCCCTGGCGCTGCGCTTCCGGGGAGAGCGCCTTGGCGTAGCCCTTCTCGTCCTGCGCATCGCTCTCCTTGAGCTGGGGACCGACGAACCTGGCGCCGAGGCTCTCCACCTCCTCCTTCACGGCGGGCCGCACGTCGTAGGCCTCGACCACCGCTCCGAGCCGTCGGGCCGTCGCGATGGCCTGGAGCCCGGCCACGCCCGCGCCCACGATCAGGACGCGCGAGGGCGGGATCGTGCCCGCCGCGGTCACGAGCATCGGGAAGATCTTGGGGAGGGATTCCGCCGCCACCACGACCGCCTTGTACCCCGCGATGGTGCTCATGGAGGAGAGCGCGTCCATGCGCTGGGCGCGCGTGGTGCGCGGCATCATGTCCATGCTGAAGCTGGTCACGCGCCTGCGGGCCAGGATCTTCACGGCGTCGATGTTGCTCAGCGGCCGGAGCATGCAAATCAGCGTCGACCCTTCGCGGATCAGCTCGGCTTCGTGCGCGTTCAAGGCGCGGTTCGGGAGCGGTGGCTGGATTTTCAGGACGACATCGGAGCGGGACCAAAGCTCGCCCGGGCCCGGAGCGACGGACGCGCCGGCTTCTTCATACGTCGCATTTTCGTAATAGGAGCCTCGGCCAGCATCGGATTCGAGGAGCACCTCCCATCCCGCGGCCTTGATCTGCTTTGCCGATTCGGGCGTCACCGACACGCGGCGCTCGTTGGATCCGATCTCTCTCGCGATTCCTACGATCAATCCGGAACCTTTCGGAAACAAAGGGAATCGGTATGCTTTACGATGTCCCGAACATCGGACGGAAGCCGGAATCCTACCAAAAGAGGGAGAGCCTTGTGAAACGATTCCCAAGCACGCGGCGCCGGAGCGCGCGCCCGCGCCGAGCCCGATCGCGCTCACGCACTTCGAAGCGCGTCCGCATCTCCCCCGAGCTTCGCGCCTATCTGCGAAAGACCGATGCCTACCGCGCGGGGCGTGAGCCGGTCGCGCTCATGAAGCAAGCGCCCGCCAGGTTCGCGCGCGCGGTGGCGGGGTTGAGTGCCGGCCAGATGCGCAAACGGCCCGCGCGCGGGAAGTGGAGCATCATCGAGATCCTGGGGCACCTTCAAGACACCGAGTTCGTCTACGGGTGGCGGGTTCGCATGTCGCTGGCTCAGCCGGGCACGGCCATCCAGGGATACGACCAGTCCGTCTGGACCGATGTGCTCCGGCACCGCCGCGCCAACGCGAAGCGGCTTCTCGATCGGATCCGGACGATGCGGGACGCGACGCTCGAGACGGTAACGCAGATGCCGCGTCCGTACTGGAAGCGTTACGGGATGCACAGCGAGCGCGGCAAGGAGACGGTGCGGCGGACGCTCGAGCTGCTCGCGGGGCACGACCTGAACCATCTCGACCAGATCAAGGTGATCCGGAAGAAGTACGGCTGGTAGCGGAGGTGAGCCGCGTGGAGACGGACCGGGCGGAATAGGCGCCGATGCCGTTCGAGATCCTTCTCGGCGCCGCGTCCCTTGCCGCCGGCGCGATCGCGGCGGTGGCGGGCTTCGGCATCGGCAGTCTCCTCACGCCGGTCCTCGCATTGCAAGAAAGCACCAAGATCGCGGTGGCCGCGGTCGCGATCCCGCACTTCATCGGCACCGCGCAGCGATTCTGGATCCTGCGCCGTCATGTGGACCGGCGCGTCCTGCTTCGATTCGGCGTCGCGAGCGCGATCGGCGGGCTGACCGGCGCGCTTCTCCACGAGCGTGCCACCGGCCGCGCGCTGGCGGTCGCCTTTGGATCCCTTCTCGTCCTCGCCTCCATCTCCGAGCTCACGGGGTGGATGGCTCGGGTCCGATGGGGATGGCGCGCCGGGTGGATCGCGGGCGCGCTCTCCGGTCTTTTCGGCGGCCTCGTCGGGAATCAGGGAGGGATCCGCTCCGCCGCGATGCTGGGGTTCGAGGTACGGAAGGAGTCCTTCGTCGCGACCGCGACTGCGGTGGGCCTGTTCGTGGATTGCGCCCGCCTGCCGGTCTACCTGATCTTCGAGGGGCGCGAGATCGCGCGCCTGTGGCCGCTCCTCGGACTTTCCGCGTTCTCGGTGATTCTCGGAACCCTGGTGGGAACACGAATCCTGCGTCGTATTGACGAACGGGCGTTCCGGCGTGCGGTGGCGGTCCTGCTTCTGATGCTGGGCGGCTACATGGTTCTCTTCGGAGGAGCGTCGTGAAGCTCCGGTGATCGAAAGCCTCGCCGTGCGCTGTCTGGCCCCACGATAGCTACGCCCGCGCCCAGGCCCCGCGCGTGGCGTCCACGAACGCGCGCAGCAGCCGCCGGGTCGTATCGGACGTGGAACTTCGCTCCGGATGCCAATGCACCCCCAGCAGGAACGGGTGGTCGATGCGCTCGATGGCCTCGACGATCCCGTCCGAGCTTCGCGCGGAAACGCGGAATCCGGGCGCCAGCTCGCCGACCCCCTGATGATGGAACGAATTCACCTTCGCCGACTCGACACCCAGCGCGCGCGCGAGGATCGTGCCCGGCTCGATCTGGATGGTGTGCTCGGCGCCGTCCTCATGGGGCAGCGCATTTGGAACGTCGTCGGGGATGTGCTGCAGGAGCGTCCCACCGAACGCCACGTTCAGCGTTTGCGTGCCGAGACAGATTCCCAGTACCGGCATTCCCCGATCCTTTGCCTCGCGCGCGAACGCGAAGTCGGACAGGGTGCGCTCGCGCGGCGCGATCATGTCCGGGTGGCGCGCGGACTGGCCGTAATGGGTGGGATCGATGTCGAGACCCCCGGTCAGCATCAACCCCTCGACTCGTTCCAGCAGCTCCCGCGCCTCTTCGCGATTCCCCACGAGGGGAAGAATGACGGGCAGAGCGCCATTCTCGGCGATGAGCGACACGTAGTTCGGATTCAGGGAGTACTTGCTCTTGCCGTCGATGATCGAGAACGTGGGAGCGATTCCGATGACGGGACGCGACATCAGTAGCCCCGCTCGAGATCGACCTGGTTGAGGAGCGGCAGCCCCGCGCCGTCGCGGCGCAGGTTCTCGCGGAAGAGTCGCATCGCCCGCGGCCAGAAGCCGGCCGAGCCTCCGGAAATGTGGGGCGTGAGGATCACGTTGTCTACGTTATAGAGTTCGCTCCCCTCCGGCAAGGGCTCGGTCTCGAAAACATCGAGCGCGGCCCCGCCGACCTGCCCCTCGCGCAGCGCCGCGACGAGGTCGCGCTCCCGCACCATCTTCCCGCGCGCCACGTTCACGAACCAGGCGCCGCGCTTCATCCGCCGGAACGCGGAGGCGTCGAAGATCCCTTCGGTCTCGGGTGTGAGTGCGGCCGCGACTACGACCGCATCCGATTCCGCGAGCATGGATCCCAGCTCGTTCGGCCCCATCACCCCCTCAATGCGCGGCTCCTCCACGGGCAGGCCGAGCGCCCGGAGGAGGTCCGGCTCCCACGCGGGAGGCGAGATGGGGTTCCGCCGCACGGCGATGACGCGCATGCCGAATGCCAGCGCCCGCCGCGCGATCTCTCGTCCGATCGCCCCGTAGCCGAAGAGTCCCAGCGTGAGTCCAAAGAGCTCCCGCGGCCGGCCGGAGCCCACCCACCACCGCTCGCGGTCGAGCCGCCTCTGGAACTGGTCCAGGACCGCGCGGTCGAGCTGCCGCGCCAACATGGCGAGCGTCCCCATGGTGTGCTCCGCGATCGGAACGGCGTGGACGCCGCGCGAATTCGTCAGGACGATGGCGCGCTCGCGCACGGAGGGGGTGAGGAACGTGCCCACGCCAGCGGCCGGTGCGTGAATCCAGCGCAGGCGCTTGCCGCGCGCCACGACCGCGTCGCCGGGAGCCCAGGAGAAGAGAATTTCCGCGTCGGAGACCTTCTCTGCGAGCGCTTCCCTGGAGTCGGCGCGCGCGACCTCGACGTCGGGGAAATCACGGCGCAGCCGATCCACCTCCT
>JACXTT010008828.1_pt1 | contig 13899 bp, 13 predicted proteins | sample 9270951 | NCBI WGS metagenome assembly JACXTT01 (sample SAMN15532306, study PRJNA645909) | rock metagenome | isolation source: weathered quartz diorite | place: Puerto Rico | collected 2017-06-21 | reverse complement strand
GCGGCGGTGGGCTTCGGCGCGGGACTGGGCGCCGGCGCCAGCGTGGGGGCCAGCGTCGGGGCCGGGGGCGGAGTCGGATCGACCGGCTTCGCGGTCTCCGGCGGGCGTAGAGCAAGCACCGGCGCGGGCGCGCCGGAGTGTCGCGTGGCGACGAAGACGACCGCCGCCGCGGCCAGAGCGGCCGCTGCACCCGCTGCCGGAAGGATCGGCCAGCCGCGTTTCTGCGGCGGTCCGCCGACGAGCGTCGTCCGCGCGGTCCCGAAGCTCTCGGCGGCGCCGAGCGATTCGGCCAGCGCTCGCTCGACGTCCGCCGCATCCGCGGGTCGCTTCACGGGCTCCTTTTCGAGGAGTGCGGCGACGAGCGTCGCGAGCGCCGGCGGTACGTTCTCCGGAAGGACGGGGGGAGCCGCGTGGAGGTGCTTGTACATGAGCGTCTCGACGCTCCCGGAGAACGGAGGATGCCCGGCGAGCATCTCGAACAGCATCACTCCGAACGAGTAGAGGTCGGCGCGCACCTCGACTCCCTCGCCGCGCCACTGCTCGGGGGCCATGTAACGAGGCGTCCCCGGCGAGCTTCCGGCGGCGGTGAGACCGGTGGTCTCTTCCTGGAGCCCCTTCGCGATGCCGAAGTCCGCGACCTTGACGAGGTCACGGCCGGCACGCTGCTCGACGAAGACGTTCGCCGGTTTCAGGTCGCGGTGGACGATGGGGCGCGCCGGATCGTGGGCTTCGGCGAGCGCATCGCAGATCTGCCGGCCGATCGCGATCGCGCGCCCGGCCGGCAACGGCCCCTCGCGCGCGAGCAGCGACTGCAAGGTCTCTCCGCGCACCAGCTCCATGCTGTAGTAGAGCGCCCCGTCGGGCGCGCGTCCGGCATCGTGCACGATCACCACGTGGCCGCTCCGCAGTTGGGCGGTCAGGCGGATCTCGCGGAGGAAGCGCTGCGCGAAGCTCGGATCCGCGGAGAGCGCCGGCTGGATCGTCTTGACCGCGACCTCGCGGAGCGGGCGCCCCTCGGCGTCGAGCTGCTCGGCCCGATGGACGACCCCCATCGCGCCCGTCCCGAGGATCGAGACGAACCGGTACTTTCCGGGGAGCGGCTGCGGCAGATCGTCGGGCGACAACGTCAATCCTCGTAGCGGAACGCGGGCCCGAGCGCATCTGCACGGTCCCGTGTCCGAGGTTTTCCGGATTGGACGAGGGCGCGGAGGAGATTATTGAAAGCCGACCGATGAGTTTCGGGCCTCCGGGGGGTCCATTCCTTCGACGGACGCGAACCCCGCGCCGTGGAGAAAGGAGTCGAATCGATGCCGAAGCCCCGAATCGGATCGCGCGAGGAGTGGTTGGTCGCGCGGCAGGACCTGCTCGAGCAGGAGAAGAAGCTCACGCGCCTGCGTGATGCCGTGAGCGCCGAGCGCCGGGCGTTGCCCTGGGTCCGTGTGGAGAAGCAGTACGTGTTCGACGGACCGGAGGGCCCGGTCACGCTGGCCGGGCTGTTCGCCGGCCGCCCGCAGCTCTTCGTGAAGCACTTCATGCTGGGCCCCGGCCAGACCGGCCAGTGCGTCGGCTGCTCGTTCGAGGTCGACCACCTCGACGGCATCCGCGTCCATCTCGAGAACCACGGTCTCACGTACGCGGTCGTCGCGCGTGCGCCGATCGAGGAGATCGAGGCCGTGAAGAAGCGCATGGGCTGGAGCTTCCCCTGGGTGTCGTCCTACCGCAACGACTTCAACTACGACTTTCACGTCTCGTTCACGCCCGAGGACATCGCGGCGGGACGCGCGTTCTACAACTTCTCGTACGGCAGCCCGCCGCTCCAAGATCTCTCCGGCGACAGCGTGTTCGTCCGGAACGAGGCGGGCGAGATCTTTCACACCTACTCGACGTTCTCCCGCGGCGGCGAAGCGTTTCTCGGGGCGTACGCGTACCTCGACGCGACGCCGAAGGGCCGTGACGAGAACGGCCCGTATCGTTCGCTGGCCGACTGGGTGCGGCCGCGAAACGCCTACGGCGCCGGCGGGACGGTCGAGATCACCGGGCGCTATCACGCGCCGAGCTGCGCCTGCGCGGCGCACCCGAAGGGAGATGCACGATGAGCGATTCGCAAGGTCGGTTCGTCTGGTACGAGCTCATGACGAGCGACGTGGCCGCGGCACGGAAGTTCTACGGCGACGTGATCGGCTGGGGCACGCAGGCATTCGCAGGCGGCGACAAGCCGTACGTGATCTGGCAGGTCGGAACGACTGGCGTCGGCGGCCTCATGACGATTCCGGAAGAGGCGAGGGGCGCTCCTTCGCATTGGGTGGCGTACGTGGCGGTCGACGACGTCGACCGCATGACGGAGCGCGCGGTCGCGCTCGGCGGCAAGGTCTGCCATCCGCCGACGGACATCCCGACGGTCGGCCGCTTCAGCGTGTTCGCGGACCCGCAGGGCGCCGTGCTCGCGATGATCAAGCCGCAGGGTCCGGACATGCCGCGCCCGGCCACGCCGCCCGACGGGCACTTCTCTTGGCGCGAGCTGATGGCGGCGAATCAGGAGAGCGCGCTCGAGTTCTACGCGAAGCTGCTCGGTTGGCAGAAGACCGAGGCGGTGGCGTCGCCGATGGGCACGTACCAGATGTTCGGCAAAGGCGGGGAGACGTACGGCGGCATGATGACCTGCCCGCAGGGCTATCCCGTGCCGCCGCGCTGGCTCTATTACGTGAAGGTTGGAGACCTCGACGGCGCGCTCGCGCGCGTCAAGCAGGGCGGCGGCCAGGTGCTGCACGGGCCGATGGAGATCCCCGGCGGCGAGCGCGTCGCGCAGTGCCAGGATCCACAGGGCGCGGCGTTCGCGCTGCACGGCAAGTAGCGCGGCGCGGGCCACGATCGGCGATCGGTCGTGGCCCGCGCCGCGGCGTTCGTGCCAGTGTACCGTCATGGCCGCGAAGCGAGCACGCGCGAAGGCCGTCCCGGAGCGGCCGTCGAACACGGGCACCCATCCGTTGAAGCGCACGCGGAGCGCGGCGGAGGAGCGCGCCGTCGAGCGGCTGCGGAAGATCTGCCTCGCGCTCCCTGGCGTGACCGAGAAGATCTCGTGGGGCGAGCTCACCTGGAAGGTCGGGACGATCTTCGCGCAGATGGACACGCACCATCACGGCGCCGAGCACGTCGCGGTGTGGCTCGCCGTCCCGCCGGGGCTCCAGGAGGCGCTGATCACCGAGGACCCGGAGCGCTTCTTCCGGCCGCCGTACGTCGGCGCCAAGGGGTGGGTCGGAGTGCGCATCGACGGCCGCCCCGACTGGAACATCGTCGCCGGAGTGGTTCGCGACGCCCACGGTTTCACGACGGCCGCGAAGTCGCGGCGGCGCGCGGCGAAGCTGCCCGCCGACTAATCGCCACGCGCGGCGAGGAACGGGTGGACCGCGGCGACGAATCCTTCGGGATCGTCGAGGAACAGGTGATGGTTCGTTCCGGCCAGCGTCCGCACCTGCGCGTGTGGGACCGCCGTCTGGAGGTCGTGGAGCGAGTCCTCGGTCACGAGGTCGCTCTTCTCGCCGCGCAGGAACAGCAGCGGTGCCTTGATCTTCGCGGCGACGGACTCGACGCCGCGACGGCGTGCTCCGATGAACATCGACGGGTCGTACTTGAGCTGCCAGGTGCCGTCGGAAAGCTCGCGGATGGACCGCTCGGCGATGCGTCGGACGGTCGCGGGGGCGGCCGAAGTGCCCGAGGGTAGGATGCGGAATCGCGACACGGCTTCTTCGCGCGAGGCGTAGCGCTTCGGCGTGGACAGGCGCCGGCGCCGCTCGCTCACCCCGGGCGCCGGCCGGAGCGGGGAATCGACGACCACGAGCCGCTCGACGAGCGGGGTTCGTGCCGCGACGTACATGGCGACGAGGCCGCCCATCGACGCGCCGACGAGCGCCGCCGGCCGGCCGAGATCGCGGAGCACCGCGAGCACGTCGCCGCCGAACGCCGTGAACCCGTACGGGCCGCCCGCGGGCGCATCGCTGTCGCCGTGGCCGCGGAGGTCGAGGGCGATCGCGCGACCGACGTCACGGAACCGCGGCGCCACGTCCGCCCACCACTCCGCGTTCGCGCCGCCGCCGTGCAGGAACAGGATGGGGCGCGGATCGGACGAGGGCCACTCGATGCCGCGGATGGTCAGCGACGCGGAGCCCGCGGGGCCCACCGCGAACTCGAGGACGCGGCGGGCGAGGGCGGCCGAGGCGGTCGTCATCGGCACGCGCCGGTCGAGCCCGAGGATCGCACGGCGAATCCTGTACCACCCGCGCGCTCGGTCGCGGAAGATGCCCGTCGCTTGCTTGCCGGGAGCCCCGTGGCTCGCTAGACCGCGGTGCATGAAGCCCATGCTGCGCGACGTCGAATGGGAGGAGTGTGCGCTCGAACCGCGGAAGGACCCGCAGCTCGAAGCGCTCGCGAAGCAGACGTTCGGCGACGTGCCGATCTCCATCGGCTACCTCGCGCACGCCCCGTGGGTGGTGCGCACGTGCGTGCGCCTGAACTTCGATCAGGGTCTGCTCCTCCATCTCGACAACGACCTCGCAGGGTTGGTGTCGATGGCCGTGAGTCAGCAGAACTCGTGTCGCTTCTGCTACGGAGTGAGCCGCGCGATGATGCGGATCCTCGGCCGGTCGGAGGAGGAAGTCCTGCGCCTCGAGCGCGAGCTCTCCGAACGGGCGCCGGACCCACGAACCGCCGCCGCGCTCTCGTTCGCGCGTCGCATGGCTCGCGCGGACCCGCTCGTCCGCTCCGCGGACACGACCGCGCTCGCCGACCACTTCCCGCAGGAGATGATCCGAGAGATCGCCTTCGTTTCGGCGGCCACGGAGATCCAGAACCGGAGCGTGACGATTCCGGCCGTCCCGCCCTACGCCCACGAGGCGATGCCCGACCGTTGGTTCGTGCGGCTGATGCGTCCTTTGATCGCCTCGAGCGTCCGCAAGCACTCGCGGCGCGGCAAGCCGCCGGCGGCGCCGCGCGCTTACGACGGACCGTTTGCGCATCTCGTCACGTCGTTCCCGGACTCGCCGATGGCGGAAGCGCTCGCCGACGTGAGCGAGGACGCCTGGGCGTCCGAAGAGCTGCCTCGGCGTTGCAAGGCGATGATCTTCGCAGTCGTCGCGCATGCACTGGGGAGCGAGTTCGCGGCGGGGATCGCGCGCGGGATCCTCGACGAAGAAGGGTTCGGCGGCGCCGAGCTGGAGGATGCCCTGCGGCACCTCCGTTCGCCGGCCTTCGACGATCTCGAGCGCGTGCTCGTGCCGTTCGCTCGCGAGACCGTATGGTATCAGCCGGCACCCGTGCAGAGGCGCGCCCGGGCGGTGCTCGAGCAGGTGACGCCGGCGCAGTTCGTGTCGGCGGTCGGGATCGCGGGGCTCGCCAACGCCTTCTGCCGACTCGGCCCGGTGATCGCCGAGGCATGAGCTTCGCCGCGGCGATTCTGGCGCTGGCCGCGCTCGGGTCGATCGCCGGCTTCGTCGCCTGGCAACGCGAGCACCGTAAAGTGCGCGGGCTCGAGTCTCAGCTCGCCACCGCGGTCGTCGACCTGCAGCGCCTGCAGAACTCCTGCTCGCGCCTCGCCCCCGGAAACGTCGTCGATCGCTTGATCAACGAGGGTCTGGACGCCGCGGCGGAGCGGAAGGAGGTCACGGCGCTGTTCGCGGACATCGTCGGCTACACGACGATCGCCGAGCGGCTCGAGCCGCCCGAGCTCTCGCGCATCCTGAACGGCTACTACCAGGCGATGAGCGATGCGATCTCCGCGCACAACGGGCGCATCGCGACGTTCCTCGGCGACGGGCTGCTCGCCTACTTCGGGGCGTTCGAGCCGAATCCGTGGCAGGCGGACGATGCCGTGCGCGCAGCCATTGCCATGCGCGAGGCGCTGCAGCGCTACAACGTCGAGCTCGGGCGGCAGGGACTGCCCGGGCTCGGAATCGGCATCGGGGTGAATCGCGGCGTCGGGCTCGCCGGGTTCGTCGGCAGCCGCGAGCGCATGGAGTATGCCTTCGTCGGCCGCACCGTGAACGTCGCGGCACGCGTGCAGGGGCTCACGCGTGTCCACGGCGCGGACATCCTCGTCACCGAAGCGGTGCGAGAGAAGCTCGATCCCGGATTCAAGGTGCGCGCGATGCCGGCCACGACGGTCAAGGGCGTCGCCGAGCCGATCGTCACGTACGCGGTCGGCTGACCGGGATCACCCCCGGGCCTCGGGGTCGGGGCCACCGGACGCGGGCGGATCAGTAGCGAGCGATCACCCGCTCGCTGAACTCCTCGATCATCGCGCGGCCGTCGTTCACGACCTGGATCGCGACCTGGGTGAGGCCGGCCTTCTCCAGAGCCTTGATGCGCGCGACGATCTCGTCCGCGTGGCCGGTCAGCGTGAGCGCGCCGACGACGCCCTCGTCGAGGTAGGCTTCCTCGCCGGGCTTCAGATAGACCAGGTGTCCCTCGTGGACCTTCAGGTAGGCGCGGTCGGCAGGCGTGCCGGAGCGTTCGACGAACTCCTCCCGGTAACGTCGGCCGAGCGCGAGCAGCGGCTCGGGGACGCCCTCGGTGATCGACGATTGCTCCCAGAGCGAGTGCAGCGCGACGATCGCGAACGGGCCCACACGGTCGACGACGCGCTTCGAGCGGATCGTCTCGCCGTCGCGGAGCACGCACGCCGTCGTGAGCGCCACGGTCGGCCACGTCCGTTGGGAGCGCCCCGCGGCGGCCGCCGCCTCGGTCACGGTGGCGAGGCTCGCGGCGAAGCCTTCGGGCGTGGACAGGGTCGAGATCCAGCCGTCGGCGATCTCGCCCGCTAGCCGGAGCGCCTTCGGTCCGTTCGCGGCGAGATAGATCGGGATCTCGTCCGCGAAGTTCACGTAGCCGCGATCCGGATGCAGGTGCCGGATCCAGCGCTCGCGCTCGCCCTCGCGAAACAGTGCCTCCTCGCCCCGGACGAGCTTCCGCGTGATCTCGACGTAGCTGCGGATCTCCGCGAGCGGCACGGGCGGAAGCCCCATCGTGTTGCGGCCGGTGAAGCCGGCGCCGATGCCGAGCAGCGTGCGCTTCGGTGCGAGCGCGGCGATCGTGCCGATCGAGTGGGCGGTGACCGGAGCGATCCGGTTCGACGGGATCGCCACGCCCGTACCGAGGCGGATCGTGCGCGTCTTCTCCGCGGCGCGCGCCATCGACACGTAGACGTCCGAGTAGAGCATCTGCGAGTCGTAGAACCAGGCGTGCGTGAACCCGCGCTGCTCGGCGAGCACCACGTCCTTCCACGAGTCGAGCGAAGACGGCAGCGCGATCGCGAAGTCCATGGCGGGACACTAGGCCGCGCCGGACGCCGCGGGCAATCTCTTTTCGTCCCGTCGCGTTCAGCGACGGCCGCGGAACTGCTTCGGCGTGACGCCGACGAGCTCGCGGAAACGCGCCGTGAAGTGCGATTGGCTGCCGAACCCGCAGACGAGGCCGATCTCGACGAGCGAGCGTTCGGTGCCGAGCAGCAGCTCCTTCGCCCGTTCGATCCGCCGCTGCGTGAGGTAGCGATGCGGCGGCAGGCCGGTCGCATCGCGGAACGCCCGCGCGAAGTGGAAGCGGCTGGCGCCGGCTTCGCGCGCGAGATCGTCGAGCGACACGCCGGTCTCGAGGCTCTCCTCGATGCGCTCGCAGACGCGGGCGAGCACGTGCCGGGGAAGGGCGCTCGTGCGCCACGCGGCCAGCGCGTTCGGCGCGGGCGAGCGCACGACGTGGAGCGCGAGCGCGTCGGTGACCGAGTCGACGAACAGCGAGCCCCGCTCGCGCGGCTCGAGCATCTCGTTGCCGAGCGCCTGCACGCAGGCGCCGATGAAGGGGTCGCGGAACGCGAAGCGGAACGGCAGCGACGGCGATCCCGAAAGCTCTTCGCCGGCGATCTTTCTCAGGCGCTCGGGCTCGATGTGTACGGACAGGAACTCGACTTCGCCGCGCGGCAGATACGCCGTCGGAGTGCCGGGAGGGATCACCGCGAGGTCGCCGGGCTGCGAGCCGAACGGGCTCCATTCGCCGTCGAGGCGAGTGCGGATGCTGCGCGAGCCGCCGGTATGGATGCCGATCACGAGGTCGGCGCTGCCGGGAAGCTCGTACCAATCGAGCCACGGCGTACGCCACAGGCACGTCGTGACGCCGCGCCACTGCGCGCCCTCGCTCGTCTTCCGCGGCGCGACGCGGAACACGCTGCGGAACGCGTCGACGGCGTGGAACTCGGGATCGAGAGTCGGCGAAAGCGTGGACATCGAAAATCTCGCCGCGGAAAGGTACGAGATCCGCCTCGTGCCGCGCAAGATCGTGGCAAGAACGGGCAATTTCATGGTGGGGAGTCGGCGGTCGCCGTGGGACGCTCCGCGCGCGACGATGCTTCGGCGCCGCCCGCGGCGTGAAGCCCCATCCGTAGACGAGTGAGGACCGACACGTGAACGACGAAGCCCCCGCACGAGCGACCGACGAGGAGCTCCGCAGCGCCCTCGAGAAGGCCAATCTGCCGACGCTGTTGATGGTGCTCGCGCACCTCACCGGCGACGACCGCTGGATCGCCGATCCCTATCTGCCGTCGCGCCCGAGGGGCGTGGAGGACAACGACTCCGGCGGCTTCTCCGACGAGCTCCAGGCCTCGATCCGCAAGGACGCGTTCGAGATCATCCAGGCGGCGCGCGCCGGGCGACTGAAGGACGTGGAGCCCCCGTCGTCCGAGCGGCTCGTGCGCATGCTGTCGATCTCGCTGCGGACGCCGATCCCGCCCGAGTCCGGCCCGATGATGGCAGAGGAGCTCGGCATCCTGAGCCGCGACGTGGAGATCCCCGCGAGCCCCGCCAAGAAGGACTTCCACGTCCTCGTGATCGGCGCGGGATTCTCGGGCCTGCTCGCGTCGATCCAGCTGACCAAGGCCGGCGTCGCGCACACCGTCGTCGAGAAGAACGCCAAGGTCGGCGGCACGTGGTGGGAGAATCACTATCCCGGCGCGGGCGTCGACACGCCGTCGCATCTCTACTCGCTGTCGTTCTTCCAGCGCGCGGAATGGACGCACTACTTCTCGAAGCGAGACGAGCTCCACGCCTACCTGGAGTCGATCGCCGACTCCTTCGACCTGCGGAAGAACATCCGCTTCGGCACCGAGGTCACGCTCGCCCGCTGGGACGACGCGAAGCAGGCGTGGCACGTCGAAGTGAAGAAGTCGGACGGCTCGAAGGAGACGCTGACCGCAAACGCCGTGATCAGCGGCGTCGGCCTGCTGAACCGCCCGTCGGTGCCGTCGATCAAAGGCCTCGAGAAGTTCCGCGGCCCGAAGATGCACACCGCCGAATGGCGAGACGACGTCGACATCCGCGGCAAGCGCGTCGCGATCATCGGCACGGGCGCCAGCGCGATGCAGATCGTGCCGCAGATCGCGGGCGTCGCCGGTCGGGTGATCGTGTTCCAGCGCACGGCGCAGTGGGGCATCCCGAACCCGAACTACTTCCGGAAGGTCGCCGAGGCGACGAAGGTCGTGATGCGCGAGGTGCCGTACTACCTCGGCTGGTATCGCCTACGGCATCTCTGGAATTTCGGCGACAAGCTCCACCAGATGGTGCAGTGGGATCCCGAGTGGCCACACCCGGATCGCGCGATCAACGAGATGAGCGACCGCGTGCGCGCCGCGCTCACCGAGTACATCCGCGCCGAACTCGGCCACCGTGCGGAAGAGCTCTTCCCGAAGTGCCTGCCGACGTATCCGCCGTACGGCAAGCGCCCGCTCATCGACAACGGGTGGTTCCGTACGGTGAAACGTGACGACGTCGAGCTCGTCACCGACGACGTGGCCGAGGTCACGGAGACCGGCATCGTCACCAAGAGCGGCGAGCAGATCCCGGCCGACATCCTCGTGCTCGCGACCGGCTTTCGCGTGCTCCGCGTGCTCGGCCCGATGGAGATCTACGGGCGCGGCACCGCGAGCCTGCACGAGACCTGGGGCGAGGACGACGCGCGCGCGTATCTCGGCATCACGATGCCGGGGTTCCCGAACTTCTTCTGCATCCTCGGTCCGAACACGTTCGCCGGACACGGCGGCAGCGGCATCCTCACGCTCGAGATGGAGGTCCGCTACGTCATGGAGATGATCAAGAAGATGATCGGGGAAGGGCTGTCGAGCGTCGACTGCAAGCAGGACGTGCACGACGCCTACAACGACAAGCTCGCGACGGCGCTCCAGCGCACGATCTGGGCGCACCCCGGCATGACCACGTACTACCGGAACAGCAAGGGCCGCATCGTCGTACCGATGCCGTTCACGAACTACGACTACTGGAAGATGGTCCGCGAGCCCGATCTCGGGGATTTCCACGTGCAGGAGGCGCGATGAAGGCGGCGGTCGTCTACGAGCGCAAGGCTCCGGTCGTGGTCGAAGACCTCGATCTCGACGCTCCGAAGGCGGGCGAGGTTCGCGTCAAGATCGTCGCGAACGGCATCTGCCACAGCGACTACTCCGTCATCCACGGCGTGCTGCCGTTCCCGCTACCGATGGTACTCGGGCACGAGGGCGCGGGCATCGTCGAAGAGGTCGGCCCCGGCGTCACGCTGGTGAAGCCGGGCGATCACGTGGTGCTGTCCGCGGTCTCCGCATGCGGCACCTGCTTCCATTGCTCGCACGGCGAGTTCCCGCAGTGCGACAGCGCGACCATGATGATGGTGAAGGGCGCGCTCGCGGACGGCACGTCGCGCCACCGCAAGGGTAGCCGCTCGATCCACCCGATGGTCGGGCTCGCGAGCATGGCGGAGTACACGGTCGTCGGCGAGCGCGCCTGCGTGAAGATCCCGGATGAAGTCCCGCTCACCAGCGCCTGTCTCGTCGGCTGCGGCGTCATGACCGGGGTCGGCGCCGCGATCTACACCGCGAACGTCGAGTCGGGCAGCACCTGCGTCGTGATCGGCTGCGGCGGCGTCGGTCTGAACGTGCTCCAGGGGTGCGTGATCGCCGGCGCGGCGACGATCATCGCGGTCGATCTGCTGGACTCCAAGCTCGAGGCGGCGAAGCGCTTCGGCGCGACGCACACGATCAACCCGTCGCGCCAGGACGTGGTGAAGACCGTGCGGTCGCTCACCGAGGGCCGCGGCGCCGATTACGCGTTCGAGGTCATCGGTACCGGAAAGACGATCGAGCTCGCTTACGCGGTGACCCGCCGGCGCGGCATGGCGATCGTCGTCGGCGCCGCCCCGCGCGAGGATCAGGTGACGCTGCCGGCGGCGAGCTTCCTCGGCGAGCGCATGCTCCGCGGATCCGCCTATGGATCGGTCGGCCCGCGCATGGCGATGCCGCGGTTGATCGATCTCTACCAGAAGGGCCGCCTCAAGCTCGACGAGCTGATCACCCGCACGTACCCGCTCGCCGAAGTGAACGAGGCGATGGGCGCGCTCGAGCGCGGCGAGGTCGTCCGCGCCGTGTTGGTGATGTGACCGCATGGCCACGCCCGAGGACGAGATCCGCGCGATCGAAGAACACTTCATCAACGCCTCGCTCGAGGAGGCGATGGCGGTGATGTCGGAAGACCACGTCCGCTTCGACTTCATCCCCCCGCTGCAGTACCGCGGCAAGAAGGCGGTGCGCGGCGTGTTCGAGGCGTTCTTCGCGAACGCGAAGAATGCGAAGGGCGAGTTCCTCTCGCTCGACGTGGTCGCCGACGAGCGCATCGGCTGCGCGAGCAGCGTGCAGCGCGTGGTCTGGAGCACGCCCGACGGCAAGCCCGGTTCGGCCACGGTTCGCGTGACCCACGTCTTTCGCAAGACGAACGGCGCCTGGGAAATGTTCCACTCGCACGTCTCGGCGCCGATCCACGGGGGTACCGGGAAGGCCGAGATGAACCTGACGAAGTAGCCGGAGGAGCCACGCCATGCCCGGACCGGTGCTCATGATCGCCACACTCGACGTTCACGACGAGGACGGCATGGAGGAATACAAACGCCTCGCGGCACCGACTCTCGCGCCGCACGGCTGCCGCATCCTCGCCGTCGACGACCACGCGCAGACGCTCGAGGGCCGCTGGCCCGGCAAGCGCACGGTGGTGATCGAGTTCCCGTCGGAAGAAGCGGTGCGGGCGTGGTACGGATCGCCCGAGTACCAGGCCGCGGCCGACGTGCGAAAGAAGGCGACGACGAGCGCGATGGCCTTCGTGCGGGCGCTGCCGGCGAAGAAGGGTTAGCGAACATGGCGAGCGACGCGCTTCGGAAGGTTCTCGGCATCCTCGAGCGGCAGAAGTCCGAGGACGGCGGTGCCTCGCTCGAAGAGCTCCGCCGGCGCATGGCCGAGCGCTCCGCGAAGCTCGCGGTCCCGGGCGACGTGCACCGCGAGCATGCAGCGCTCGGCGGCGTGCCGGCGCAGACGTTCCTCGTCCCGGGGGCGGACCTCGATCGCGTCATCCTGTACTTCCACGGCGGCGGCTACGTCATGGGGTCGGCCGAGACGCACGCCTACCTGATGCAGAACCTCGCCCGCGCCGGGCGCAGCGTGGTGGTCGGGATCGATTACCGCCTGGCGCCGGAGCACGCGTTCCCAGCGGCGCTCGACGATGCGCGCGCGGCCTACCGGGCGCTGCTCGAGCAGCACCCGGCGGAGCGCATCGCCGTGGCCGGCGATTCGGCCGGCGGCGGCCTTACGCTCGCGCTCTTGCTGGCGCTTCGCGACGCCCAGGAGGCGCTCCCCGCGGCCGCTGCCGTGCTGTCGCCGTGGACCGATCTCGCCGCGACCGGCGACTCCGTGCGCACGCGTGCCGCGAGCGATCCGATGGTACGTGCGGAAGGCCTCGCGCGCATGGCATCCGCATATCTCGCGGGGGCGGACGCGAAGACTCCGCTCGCCTCCCCGCTCTACGGAGATCTCTCCGGGCTTCCTCCGTTGCTGGTGCTGGTCGGCGGACGCGAGATCCTCTACGACGACGCCATCCGTCTCTCCGCGCGCGCTGCGGCCGCCGGCGTCGCCGTGAAGACGATCGACGAACCGGAGCTGTTCCACGTCTGGCCGGCATTCGCTCCGATCCTTCCCGAAGGCCAGGCCGCCGTGGAGACGATCGCCCGCTTCCTCCGCGAGGCCATGCGCTAGCCAGCAAGCGTGCGGATTTCACCGCGTCAACCTCAGACGTTGGTGAAATGAAGTCGTCGTTACCTTCCGATCTCGATACATTCCCCTCGATGAATCCGGGGGGACTTCGATGATCTCGAACGATCGGGTGGCGCTGACCATCGCCGAAGGAGTGGCGCATCTCCGTCTCGTGCGACGCGAGGCGCGGAACGCCATCGATGGGGCCATGGTGAATGCGCTCGGCGAAGCGGTCGATGCCTGCGCGGCGGCGTCGGGTCTGCGCGTCCTGCGCATCTCGGCGGAGGGCCCTGCGTTCACCGTCGGCGGCGACCTCAAATACCTGTCGGCGCGAATCCACGAGCTCGATCGCGTGCTCGACGAGATGATCCCCGTCTACCATCGTGCGCTCGGCAAGCTCGCATCGCTCGACGTGCCCGTCGTCTGCGCGGTGGCGGGCGCCGCGGCCGGAGGCGGGCTCGGGCTCGCCTGGGTGAGCGATTTCCTGCTCGCGTCCGAAGACGCCGTGTTCGCGACGGGGTTCGCCGACCTCGGCCTCAGCGGTGACGGCGGCAGCTCGTGGTTCCTGCCGCGACTCGTCGGCCTTCGCCGCGCGCAGGAGCTGATCCTCGGGAACCGAGTGCTGCGCGCCGCGGAGGCGCTGGATTGGGGCCTCGTCACGCGGGTCGTGCCGCGAGCCGATCTCGAGCGCGAGGCGGAGGCGCTGACCGAGAAGCTCGCGGCCGGCCCGACGTTCTGTCTCGCCGAGCAGCGTCGGCTGCTCCGCGGGTCGTGGGGGGCGACCCTCGAGCAGCAGCTCGAGGCCGAGC
>JACXTT010008827.1_pt1 | contig 13903 bp, 12 predicted proteins | sample 9270951 | NCBI WGS metagenome assembly JACXTT01 (sample SAMN15532306, study PRJNA645909) | rock metagenome | isolation source: weathered quartz diorite | place: Puerto Rico | collected 2017-06-21 | reverse complement strand
TGGATGGCCACCGGAACGCGGGCCGGCGGCCGGGGGGTCTACCCGGCGGCGAGGCTCGGGTCGAGGCGGGCGGCATCGGCCCGGGCCTCAGCGGCGAGGACGACCGAGAAGGCGTTGAGACCGGGATTGCGCCGTTCGATGCGTTCCAGCGATGCCTCGACGACCTCGGTCGCGGTGACCTCGCCTGACGTCGTACGGCGGACCAGGTCGCTGGCGGGCAGGTCGGCGAGGTTCACCTGGGGCGGCTCGGTACGGCGCATGCGCAGCAACCTATCGCCTCGTTCAGGCGACGGACGAGAGGGAACGCACCACCCGTAGCGCCACCGACAGCCTGGCCAGATCGGCTTCCTCGTCGGAGCAGATCTCGGCCAGCGTCTCGGCCGCCCGATCCACGGCCAGCTGGTCCGACCCGCTCCAGGCCGTGACCATCTCGGCAGCTCCGAGGCCGGGGCTCGACTGCTCCAGGACCTGACCGGTGATCTGCGCGTGCACGGCGTGCAGGTCGTCGCGCAAGGCAGCCCTGGCCATCGTCTGCCAGCGGTCGGTGCGCGGCAGTGCGAGGATCCGGGAGACCAGCAGCGGCAGGCCCAGCGCTTCGCCGACGGCGAAATGCACGCGCGCGACCTCGAGCGGATCTGCCTCGGCCCGGGCCGCGGCCTGGACGATCCCGAGCACCATGTACGCCGGCGGGCAGACCGCCACCCGGGTCGCCAGGTCGTCGGGGACACCGCCCTTGACCAGTGCGTCTCGTCGGGCCGTGAACGCGGCCAGCTCGGCACCGGCCATCAGCTGCGGCAGTGCGGCGGTGACCTGCTCGACGACCACCTCGAACTCGCCGACGACCGCCTCGCTGTCGAACGGCTGGCGGCGGTTGTTCAGCAACCACCTGCTGGCGCGTTCGACCAGGGTGCGGACCTCGATCCGCATCCGGGTCTGCAGCGCCGCGTCGAGGATGTTGTCGAACGTCGCGATCTCGGCATTGACGGCCCGGGCTCCGAAGATCTCGCGAGCCAGGAAATGCGCCAGCGTGAGCTCGCGCGAGCCGGCGCCGGTCTCGCCGGCCAGCCGGTGGACATAGGTCATCCCGGCCTCGTTGACCAGCTGGTTGACCACCTGGGTCACCACGATGTCGGGCCGCAGCGGGTGCTCGCCGATCGCCGCCCTGTACTCCTGGCGCATCCTCAGCGGGAAGTAGGAGTAGAGGTCACCACGCAGGAACGGGTCCTCGGCGAGGTCGCCGGAGAGCAGCTCGTCGGCAAGCACGATCTTGGTGTAGGCCATCAGCACCGCGAGCTCGGGGCCGGTCAGCCCCTCACCGCGCTCGATCCGCATCGCCACCTCGCGCCGGGTCGGCAACGCCTCGAGGTCCCGGTTGAGCAGGGCACGGCGTTCCAGGGAGCGCATCTGGTCCTCGTGCACGTGCAGGAGGGCGGGCGACTGGGCGACCGCGTTGGCCAGCGCCAGGTTCTGGGCGTCGTTGTCGGCGAGCACCAGAGCAGCGACCTCGTCGGTCATCGAGGCGAGCAGGACGTTTCGCTGCTTGGTGGTCAGGTCCCCGGCCGCGACCACCCGGTCCAGCAGGATCTTGATGTTGACCTCGTGGTCGGACGTGTCGACGCCGGCACTGTTGTCGATCGCGTCGGTGTTGATCCGGCCGCCCGTGCCGCCGGCTCCGGCGAGTGCGTACTCGATCCGGCCGCGCTGGGTGAAGCCGAGGTTGCCGCCCTCACCGACGCACCGTGCCCGGAGTTCGGCACCATCGACCCGGAGGGCGTCGTTGGCCTTGTCCGCCACGTCGGCATCGGACTCTCCTGCCGACTTCACGTAGGTGCCGATGCCCCCGTTCCAGAGCAGGTCGACGGGCGCCTTCAGGATCGCGTTCATCAGGGCGGCCGGGGTGAGTGCCGTGGCCTCGATGCCCAGCACCGCGGCCACCTGGGGGCTGATCGGGATCGACTTGGCACTGCGCGGGAACACCCCGCCACCCGCGGAGATCAGGGCACTGTCGTAGTCCCACCACGACGACCTCGGCAGCGCGAAGAGCCGCTTGCGCTCGAGGTACGAGGTCGCCGCGTCGGGGTCGGGGTCCAGGAAGATGTCCCGGTGGTCGAAGGCCGCGACCAGCCGGATGTGCTCGGAGCACAGCATCCCGTTGCCGAAGACGTCCCCGGACATGTCGCCGATGCCGACGCAGGTGAAGTCCTCGTTCTGGCAGTCGACGCCCATCTCGCGGAAGTGCCGGCGCACCGAGACCCAGGCACCCTTCGCGGTGATGCCCATCGCCTTGTGGTCGTACCCGACCGATCCACCGGAGGCGAAGGCGTCGCCGAGCCAGAAGCCGTACTCGGCAGCGACCTCGTTGGCGATGTCGCTGAAGGTCGCCGTGCCCTTGTCGGCCGCGACCACCAGGTAGGTGTCGTCCTCGTCGTGGCGGACCACGTCGACCGGGGGCACGACGGTGCTTCCTTCTGGCCCGTCGACGAGGTTGTCGGTCACGTCGAGCAGCGCCGAGATGAAGGTCCGGTAGCAGGCGATGCCCTCGGCCATCCAGGCCTCCCGGTCCCCCGGGTCCGGCAGGTTCTTGGCGAAGAAGCCGCCCTTGGCACCGACCGGGACGATCACGGTGTTCTTCACCATCTGCGCCTTGACCAGGCCGAGCACCTCGGAGCGGAAGTCGTCACGCCGGTCCGACCAGCGCAACCCGCCGCGCGCGACCGGGCCGAAGCGCAGGTGCACGCCCTCGACCCGCGGGGAGTAGACGAAGATCTCGAAGCGCGGCCGTGGTTCGGGCAGGTCGGGCATCGCCGACGGGTCGAACTTGAGCGCGAGGTAGCCGCGCGCGATGGCACGGGCCTGGAAGAAGTTGGTGCGCAACGTCGCCGTGATCGCGGCCAGGTAGGAACGCAGGATCCGGTCGTGGTCCAGGCTGGCCACGTCGTCGAGGGCTCCGGTGATCGCCTGGCTCAGGTCGGCGCAGACCTGCGCCCGGTCGCCGCTCGCATGCGGGTCGAACCGGGCCTCGAACAGCGCCACCAGCCTCCGGGTGATGTCGACGTTCTCCAGCAGAGCATCGGAGATCGAGTCCTGGGCGAACGGCGAGTTCGCCTGGCGCATGTGCCGGGCGTAGGCCCGCAGCACCATCGTCTGCCGCCAGGTCAGACCGGCGGCCAGCACCAAGCCGTTGAACCCGTCGCTCTCGGCACGACCTTCCCGTACGGCGAGCACGGTGTCGGCGAACAGGTCCCGGGCGCCTGCCGGCAGGCCACCGGCGTACCGGAGCCCGAAGTCGTAGATGTGCGAGGGCCGCGACAGGTTCTCCAGCCCGTACGGGCGCTCGTCGACGACCTCGACGCCCATCGCCGAGAGGGCAGGCAGCACCTCGCTGAGCGAGAGCGGAGCGCCGACGCGGTAGATCTTCAGGCGCGCCTCGCCGGGCCCGGCGTCCAGGGTCTCGTAGAGCGACAGCGCGATGCCCTCGTCACCCTCGATCGCCTCGAGCCGACCGAGGTCGGCCGCTCCGGTCCGCGGCGGGTAGTCCTCCTTGTAGGCCTCGGGGAAGTGGTCGACGTACCGGCGGGCGAGGCGGGTGCCATGCTCCTCGCCGTACTCGGCCAGGACCGCGGCCACGAAGTCGTCGCGCCACGAGCGGGCGGTCTCGGCGCAGCGGCGTTCCAGGTCCGCGACGTCGACCGGACCGACCGGCGTTCCGGGCTCGGGCCTGATCACGAAGTGCAGCCGCGCGGCGAACGAGTCACCGACGTGCGCGGTGTACTCCAGGGACGCCCCGCCCAGCTGCTCCATCAGGATCCCGGCGATCCGCTCGCGTACGCCGGTGTTGTAACGGTCGCGCGGGAGGTACACCAGGCACGACCAGAACCGGCCGTAGGTGTCAGGACGCACGAAGAGCTTCAGCTGACGACGCTCGCGGGTGTGCATCACCGTCGAGGCGATCGGGACGAGTTCGTCGACGCTGGTGGCGAACAGCTCGTCGCGCGGGTAGGTCTCCAGGACGTCCATCATCGTCTTGGCCGCGTGACTCATCGGCTCGTAGCCGGCGGCGTCGATCACCCGCCGGGCCTTGACCCGGGCCAGCGGGATCCGAGTGACCGACTCGGTGTAGGCAGCTGAGGAGAAGAGACCGAGGAAGCGTCGTTCGCCGATCACGTCGCCGTTGGCGTCGAAGCGCTTAACGCCGACATAGTCCAGGTGGACCGCGCGGTGCACGGTCGCGCGCGAGTTGGCCTTGGCCAGCACCAGGACGGTCTTCTCGCGCGCCTTGGCCGCGGCCAGTTCGGGCAGCGGCATCGTCGAGGTCGGGTCGGCCCGCAGGATCCCGTACCCCGTCCCTGGTACGGCGGTGAGGACTTCGGACCCGTCGCGGGACTCGAGGCGGTACTCGCGATAGCCGAGGAACGTGAAGTGGTCCTCGCCGAGCCAGGTCAGGAACGCGCGGTCCTCGGCGACCTCGTCCGGGTCCAGCGGCGGCGGGTCGGTCTCGAGCTCGGCGACCAGCGCATCGAGCCGGTCGTGCATGCGGCGCCAGTCCTCGACGGCCTCGCGCACGTCGGAGAGGACCTTCTCCAGCGTCCGGGTCAGCTGCTCGTAGTCCTCGGCCGGGATCCTGTCGATCTCCAGGTGCATCCAGGACTCGCGGAACACGTCGTGCGGCGAGGTGTCCGCGCGTTCGCCGACGTCCTCGAAGACCTCCTGGAGGTGCCCGGCGACGTCACGGCGTACGACGAGCTGGGGGTGGATCACCAGGTGCACGTCGTGGTCGGCCTGACCCAGTGCCATCGTGACGGAGTCGACCAGGAACGGCATGTCGTCGGTGATCACCTCGACCACCGTGTGCCCGGACGCCGACCAGCCGTCGTCGGCGACCGTCGGGGTGAACGTCCGCACCGTGGCCGTCCCCTGCGGGCGCTCGGTGCCAGAACGCAGGTGGTGCATCACCGCGCCGTACAGGTCGACCTCGTCGCGGTCGAGCAGGTCCTCGGGTGCGGTGTGCCGGTAGTAGGCGCGGACCGCCGCCGGGATCGAGACCCCGACCGGACCGTGCGCGTCGGCTCTCTCGGTTGCGTACGTGCACAACCGGGTGAGCAGCTCCGTCTTGCCATCCTCGGGCGTGAGCACCGCGAACATCGCCTCCACAGCTCCGGCTGCACGCCGTTGTGCCGCCCCTTCGAGGCTAGGGCCGCCCGAGGACCGGGACAACAACCGACGTGTCCGTTTTGGTCTCGAATGTGAGACAGATCCTGCGCCCCGTCTCCTACAGCGCCGAGCGCAGCTCCCACAGCAGCGGGTAGTACTTCAGCGACAACCGGCTGCGCAGGTACTCGGCACCCGTCGATCCCCCGGTCCCGGTCTTGGCCCCGATCATCCGCTCGACCATCACGACGTGCCGTGCCCGCCAGGCCGCGGCGAGCTCGTCGTGCTGGATCAGCGCTTCGGCCAGCCCCCAGATGTCCGCGTACGACGACCGGTCGTGCGCGGTCGTGCGCACCGAGGCAGTGATCGCTTCGTCGCTGGAGGTGTCCAGGCCGGCCTCGCTCAGCACGTGCACGAACCCGTCCCACAGGCTCGGCTCGGCCAGCCTGCGGTCCAGCCGCGCCGCCTCGTCCGCACTCAGGCCCTTGAATCGCTCGAGGTAGCGCGGGTCCTTGGCTCCGGAGAGGAACTCCAGCTCGCGGAACTGCACGGACTGGAAGCCGCTCGCCGGTGCCAGCCGTTGCCGGAACTCCAGGAAGTCCTGCGGAGTCATCGTCTCCAGGATGTCGACCTGGCCGACCAGGACCCGCTCGATCACATGCATCCGGGTCAGCAGGTGTCTGCAGAACCAGAGATCCCTTCCGTCGCTGGCAGCATCGGTCGCCATCAGCGCGTCGCGCACCGTTTCGGCCTCGTGCAGCAGCTGCTTGAACCAGAGCTCGTAGGCCTGGTGGATGGTGATGAACAGCAGCTCGTCGTGCGCCGGCGGGTCCGACTCGAGGTGCTGGCAGTCCAGCAGTTGCCCGAGTCGCAGGTAGCTGCCGTAGGTCAGCAGCGCCCCGTCCTCGCCGAAGCTGACAAAGTTCTCGGTCTCCTCCATGGACCCACGCTAGGCGGGGTGGGGTGCGGGCCACCATGATGGGCCCCATGAAACTGCGCCACGAACTCACCTTCGACGCGACGCCGGACGTTGTCCTCGCGATGCTCACCGACCCGGCCTACTGGGACAAGGTCGCGATCGCGACCGAGGCGATCTCCAGCACGGCGACCGTCGAGACGAGCGGAGCGGCCATCACCGTCGTGGTGGACCAGCTCCAGAAGGTGGTCGGCGTACCTGGGTTCGCGAAGAAGTTCGTCGGCGACTCCACCCGGGCGATCACCACCCAGGTCTGGACCGGCACCAGTGCGACGTACGTCGTGGACACCCCGGGCAAGCCGACCTCGATGAAGGGCACGCTGTCGCTCTCGTCGAAGGGTGCTGGCAGCTCGCTGGTCTACGACCTCGAGGTGAAGGCGAGCGTGCCGTTGATCGGCGGAAAGCTGGAGTCGCTGGTGGTCGAGCTCTTCACCGAGGGGCTCGGCAAGGAACAGGCCACCGGGTCCGCGTGGCTGGCGGGCGAGCGCTGATGAAGTCGTTCAGCCATGAGATGCGGTACGACGGAGCAACGCCCGGCCAGGTCTACGCGATGCTGTCCAACCCCGAGTTCCGCGACCGGGTCTGCGAGTACCAGCGCTACCCGCGCCGCACCGTTGCGATCACGCCCTCCGGCGCCGGGATGACCGTGAAGATCGACCAGTACCGACCGGCCACCGAGGTGCCCTCGTTCGCACGCAAGCTCGTCGGGGAGGAGCTCAACATCGTGCAGGAGGAGTCCTGGAGCTCGCCGACCAACGGCGACCTGCACGTCACCATCCCCGGCAAGCCCGGTGACATGAAGGGCACGATCACCCTGGTCGGCGACGCCACCGGCACGACCGAGACGGTCGCGGTCGACGTGAAGGCGTCGATCCCGCTGATCGGCGGCAAGATCGAGGGCCTGATCGCCGAGATGCTGGTCAAGGCGCTGCGTGCCGAGACCAAGGTCGGCCGGATCTGGCTCGCCGAGCAGGTCGAGAACTAGCCCGACGCGTGCTCAGTCCTGGTTGCGCTTGCGCGCGATCCGGAGGGTGACCGCAAGCAGCAGCACCGGCCCGATGGCCAGTACCCACACCAGGACGTGCTCGTAGGCGTGCAGCTTGCCGAGGTGCGCCAGCACGAGTTCCGCGATCACGGGCTCATTCTCGCAAGCGGCAATCCTCAGCCCATGTGCGGGTAGCCGACCTTCGTCGGCGGCACGAACGTCTCCTTGATCGAGCGCGGCGAGGTCCAGCGCAGCAGGTTGCCCGGGGCACCGGCCTTGTCGTTGGTCCCCGAGGCCCGCGCCCCGCCGAACGGCTGCTGCCCGACGACGGCACCCGTCGGCTTGTCGTTGACGTAGAAGTTGCCGGCGGCGAAGCGGAGCCGCTCGCTGGCCCACGTGATCGCCTCGCGGTCCTGGGCGATCACCGCTCCGGTCAACGCGTACGGCGCGAACGACTCGAGCTGGTCGGCGACCTTCTCGAAGCGACTGTCGTCGTACACGTGCACGGCCAGGATCGGACCGAAGTACTCCTCGGAGAACATCCGGTCGGTCGGGTCGGTCGAGGTCACGATGGTCGGCCGCACGAAGTACCCGACCCGGTCGTCGCACTGGCCGCCGGCGATCACGTCGAGCTTCGGGGCACGCTTGGCGCGGGTGATCGCGGCCTTGTGCTTGGCGAAGGCACGGTCGTCGATGACCGCACCCATGAAGTTCGACAGGTCCGTGACCGGGCCCATGGTCAGCGACTCCGTCCCGGCGACCAGCGGGTCACGCAGCTTCTTCCACAGGGACTTCGGGACGTAGGCACGCGACGCCGCCGAGCACTTCTGACCCTGGTACTCGAACGAACCCCGGATCAGCGCGACCCGCAGCACGTCGAGATCTGCCGACGGGTGCGCGAGCACGAAGTCCTTGCCGCCGGTCTCCCCCACGATCCGCGGGTAGGACCGGTACGACGCCAGGTTGGTGCCGACCTGGGACCACAGGTGCTGGAAGGTCGGGGTCGAGCCGGTGAAGTGGATCCCGGCGAGGTCCGGGTGGTTGAGCAGCACCTTCGAGACCTCGATGCCGTCACCCGGCAGGAGGTTGATCACGCCCGGCGGCAGGCCGGCCTCCTCGAGCAGCTGCATCAGGAAGTGGGCCGCGAACTGCTGGGTCGGCGACGGCTTCCAGATCACCGTGTTGCCCATCAGGGCCGGAGCCGTCGGGAGATTGCCGGCGATCGCGGTGAAGTTGAACGGCGTGATGGCGTAGACGAAGCCCTCGAGCGGCCGGTGGTCGGTGCGGTTCCAGATGCCCGGCGAGTTCGCGATCGGCTGCTCGGCGAGGATCTGCCGGGCGTAGTGCACGTTGAAGCGCCAGAAGTCGATCAGCTCGCAGGCGCTGTCGATCTCGGCCTGCCAGACAGTCTTGGACTGGCCCAGCATGGTGGCCGCGTTCAGACGCGCGCGCCACGGACCGGCGAGCAGGTCGGCGGCCTTGAGCAGGATCGCGGCACGCTCGTCGAACGGCAGCGCGCGCCAGCCCGGCGCGGCCTTGGCCGCTGCCCGCACGGCTGCTTCGGCATCACCCGTTGTCGAGTGCCGGGACACCCCGAGGACGCGGGCATGCTCGTGCGGTTGCACCACGGTGAACTCGGCTCCGCCTCCCATCCGGTGCCGACCTCCGATGGTGGCGGGGAGGTTGATCGTGCGCGCGGCCAGGCGGGTGAGCTCGGCCTGCACCGCTGCCCGTTCGGGGCTGCCGGGTGCGTAGTCGAGGTTCGGCTCGTTGGTGGGAGCCGGTGGGTGGGTGATGGCGTCCATGCCTGCGATGTTGTCAGACAAATCCGGACATGCACCAGCCAGCCCGCAGCACCTGACGGAACGAGGAGGGTCGGACCGTGACGGCCCGACCCTCCCTGATGCCGTTCGGCTGGTTCAGTTGCCGGGTACGTAGACGATGCCGCGCAGCGCCTCGCCCGAGCGTGCCGTCCGGAGGGTCGCGAACCGGTCGCCCGCAGCCGTCGTCGCGGCGACCCGGTCGACCACGCGCACCAGCCTGTTCGGGTCGGCACCTTCGTCGGTGGCGCCGGAGACGGTCGAGGTGATGCCCCAGATCGTCACGATGCCGTGGAAGTTCTGACCGGTGATGTTGCGCAGGCCGTCGGTTGCCGGAGCCCACGGCAGGCCGGTCGCCGGGTTGTTGCCGGTCGGGTAGCCCGAAACGGCGTACGGCGTACCGAGGTTCAGACCCTTCTGGATCGTGTAGGCGAGGTGCCAGGAACCGTTGCTCAGCACCCACTTCTGCAGACCGGCACCAGGCTGGCCGGCAGCGTCGGCGTAGATCTTCGTGGCCAGGTCGTAGGTGTTCGAACCGCTGCCCTCGTCGGCGACGTACAGGGTCTTGGCGTTCGCGAACCACAGGCCGAACGGGAACGAGGTCGTCGACTTCAACGCCGTCGGGAAGCCCTGGAGGATGCACATGTTCGTCGGCAGACCGGTCTTCTGCAGGGTTGCCGGGTTGTAGCTCAGCGGGCTCGTCGGAAGGGCCGCGCCCGGGACGGGGAGCCCGACCCCACTGGGGCACGCGTGCCCGGTCGTGTCGATGAAGTAGACCGTGTTCACGCCGTTGCCGCCGCTGCCCTTGGTCAGGTAGACGACGTTGTCGTGGATGGTCAGGCCGCGGAAGTTGGTGTCCTTCCCGACCTTGTCGGCCTTGTCGCCGAGCTGGGTGATGCTGAACCCGCCGGCAGGCGTCGGCGCACCGACCTGCTGCTGACTCTCCGGGAGCGTCGACGGCGTGGCCATCTGGGCACCGGCGCCGGCGATCACGCCGACCGGCTGCGGGTTGCCACCGTTACCCGCGTTGCCGCTCATGAAGAACTGGTTGTGGGCGCTGTCGAGGATGGCAGCGCGGCCGTTGTTGCCGCTGTAGGCATTGGTCTCGGTGTAGCTGAACTTGCCATTCGGCCGGAGCTCGGCGACCGCCCGGTAGTCCGAGATGCCGACCGGGTTCGTCGGGTCGATCACGCCCGGGGTGTTCGAGTTCGAGACGTCGGCTGAGTTGACCGGTGCGACGTACCCCATGAAGGTCAGCGCGTTACCGGCGGTCGACAGGTTCAGGCCCAGCTCGGACTTCGACGGGAAGCTCGTGACCAGGTGGTCGCCGTTGACGTTGGTCGGCACGGCCACGGTGCCCTTGGTCTGGCCCCACGGGGTGATGGTGTCGAGCAGGATCGGCGAGGTGATGCCAAAGCTCGGGTCGACGGCCTCGTTGTTGAACACCTCGGGGTAGCCGCCGTCGGCGACCGCCGCGACGCAGTTCGTGGTGCAGCCAGCGGGCAGCTGCGTGACGCCCGGCGTGATCGACGACGCGTTCGCCGAGTACACGGTCCGGGACAGGATCAGGTGACCCGGCTGCAAGGCTCCGAGGAGCGAGCCCGGCTGGGGACCAGGCGTTGTCGCGGTTGCTTGCGTGCCCGAGATGAGCACCAGCGACGCGGCGATACCGGTCGCTGCTGCGGCAGCGATGAGACGAGACGACATGGGCGAGCTCCTGAGACGTGGGAGGGGCGGTCGGTGACGAGCGCACCCTTCCCACGCTGGGCGACCGGAGGGCGGCGAGCCAGGGACGATCGGGTGAACCCTGTTCCACCGACGCGCGAACGACCGCCGGACCTCAAGGTCTTGTCACCCGTCCACGGCCCGGAGGAGCCTGTCGTCATGGACAAGGACATCATCAAGAACATCGGAACCTGGGCGACCACGCTGTTCGTGTTCGCCCTGGTGGCGTGGGCCCTGTTCTACGTGTTCGCGGATCTCGGCACGGCCGCCGTACTGGACGCGAAGGGGCACGTGACCCTCGACAAGTACGCCCGCTCGAAGGACGTGCTCTCGGTCGTCTTCCCGTTGGCGACGGCTGCCGTCGGGTACTGGTTCGGTAACAAGGGTGTCTCGGACGCGAACGCGCACGCCGACGAGGCGACCGCCCGCGCCACCGCTGCTCAGAAGGAGACCAAGGCCGTGGTGGCCGCGGCCAGCGCCAAGCTCCCTCCGGGCACGGACATCCTCACCGAAGCGAAGAGCGCGCACCCGGAGGCGTTCGGCATCACGCCGGACTAGTTGCGCTCGGTCTCTGGTCAATTCGCGCAATCCCCTTATTTTTAGGGCAAAACTGTCGGTGGTCGTCCCTAGATTCGACCCATGACCTCGACGACCGGCCTCGACACCGCAACAGTGTTGGCTGCTGCGCGGCGGTTGCGGACCCAGGCCGAGCAGGCCGAGGTCGGGGTGATGCGCCAGGCCCTGGAGTGGTGCCGGATCCACCAGGTCGTCGACGAGGACGATGCCGCGACCTGGGGCAACACCCCACTGCCGTTGGCTGGTCCCGGTGCCCCGATGGTGGGCGAGTTCTGCATCGCCGAGTTCGGCACCGCGCTACGGGTCTCCACCGACTCGGCCCGCTCCCTGCTCGCCCACGCCCTCGAGCTCGGCCACCGCCTCCCGAGAATCTGGGCCCGGGTCCAAGACGGCGACCTACCGGTCTGGCGCGCCCGCCGCATCGCCGAACAAACCATCCCGCTCACAGCCGAGGCCGCCGAGTACGTCGACACCCAGCTCGCCCCGTTCGCCCCCAAAACCGGCCCCGCAGCCACCGAACGCCTCGTGAACGAAGCCATCGGCCGGTTCATGCCCGAGACCGCCGCCGAACTCGCCCGCGAGAGCGCCGATGGGCGCTACGTCCGCGTCGAACACGACCAACTCACCTTCACCGGCACCTCCAGCCTCTACGCCAGCATCGACCTGGCCGACGCGATCGACCTCGAACAAGCCCTCCAAACCGGCGCCGAAACCCTCAAGGCCCTCGGCTCGGATGACTCCCTCGACGTCCGCCGCGCCATCACCCTCGGCGACCTCGCCCGCGGCACCACCACCCTCCCCCTCGACACACCGGCCCTTTCGGTGGTTGAGGAGGTTGCGCAGCAACCGTCTCGGAACCCCCGCCGCAGCCCTCGCCGCCGCGACCTCACCATCTACCTCCACCTGTCCCCCGACTGCGACCTGGTCCGCGTCGAGAACGCCGGCGGCCACCTGATCACCAAGGAACAACTCGCCCTCTGGACCGGCACCGGGGACGCCAACGTCACCATCAAGCCGATCATCGACCTCAACAAACCGATCTCCACCTCGGCCTACGAGATCCCGAGCAGCCTGCGCGAACAAGTCATCCTGCGCGACGGAGTCTGCGCCTTCCCCTACTGCACCCGCCCAGCCAGATCCTGCGATCTGGACCACATTACCCCGTACGACCCCGACGGCCCACCCGACCAGACATCGAGCGACAACCTCGCCCCCTTGTGCCGACGCCACCACCGGCTCAAGACACTCGCCGACTGGACCTACACCAGGATCGAACCAGGCCTCTACCTCTGGCGATCACCCCACGGCTACGCCTACCTCACCGACCAACAAGGCACCCAAGAACTCACACCCCGTCCCGTCGAACCACCCGACGGTTGAGCTGACTGGCCATGATTCGGTGGCTGGCTAGGATCTCTTCATGACTCGATCCCGCGCGGAGGACGGGTTAGCTGCGTCCGACGTGATTGCTTTCGCCTCTACGGCGGACTTGAGCAAGGCGCGCTCCTTCTACGAAGGCGTGCTCGGGCTGCCCGTTGTCAGCGAGAACGCCTACGCCTGCGTGTTCGACGCCAACGGCACGATGTTGCGCATCACCGCAGTAGCGGAGGTCGCCAACCCCGGCTACACCGTGCTCGGCTGGCGAGTGGACGACATCCGCGAAACCGTCGGCCGACTCGAATCGGCGGGTGTCGTGTTTGCCCACTACGACGGCATGGAGCAGGACTCGCATGGCGTGTGGACCACGCCTGATGGCGATTGCATTGCCTGGTTCACGGACCCCGATGGCAACGTTCTGTCCATCACCCAGATCGTCTGACCCTTCAAGTGGACCCACCTGGACCATGAGCGGTTCGGGAGTCGCACCCGACCCGTCAGCCGATCAGGTCGTCGATCTCCTGGGTTCCGAACCAGCCGAGATCCGGCAGATCTTCGTCCGCCGGGTCGATGTCGTCGGTGTCCGCGTGCACGGCGTCGAGGAGCTCCATCGGCACGGCAGTGTCCTCGTCGGTCACCTCAGCGACCAGCACCACCCGGCGTCCCGGCTCGTCGAGCAGGCCAGCGGCAGCGTCAGCCGCTTCAGTCAGAGCCTCGTACTCGGCTTCCTCGGTGTCATCGGCCGCCACGATCCGCTCCGCCGTCGACGGAACCGAGCCGGACCGGGCGTACGCCTCGAGACCCGCAATGGTCGTCGGGATGTAGATCCTCACTTCTTGCGCCCCCTCGGAGCCCTGGGCCGGGTGTCGCTCGCGCTGTCGACGAGCTCGTCGAGCGCCTCACGCACGCACTGCCCGAGCACGTCGACGTCGGGCAGGATGTCGCGATCCGCAGTGATCCCGTAGTACACCCCGCCGTCGTACGACGTCACGCCGATCGCCAGCGCAAACCCCGGCTGCAGCGGCGGGATCGGATACGTCTCGATCATCTCGGCCGCGGCCATGTACATCGGGAACTGCGGTCCCGGCACGTTCGTGATCACCAGGTTCACGCCCTGGGACTCGTCGACCGCCACCCGCGACCCGAGGGCGTGGAACGTGGTCGGCGCGAACCCGGCAACGCCGGCGATCCGGTCGGCGGCCAAGGCGCGACCGGTCTCGCTGTGCGCCTTGAACGCGTACGACACCTGGTGCAGCCGGATCACCGGCGAGGCCTCGCCGATCGGCAGGTCCAGGC
>JACXTT010008826.1_pt1 | contig 13903 bp, 10 predicted proteins | sample 9270951 | NCBI WGS metagenome assembly JACXTT01 (sample SAMN15532306, study PRJNA645909) | rock metagenome | isolation source: weathered quartz diorite | place: Puerto Rico | collected 2017-06-21 | reverse complement strand
GCGGAGCCGGGTGCGAGAAGCAGATTTTCCGCCACAACGATCTTGCGCATCTCGAAGAGCTGCTGCGTGCGGCCGGCGAACGGCCCAAGCTGGTGGCGTTCGAGAGCATCTATTCCATGGACGGCGATATCGCGCCGATCGGCGCGATTTGCGATCTGACGCAGAAATACAACGCCCTCACCTATCTCGACGAAGTGCATGCGGTCGGCATGTATGGCGCGCGCGGCGGCGGAATTGCCGAGCGCGACGGCGCGATGCATCGCGTGGATGTGGTCGAGGGCACGCTCGGCAAGGCATTCGGCAGCATGGGCGGATATATTGCGGGAAGCGCTGCGCTGATCGATGCGGTACGTTCCTACGCACCGGGATTTATCTTCACCACCGCGCTGCCCCCGCCGGTTTGCGCGGCCGCAGCCGCCGCGATCCGGCATTTGAAGACCTCAAGTTGGGAGCGCGAGCGCCAGCAGGAACGCGCGGCCCGCACCAAGGCGGTGCTCACGGCGACCGGTCTGCCGGTGATGCCGACATCGACACACATCGTGCCGATCATGGTGGGCGAGCCCGACGCATGCAAAGCGGCGAGCGACCTGCTTTTGTCCGAGCACGGTATCTACATCCAGCCGATCAATTTTCCGACGGTTCCTAAGGGCACCGAGCGGCTGCGCATCACCCCCACGCCGTATCACGACGACGTGCTGATCGACACATTGGCCGAGGCGCTGGTCGATGTGTGGGAGCGGCTTAAACTGCCGCTTAAGGCCCGCCCGCTCGCGGCCGAATAACTTTAGTCCTCGAACGGCAGACGCTGACGCGGCGCGGGTTCGTCCTTCGCCGGCCGTAAAACATTGCCCGCGCGCCGCACCTGCAGCGGCAGCGACAGCGATACCAGCAAGAAGCGCCAGAGGTGATGCGCCCCTACGAAAACAGGGTCGAGATGCAGCGAGAGCGCGAGCACCATCATCGTATCCTGCGCGCCGGGCGCGAATGCCACGACCGCGTCGGCCACGCGCACTGACAGCAATGTCGTCAGCAGCAGCACGAACGCGGAAGCTATCGATAGCGCCACCGCGAACGATCCCAGCGCCGCCCAGATGTAACGCACCAACAGGCGCGGAGCGGTGTTGGCGAAGCGCGCGCCGGTGAATGCGCCGATCCCGACCACCGCCAAGGCCACGACCCAAAACGGCAGCGCGGAATTGATGTAACCCGCGCCGTGCAGAAAGCCGGAGCCGATCATGGCGCCGAAGAGCAGCCCGCCAGGGAAGCGGAATCTTGCCATAATGAACGCCGTCACAGCCGATACCGTGATTAGGATCGCGAGTTCCAGCAGCGAGGCCGGCGCCAAGCCCGCGCGCTGCGTGATCGTCTCATGGGCACTTAAGCCAAACAGCGCGAGCCCGGCCGGAATGCCGATGGTCAGCAACACCACCCGCATCACTTGTACGATCGCGATCGCGCGCAGATCGGCGCCATATTCCGCGGAGAGCGTCATGACCTGCGCGAGACCACCGGGACTTGCGCCGCACACCGCCGAACGGGCGTCCCAGCCATGAACCAGGCGCAGATAGGACGCGGTTGCAACGATCATGCATATGGTCGAGACCGTGAGCACCGCGATGCTGAGCGGAAATGCGGCGACGCCGCGCAGCGTCTCAGGCGTCACGACAGCACCCAAAGATATGCCGACCAGCACGGAGATGACGCGCGAGAGCGGCAGCGGCACCAGCATCGGCCGGCCCAGGAGCGCCGCCACGCCGACACACAGGAGCGCACCTGTCACCATGCCGGCGGGAAGTCCGATGAACGTGAAAGTTGCCGCGCCCGCAGCCGCGATCAGCAGCGTTTCGGCACTGCGCAGCAGTTGCGTCTTTAAGGGAAGAGCCGAGGGCATCGGCGGCGATCAATGCCGTGCCTGCACGCTGCCGTCAAATCATGGACGTGCGGAATCAGCCGCCGCGGCTGTCGTTGAGCGTTATGCGCACCAGATCGGCGGCATTCTTGGCGCCGAGTTTGTCCATGATGCGCGCGCGGTGGACTTCGATGGTGCGCGGGCTGATGCCGAGCCGACGGCCGGCCTCCTTGTTGGAAGCACCATTGGTGATCTGGGCCAACACTTCGCGTTCGCGCTCGGTCAGGCGATCATCGCCGGGAAAGCGCGGCGTCACGATGTCGCCGGTATCGCCGTCGACACGGCTCCTTGAGACCTGCGATCTCATTGTTGCAGATTCCTCCCCACGCACACGCATCCAGCTCAACGGTATTCCGTCGTAGCCGCCGCCGACTAGATAGCGCCGGTCAGTCGCGAGCCGCAAGTCCCATAAGATGGATGATTATCTTTTCGCCAGCAGGTCACGGATTTCCTGCAACAAAACTTCCTGGCGCGGCGGCGGCGCGGGCGCGGCCGCCTCTTCTTTCTTTTTCAGTCTCTGCATGACGCTGACCACCCCGAAAAGCGCGAATGCAATCACGAGGAAATTAAACGTGACGGTGAGGAAAGTGCCCCAGGCCAGCACCGCGCCCTGCTTCTTGGCTTCGATGAGGGTCTTGGCATCCACCTTCGCCGACAATGCAGTGAAATAGTTGGAAAAATCCAATCCACCCGTGATCGCGCCGATCACCGGCATGATGATGTCGCCGACCATCGATTCAACGATTTTGCCGAAGGCCGCGCCAATGATGACGGCGACCGCGAGATCGACAACATTGCCTTTCAAGGCAAAATCGCGAAATTTCTTGAGCATGGTTCCCTCCTCCAGTGGCGGGCCGCCGGACCCGCATTTAGCAATTTCATGCTGCGCGCGGCTTACCAGCACGTCAACCCGCGGTGTACAATAAAGTCGTATTGTAGGGTAACCCCGGGGACCGCGAGATCATGACGGTCCGCCGCAGGGTGACGCAGGAAACGTCATGCTTCAAGGCTGGGTCGTCGTTGCGATAGCGCTTGGCTACATCGGCCTGCTGTTCGTGATTGCCAGCTACGGCGACAAGCTAAGCAAGCTCGGCCGCAAGGGCCGCCTGCGCCTGCTGATTTATCCGCTGTCGCTGGCGATCTATTGTACATCATGGACATTCTTCGGATCGGTGGGACTGGCTTCGCGCACCGGCTACGACTTCCTCACGATCTATATCGGGCCGATGTTGATGCTTGGGCTCGGCTGGCCGCTGATCATGCGTATCGTGCGATTGGCCAAGACCCATAACATCACCTCGATCGCGGATTTCATTGCGGCACGCTACGGCAAGGACCAGACGGTGGCGACCACCGTTGCGCTGATCGCGATCATCGGAACGATTCCCTACATCGCGTTGCAGCTCAAGGCGGTGTCGTCCTCACTCGGAACCATCCTGGTCCACATCACGACGAAGACCGGCGCCGAGCAAGCCGTGCTCGGCGACATGGCGCTCCTCGTCGCGCTCTCGATGGCGGCTTTCGCAGTGCTGTTCGGTACGCGCCACATCGACGCCACTGAACATCAGGACGGCTTGATGCTGGCGATCGCGACGGAGTCGATCGTCAAATTGGTGGCATTCCTTGCGGTCGGCGTGTTCGTCACCTTCTACCTGTTCGATGGACCGGCGGCGTTGTTCTCGCAGGCGATGGAGCGCCCCGACACCGCGGCCGTGCTGACACGCGAACCGCAGTTCGAAACGTTTGCCGCCATGACGCTGCTTTCGATCGTAGCCATCGTACTCTTGCCGCGCCAATTCCATGTCATGGTGGTCGAAAACAACAACGAGACCGAGATCAGGCGCGCCGCATGGTTGTTCCCGCTCTATCTCGTGCTGATCAATTTGTTCGTGCTGCCGATCGCGCTGGCGGGATTGTTGACCTTTCCTGCGGGCAAGGTGGACAGCGACATGTTCGTGCTGGCGCTGCCGTTGGCCGGAGGCTCCGAGATTCTGGCGTTCATGGCGTTTGTCGGCGGCTTGTCGGCTGCGACTGCGATGGTGATCGTCGAATCGGTCGCGCTCTCGATCATGGTGTCCAACGATATAGTGATGCCGTGGTTCCTGCAGCGGCGCGAGGCATTCATCAGCGGCAAGGAGCACGTGGGCGGCTTGCTTCTGACCGTGCGCCGCGGGGCGATCTTTCTGATCCTGCTGCTGGCCTACCTCTATTACCGCTTGTCCGGCGAAGCACAGCTCGCCGCGATTGGGCTGCTCTCGTTCGCCGCGATCTCGCAACTGGCGCCGGCTTTCTTCGGCGGCCTGATCTGGCGGCGCAGCACGGCGCGCGGCGCTATCGCCGGCATGACGATCGGCATTCTGGCCTGGGCCTATACTCTATTGCTGCCGAGTATTGCCGACGTCGGCATCATCGGCCGGCAAATTCTCACCGACGGACCGTGGGCGATCGGCTGGCTGCGACCGCAGGCGCTGTTCGGGCTCGACCTGCATCCGCTGGTGCACGGCGTGGTCTGGTCGCTCTCGCTGAACATCCTCGCCTATATCGGTTTCTCACTGTGGCGTAAGCCGACTTCCATCGAACGGCTGCAATCGGATCTGTTTGTGCCGCCGCATCTGGCGCCGATCAGTTCGAGCTTCCTGTGGCGATCCTCGGTGACGGTCGAGGAACTGACCGCCGCGGTCGCCCGCTATCTTGGCGAAGAGCGCACGCGCACGTCGCTGGAAACTTTCGCCGCATCGCGCCGGATCAGCCTCGATCCGCAGGCAGAAGCGGATTTCCAGTTGCTGCGTTACGCCGAGCATCTACTCGCATCGGCGATCGGGACGGCATCGTCGCGACTGGTGCTGTCGCTGCTGGTGCGAAAGCGCACGCTGTCGACCAAAGCCGCGCTCAAGGCGCTCGACGATGCCAATGCCGCGATCCATTACAACCGCGAAATCCTGCAAACCGCGCTTGACCACGTGCTGCAGGGCATCGCGGTCTACGACAAAGATCTGCAACTCATTTGCTGGAACCGCCAATACGGCGAGATCCTGGATCTGCCGCCCGATCTCACGCGTATCGGCACGGGCCTCGACGAAATCGTGCGCTGCAATGCGGCGCGCGGTGCTTTCGGGTTTGGATCGACCGAGACCATCATGCGCGAGCTTCTCAACCAGCATACCGCCGGTAGCGAGCCCATCCGCGCGCGGTTTTTGGAACGCGGCATGGTCGTTGAAGTGCGCACCAGCCGCATGCCCGACAGCGGGATGGTGATGACGGTGACGGATATCACCGGCAGCGTCGCTGCGGCGGAAGCACTCGAGCGCGCCAATGCAACGCTCGAAATGCGCGTGCGCGAGCGCACTACAGAGCTCACCCGGCTGAACGCCGAGCTCGAACGCGCCAAGGCCGGTGCGGAAGATGCCAATATCTCCAAGACGCGCTTTCTCGCCGCGGCGAGCCACGACATTTTGCAACCGCTCAACGCCGCGCGCCTTTATGTGACCTCACTGACCGAGCGGCAGCGCAACAGCGAAGACGCGCAGCTGATTTCCAATGTCGATGCTTCGCTCGAAGCGGTCGAAGAAATCATCGGCGCGCTGCTCGACATTTCACGTTTGGACAGCGGCGCGATGCGACCTGAGTTCGTCACCATCGGCGTCGACGAACTGTTGCGTCAGCTTGAGGTGGAGTTCGCGCCGCTTGCGCGCGCGAAAGGACTTGAGTTGACGTTCGTACCCTGTTCGCTGCGCATACGCTCCGATCGGCGCCTGTTGCTGCGGTTACTGCAAAACCTGGTTTCCAATGCGGTCAAATACACGCCGAATGGCCGCGTCCTGGTCGGTTGCCGCCGCTGGGGCGAAATCCTGCGCATCGATGTCTACGACACGGGGCTCGGCATTCCATCGTCGAAGAAGCAAGTGATCTTCCGCGAGTTCCTCCGGCTCGACGAAGGCGCCAAGGTGGCGCGCGGACTGGGGCTGGGCTTGTCGATCGTCGAGCGCATTGGACGCGTGCTCGATCACCACGTCGAACTGAAATCCGAGTTGGGACGCGGGTCGCGCTTTTCGGTCGTGATGCCGCTGTCGAATGCGGCGCTCTCGCGCGAGCCGCAGCGCAAGCTCATCAGCATCGATCGCAACCAGCTTGTCGACATGACGGTGGTGTGCATCGACAACGAGCCGAAAATTCTTGACTGCATGGAAGTGCTGCTGGGCGGCTGGGGTTGCCGGGTCTTGAAAGCGCCGGACCTTGCCACCGCCATGGCGGCGATTACCGAGGCGCAAATTCCGCCCAACGGCCTATTGGTCGATTACCACCTCGGACAGGACAACGGCATCGCCACGATCGCGGAGTTACGCCGGCATTTCGGCAATGAGTTGCCAGCGATCCTGATCACCGCCGATCGCAATCCGGACGTGCGCACCGCGGCGCGCGCGCGCAATATCCAGATGCTCTACAAGCCGATCAAGCCGGCGTCGCTGCGCGCGCTGCTGGCACAATGGCAGGTGCAACGCGTGGCAGCGGCGGAGTGAGCGCTTAAAAGTCTCAAACCGCTTTGAGGTGCGCGTCCTTGCGCTTGAACAGCTCGTCGTCGGCGTAGCCCATGGTCTCCGGCTTGCCGCGCCCGAGCATCACCTGAAAGTAAACCGGCTCGAGCCCGTCATTCTGATAGCCATGGATCACGCCGGCGGGGCACGAGATGCAGTCCCATGGTCCGAGGCGCGTGGTGACGCGCTTGCCGCTCTCGTCCTCGACGAACACATCGAGATAGCCTTGCAGCACGAAGAAGCATTCCTCGACTTCGTGGGTGTGCGCGGCGTTACCCTGCCCCACCGGTACGTACATGATCGACAGCGTGAAGTTTCCAGCGGGAATCACGGTCGGATCGCCGTGCTTGCCGGAACCACCGGCGCCGATGAAACGATGCTGGGCGCGCTTATAGCCTTCGATCTTGGCGTCTTCGAATGCCGCCCAGTCGCCCTTTTTTTCGCGGAAGCGGCCGACGTATTTCTTCATGATCTCTTCAACCGGGACGCCTTCCAATTCCTTCGGACGCGGGTGGCGGGCAACGCTCATGGGGTACTCCTGTGGTTTCGGCACGTGAATTTGAATCTAGCGCACTGAGCTCAATCCGTCACTCCGCCGCTTTACGTTGTCCGGCCTGTATCAGTTCCCAGATATAAGTCGGAGTAAGCGGGAGCTGGCGCGGTTCGACGCCGAAAGATTGCAGCGCATTGGCCACGGCGTTGGCGATGGCGCCGCCGGCCGCGACGATGCCGCCCTCGCCCGCACCCTTGGCGCCAAGCGGATTGATCGGCGAGGGATAGTCCTCAAGGATGACACAGCGCAGATTCGGGAAATCGCTCGCGGTCGGCAACAAGTAGTCCGCGAGTGAGCCGGTGAGGAACTGGCCATCCTCGTCGTATTGCAGATGCTCGAGCACGGCGCCGCCAAGGCCCTGCACCAGCGAGCCAATCATTTGGCCGCGTAGCGTCAATGGATTGACCGCGCGGCCGACGTCCTGCACCAGCACGTAGTCGATGATTTCGATGCGGCCGAGTTTCGGATCAACCGCGATATGCGCCGCATGTGCGCCGTAACTGTAGGTGTGCTTCTTGTTGAGGAAAGCGCCTTCGGCGGTCAATCCGGCAAGGACCTTCAGCGGAAACGATTGGCCGTTCGGGCCGCTGACCTTATCGGCGTCGATCTTGACTGCTGCGGCTTCGCACTTGAGGCGCTTTGCGGCCGCCTCGCAGATCGCCGCCTGAAAATTGTTGGCGGCTTCGAGCACCGCCGATCCGCCCATCACGGTCGAGCGCGAGTGGTAGGCGCCGTAGCCGTCACTCACATAACTTGTCGAGCCGTGGTGGACGTGCCGAATTCGATCCATCGGGATTTCGAGCGCATCGGCCGCGATCTGCGCGAATATCGTCTCGACGCCCTGCCCAACCGACGACGTGCCCAGGAACACCGAGATCGTGCCGTCATCATTGATTTCGAGCCGCGCGGTCTCCTTCGGGCCGGCCGCGCCACCCTCGACAAAGCACGCGATGCCGAACCCATGATATTTGCCGTCGATCAGCTTGCCCTGGAGTTTTGAAATTTCCGGCCAGTTGATCTCTTTCAAAACGCGGTCGAGCGTCGCACTATAGTTGCCGCTATCGTATTGGTCGGTCGCGTTGGTCGGTTGGATGGTGGCGATCGAATAGGGCTGTTCAGCACTTGTAACGAGGTTGCGGCGGCGCAACTCGATGCGATCGATGTCGAGATCGCCTGCAATCATGTCGAGCATGCGCTCCACATAAAAGCTGCCCTCGAAGCGTCCAGGGCCGCGATAGGTGCCGACCGGGGTCTTGTTGGTCATCCAAAGCGATGAGTCGATCTTGATGTGCGGCACGCGATATGGGCCCGAGAGGAACTGCGCGACATTGCGCGCGCCGACTGCTCCATTGGTGCGCATATAGGCACCCATGTCAGTGTGGACCGCGCCACGGATCGCCAGCAATGTTCCCTCGCGGGTGCAGGCGACCTCAAGCTCGGCCTCTGTTTCGCGCGCGTGATTCATCGCCATCAGATTTTCGCGCCGGTCCTCGATCCATTTCACGGGGCGATTGACGCGGCGCGCTGCGAACGGAATCAGAAAATCTTCCGGATAGAACTCGCCGCGTGCGCCATAGCCGCCGCCGACATCGTTCTCCACCATGTCGATGGCGTCTTCGGGAAGCCCAATTTGTTTAGATAGTATTTTTCGGTTGAAGAAAGGCACTTTCGCCGCGCCCGACACAGTGAGCAGGCCTTTCGCCGCGTCCCATTCCGCCATCACGCCGCGTGGCTCAAGCGTGAGCCCGTAGTGCCGGCCGGTGCGCAGGCGCTCGCGCCGGACATACGGCGCGCTTGCGAAGATCGCGTCGGCGTCGCCTTTGCGGGCCTCGAAGACCAGCGAGCGGTTGGTGCCCTGACTTTCAAACAAAAGATTCTTGTTTGCTGCCGCCACATGCCAGTCCGCCGCCGCCGGCAATGAATCGATTTCGACCGTGATGGCTTCGAGCGCGTCCTCGCCGATGGCAACGTTTTTCGCCAGAACCACCGCGATCGGCTCGCCGACGTAGCGCACTTTGTCGTGCGCCATCACTGGCTGTTCGAACGGCTTGAACTCGGGCAGCGGCTGCAAGCGCATCGGAATGATCGGCGGCCCGCCGGGCATATCCTTGGCTGTGATGACCGCATGCACGCCGGATATTTTCAGCGCCGCTTTTGTGTCGATTGAAACGATTCGCCCGTGCGCCACTGAACTGCGCAAGATTACAGCATAGAGCAGACCCTCGGGCGCGAGGTCGTCGACGTACTGTCCGCGGCCGCGCAGGAAGCGGAGATCCTCGCGCCGCTCAACCGGACTGCCGATGAAAGTATTCTTCATGGCTTGCCGCCATTTTTATAGGCCGCGCGCGCGTCGAGCACCGCTTCGACGATGGAAATGTATCCGGTACAGCGACAGATGTTGCCGGACAGCACGTCACGTACGCGATCGGCATCGCAGTCCGGCTCTTCACTCAGCAGCGCATGCGCAGTGGTGATGAATCCGGGCGTGCAGAAACCGCATTGCAAGGCGTGATGCTTGCGGAATGATTTCTGCAGCGGCGTAAGATCGCCGTCGTTGGAAAGCCCTTCGACAGTGACCACCTTGCCGCCCTCGGCTTGCACCGCGAGCATGAGACACGAGCGCACCGCATCGCCATCGACCAGCACGGTGCAGGCGCCGCATACACCGTGTTCGCAGCCGATGTGTGTGCCGGTGAGCCGCAATTGATGGCGCAGGCAATCGGCGAGCGTCATGCGCGGTTCGACATCGACCGCGACTTGCCTTCCATTGAGTTCGAAGCGAATTGGCATGGTTGCTCTCAAATCGCCGCGCTTTTGAGCGCGCGTTCAGTCAATGTGCCCACCAGCGCACGGCGATAGGCACCGCTCGCGTGAATGTCGTCTTGCGGTTCGACACCGGCGGATGCCGCGCTGGCCGCCCTCTCGATTGTCGCCTCATCGATCGCGCGGCCATTGAGTACTGCTTCCGCAGCAACTAGGCGATGCGCCTTATCGCCAGCGCCGATGACGCCGATATGCGCATTGATCGCTTTGTTGGATTCATCGAGATCGTAGAAGGCGGCGATGCCAGCCATGGCGAAATCGCCGCGACGGCGGGCGAACTCCTGAAATCCCCATCGGCGCGTGCTGGGCCACGCCGGCAAGCGCACTTCGGTGATGATCTCATCGGACGCAAGCGCCGTAGTGAGCGCACTGCGAAAAAAATCGACTGCCTTGAGAGTGCGCGCGCCGGATTTTCCCATCACCACAATTTCCGCGTCGCATGTCACCGCGATGCCGGGCATTTCGGCGGCGGGATCGGCATGCGCGATGCTGCCACCGATAGTGCCGCGATTGCGAATTTGATAATGCGCCACATGGGCGATCGCGGCTTGCAGCAACGGATGCGCGCTTTTCAGCCGGGCATCGTCCTCAACGTCGCGCCAGCGCACCATCGCGCCGAGCCGCACGCCATCGTTGGAGATTTTGATCTCGCGCAAACCAGGCAACTTGCGCAAATCGACCAGCAGCGCCGGTTGCGCGATGCGGAACGCCATCATTGGCATCAAGCTTTGGCCGCCGGCAAGCGCCTTGGCATCGCCCGCGCGCGCGGCGAGCAGTTCCACCGCGTCATGCAGCGTCGTCGGGCATGCGTATTCGAACTGCGGGAGTTTCATGCAATCACGAGAGCTTACAATCTGCGGATGAGCCTTGTGCGGCGCTACTATTCCCTTCCACATACGCGCCGTCAACGTTGGTGGCCGCGAGAGATATGATATCGTCGCGCCGCTAGCCTCCAACGCATGCACCGGAGAATGATGATGGCCGTGCCGCTAAGTCTTGCTGTCGGCGACTACGATCGCACCCGCGCGATCTTTGACGGCCGCGCCAAGATCGAAGGCTGCGATTTGACGGCGGTGATGCTGGAGCCCGAGGAGGCGTTCCACCGTGCGTTCAAGTTTCAGGAATTCGACGTGACCGAGATGTCGCTCTCAAGCCACATCGTCAACACCGCGCGCGGAGAAGCGCATTACATCGGCATTCCCGCCTTCGTGTCGCGGCTTTTCCGCCACAGTGGCATCTATATCCGCACCGATCGGGGCATTAAGCGGCCGGAAGACCTTAAGGGCAAAACCATCGGCCTGCCGGAATACCAGATCACAGCCAATGTCTGGATCCGCGGCATGCTCAAGGATCAGCACGGCGTGGCCCCGCGCGACATCAAATGGCGGCGGGGCGGAATCGAAGAACCCGGCCGCGACGAACGTACGCCGATCAAGCTGCCGCCCGATATCGATTTGCAGAATGTGCCGGCCGATCGCACGCTTTCGCAGATGCTGGAAGCTGGCGAGCTTGACGGCATGATCGGCGCGCGCGCGCCATCGTGTTTCCTGCGCGGCGCGCCCAATGTGGCGCGGCTGTTTCCGGATTATCCGGCGGCGGAAGAAGCGTATTTTCAAAAGACCAAGATTTTTCCGATCATGCACCTAATCGGTATCCGCCGCGCACTGGTGGAAAAAAATCCGTGGATTGCCGTCAGCGTGTACAAGGCCTTCGTCAAGGCGAAGCAAGTCTGCATGCACGAATTCAACCAGATCGGGCACCTCGCTTGCTCGCTGCCGTGGAGCGTGTACGAATACGAACGGCTCAAGCGCGTGATGGGCGAAGATTTCTGGAGCTATGGGTTCGAGGCCAACCGGCACGTGCTGGAAACGCTGGCGGGATATTCGTTCGATCAAAATCTTTCCGTGCGAAAAGTGTCGCCGGAAGAAATGTTTGCGCGTTCGACGCATGAATTGTCGAAGATCTGAATGACGCCACTTGCCTTCGATGCGCGGGAGATTCCTCGCCGATGATATCGCTGCGTCCCGCCGACGATTTCGCCTTGCGCCTGGCGATCTTTTATGGCTGCCTTTTTATCATCCCTGGAATTCAGATGCCGTTTTTTCCGCTGTGGCTGAAAGCCCGGGGGCTCGATCCGCAAGCGATCGGTATCATACTCGCAACGCCGGTCGTGGTTCGCGTCTTCGCGGTGCCGGTGATCAACCGCGCGGTCGATCACGCGGGGAGCATTCGCGGCAGCTTGATCGCCGCATCGTTTGCGGGGGCTTTTGCATTTTCCGTTGTGGGATTTTCCCATGGTTTTGTCACGATCATGCTTGCAATGGCCTTTGCGGCGCTTGTGTCCGGGCCTCTGATGTCGCTCGCAGACGCCTATGCGCTCAAGGGTCTCAATGCGCGGAAGCGCGCCTATGGGCCAATACGCATGTGGGGCTCTGCAACATTCATTGCCACGAATATCGGCGCGGGATTGCTGCTTGCCATCATCGCGGTTGACGATTTGATCTGGCTGGTCGCGGCGGGGTTCGTGCTCTTGGGCGCGGCGGCCCTCTGGCTCCATCCGCTTGAGCCCAGACCCGCCGCAGATACAGTTGCCTATGCCGAACGAAAAACTCCGAAAGGCCATCTCTGGCAGTCGCCGCAATTTTTGGCAATCGCCGTGGCCGCCGGCCTGATCCAAGCGAGTCACGCGATATACTACGGTTTCTCCGCAGTGGATTGGACCGCCAAGGGCATCGGCAGCACGACGATCGGCGCGCTGTGGGCGCTTGGTGTCGTGGTCGAGATCGCGCTGTTCGCGATTTCCGGCCGGTTGCGGCTGAGCCCGATTGCATTCATGGCCATTGGCGCTGCGGGAGCCGTGATCCGCTGGGCTGCAATGTCCTTTGATCCTTCGTTGCCGGCGCTCGCGCTCATCCAATGCCTGCACGGACTTTCGTTCGGCGCGACGCACTTGGGCGCAATCCAGTTTATGGCTCGCGCGGCTGGGGATAAGCAGGCGGCCGCGGCCCAAGGCGATTTCTCGACCATTTTGGCGATCATCAGTGCTGTATCTTCGGTGGCTTCGGGGTTGCTTTACAACGCGTTTGGCGACCTTGGCTACGCGGCGATGGCAGCGATGGCAGCGTTGGGGGGAACCTGTCTCATCCCGGCACTGCGGGCAGATCGGAGCCATTAACGATCGCCGGCATTTGTCGCAACCAATGTTCAATCAGATTGTTTTCTGCGTGAATATGCCATCATCTGCGGACCATCCTGGTATAAAGTTCGAATCTGCCGATGCAGTTGGTTTTGAGACCCAACATGGGTGATGCGCGCAAAGGTCAAGAGTTTGTCGTGTCGCTGGGCGACACGCTTGCCGTGGAATCCAGCAAGCGCGCGCAGCCGCGCAGCCGGACGACCGCGATTGCAACCATCGCTTTCGTCGTGCTTGCGTTCGCTGCCGGCGCTGCGGCGCATAAATGGCATCTGTCCAGCAAGGCGCTCAATAACGCCTCCACGACAATCTCGGAACTGACCAACACAATCTCGGAACTGGTCGAGGCTACCTCCGAAGCCGCACAACCAAATGCGCCACCCGAAATCGTCGACGCACTCCTGGAAAAGGCGCGCAAGGCGATCAGCACTTTCGCCGCTTCATCGAACGAGCCCCGCATCATCGAGCAACGTGCGCGCACGTATCTGATGTTCGCGGAAGGCGATTTCGATCGCGGACGCAATGAGCGCACGCTGGAAGATGCGCAGGTGGCATTTGCGAACATCGATCCGCTCGCCAAGGGTGACAACCTTGAAGCCCGCCATCTGCGCGCGCAAGCCGAGCGTTTGATCGGCGTCGCCAATTGGGGGCTTGGCAACAATGAAGAGGCGAAACTGCATTACGAGCGCGGGATCGCCGATCTCAATGACTTGATGAAACGCAATGTCGATCCGAAAATCGCCTGGCGCTGGATGCGCTCGCAGGCCGATCTCTATCAATCGCTCGGCGATGTCCTGCTGTTCAGGTTTGATCGGCGCGATGAGTCGCTTGCGGCCTTCAACAAGGCGCGCGAGCTGCGCGAACGCCTGACCGAGCTTGGATATCAGGGACCC
>JACXTT010008825.1_pt1 | contig 13905 bp, 8 predicted proteins | sample 9270951 | NCBI WGS metagenome assembly JACXTT01 (sample SAMN15532306, study PRJNA645909) | rock metagenome | isolation source: weathered quartz diorite | place: Puerto Rico | collected 2017-06-21 | reverse complement strand
CCGAAATCTTGCGGCGTTCCACGCCCAGTTCGGCCGAGTGCTTGACGATCATCTCGTTGACTGCAGCATTGGGATAGGCCTTGCGGTCACCCGGCTTGTAGTCGTACCAGCCGGCGCCCGTCTTCTGCCCGTAGCGCCCCATTTCACACAGCAGGTCGGCCGTCTTCGAATAGGTGATGTTGGGTTTTTCCACGTAGCGGCGCTTGCGGATGGCCCAGCCGATGTCGTTGCCGGCCAGATCGCCCATGCGGAAGGGGCCCATTGCAAAGCCGAATTTTTCCACCGCCTTGTCGACCTGCTCGGGCAGGCAACCTTCTTCGAGCAGGAAGCCGGCCTGGCGGCTGTATTGCTCGATCATGCGGTTGCCGATGAAGCCGTCGCACACGCCCGAAACCACGCCCGTCTTTTTCAGCTTTTTCGACAGCGCCAATGTGGTGGCCAGCACGTCCTTGCCGGTCTGTTTGCCGCGCACGATTTCCAGCAGCTTCATGACGTTGGCGGGGCTGAAGAAGTGGGTGCCGACCACGTCCTGGGGCCGCTTGGTGAAGCTGGCGATCTGGTCCAGGTCCAGGGTCGAGGTGTTGGACGCAAGGATGGCGCCTGGCTTCATGACGGCGTCCAGTTGCTCGAATACGGCCTTCTTGACGCCCATTTCTTCGAACACGGCTTCGACCACGATGTCGGCCTGCCCAATGTCGGCATAGTTCAGGGTGCCGGTGATCAGGCCAACGCGCTGATCGAATTTCTCCTGGCTCAGCTTGCCCTTCTTCATGGTGTTTTCGTAGTTCTTGCGGATCGTCGCCAAGCCCTTGTCCAGCGCTTCCTGCTTGGTTTCCAGCATGATGACGGGGATGCCCGCGTTGGCGAAATTCATGGCGATGCCGCCGCCCATGGTGCCGGCGCCGATCACGGCCGCCTGCTTGATGGCGCGCACCGGCGTGTCGGCCGGCACGTCCGGCACCTTGCTGGCGCTGCGCTCGGCAAAAAAGGCGTGGCGCAGGGCCTTCGATTCCGTGGTCTGGGCCAGGTGCAGGAAGCGCTCGCGCTCGAACTTCAAGCCGTCTTCGAATTTGTGGGTGACGGACGCGGCCACCGTTTCCACGCATTCGAGCGGTGCGGGGTAAGCCCCTGCCATTGCCTTGACCGTATTGCGGGTGAACTGCAAAAACGCTTCGTGGTTGGGGTAATCCACCTTGCGCTCACGTACTTTCGGCAGGGGCCGCACGGCCGCCACGCTGTCGGCGAAAGCCACCGCTTCCTTGATGAGGTCGGCGTCCTTGGTGAACAGCTTGTCGAACAGGGCCGTGTCGGCCAATTGTTCGGAGGGCACGAAGGCGCCCGACACCACCATATTGAGGGCCCGCTCCAGCCCGATCACGCGAGGCAGGCGCTGGGTGCCGCCGGCGCCGGGCAGCAGGCCCAGCTTGACTTCCGGCAGCGCGATCTGGGCGCCCGGCATGGCCACGCGGTAGTTGCAACCCAGCGCCAGCTCGAGGCCGCCGCCCATGCAGACAGTGTGGATGGCCGCCACGGTGGGCTTGGTGGAAGACTCGACCACCCGGATCAGGGTGTGCAGGGTCGGCTCCGTCAGCGCCTTGGGCGAATTGAATTCCTTGATGTCGGCGCCGCCCGAAAAAGCCTTGCCCGCACCCGTGATGACGATCGCCTCGACGGCATCATCCGCCTGAGCCCGGTTGATGGCCTCGACGGCCGCGGTGCGTGTCTCCAGGCCCAGGCCATTGACGGGTGGATTGTTCAAGGTGATGACTGCCACCTTGCCGTTGACGACGTAATCAGCGCTCATGTTTTGCCTCAGTCAAAATGTCAGTGGAACCGCAATCCTTCAACTATACCCGATAAAAGTACGGTCGTATTATTTTTGAGCGCTGATTTTCACACTTCCAGCCACTCCTTGCGCACGGCTGCGTCCGCACGCAGCGCCGCCGGCGTGCCTTCGAACACAATGGCGCCATGGCCCATCACATACACCCGCTGGGAAATATCGAGGGCGATGGCCAGTTTCTGCTCCACCAGCAATACTGAAATGCCCTTTTCCTTCAACGCCAGCAGATAGTCGGCGACCAAGGCAACGATTTTCGGCGCCAGGCCCTCGGTGGGTTCGTCGATCATGATGAGGTCGGGGTCACCCATCAGGGTGCGGCACAGGGTCAGCATCTGCTGCTCGCCGCCGGACAGCACGCCGGCAGCGACGGCCCGGCGTTCTTCCAGCCGGGGAAACATGCGGTACATATCGGCCAGGCTCCAACGCGAAGTCTTGCCCCGCTTCTCTCCCAGCAGCAGGTTCTGTTCGACCGTCAAAGTAGGAAAGATGTCGCGGCTTTCAGGCACGTAGCCGATCCCCCTGTAAGCGATCTGGAATGCTTTCAGGCCCAGCATCTCGGCGCCCCGGAAGCGCACCGAACCCTTGGCCTGCACCTGCCCCATCACGGATTTGACCAGGGTCGAACGGCCCACGCCGTTGCGGCCCAGCAGGCTGACAATTTCTCCCTCGCCGACCGCCAAGTCGATCCCGTGCAGCACGTGGCTTTTGCCATACCAGGCTTGCAGCCCTTCAATGTTGAGAATATCAGTCATGGCCCGCCTCGCCCAGGTAGGCCGCCTGCACGGCGGGGTTGGCGCGGATCGCCGCCGGGGTGTCGCAGGCGATCACCTCGCCGTAGACCAGCACGGCAATCCTGTCGGCCAGGCCGAACACCACGCCCATATCGTGCTCCACCATCAGCAAGGTTTTACCGACCGTGATCTTGCGGATCAATTCCACCGCCGCATCCGATTCCGAGCGGCTCATGCCGGCCGTCGGCTCGTCCAGCAGGATCACGTCGGCGCCGCCAGCGATGGTGATGCCGATTTCCAGCGCCCGTTGCTCCGCATAGGTCAGCACGCCGGCCGGCAGATCGCGCTGGCGGGTCAGGCCGATCTCTTCCAGCACCTGCTCGGTGCGCGCTTTCGCGTCGGCCAGGGCGCCCAGGCGCTGCCAGAAGGAATAACGGTAGCCGAGCGACCACAGCACGGCGCAGCGCAGGTTCTCGAACACGCTGAGCTTGTCGAACAGATTGCTGACCTGGAAGCTGCGGGCCAGTCCGCGCCGGTTGATGTCGAAGGGCCGCAGTCCCGCCACGCTGCTGCCGTGCAGGCGGATGTCGCCGGCGGACAGGCCGAAGCGTCCCGAGATCAGATTGAACAGGGTCGATTTGCCGGCCCCGTTCGGTCCGATCACGGCGCAGCGCTCGCCTTTCGCCACGGCCAGGTTGGCGCCGCGGATGATTTCCGATTTGCCGAAACTTTTGCGGACGTTTTCAAGTTCCAGCGCGTTCATGTCCGTCCCCCTATTTGTGCGGCAATCTCGCCGTTCAATTCATCCCAGCGTTCCATGTACAGCGGCGCCATGCGGCGCCAGGCCAGCACGCCGACCAGGAACAGACCCGCCGCAAGCAACCATGGCGCTACAGCATGGGCATCGAACGGCATGCCGAACAGCGATGGCGGCGCGCCGTTGGCCGCTTCCAGTGTGCGCCGGTACAGCAACTCCACCGCCAGCACCAGGCCCGCCAACGCCAGCAGTGCGCAAGCGCAGACGGCCGCAAGGCGCGCGCGAATGCGGCCGAACTTGCCGAACTTGGCGAGACGCAGCAAGAGCATCAGCAAGCTCGCCAGTCCCGCCGGCGCGAAGCGCACCAGAGCGACAAAAAACAGGCCCAGGTAAAGCTGCCAGGCCGCCGTGTATTCGGACAGCATCACCACGAATCCGATGCCGACGATGGCGCCCAGCAAGGGTCCGAAGAAGTAGCCGATGCCGCCAATGAACACGAACAGCAGGATGCTGCCCGAGCGCAGGGCCGAAACGTTTTCAGCGCTGACGATTTCAAAGTTGATGGCGCCCAGCGCGCCTGAAATGCCGGCAAAGAAGCTAGAGGCAATCAGGGCCAGGTAGCGCACCCACTGGGCGTCGTAGCCGATGAAACCGACCCGCTCCGGGTTGTCCCGAACGGCGTTGAGCATGCGGCCCAGCGGGGTGTGGGTGAAGGCAAACATGGCGACCGTGCTGAGGAAGAGCCAGGCTGCGATCAGGTAATACACCTGGATCTGGGGGCCGTACGTCAGTCCGAAGAAGGGCTGGCCGATCACGCGGTTGGTGGTGACGCCCCCTTCCCCGCCGAAAAAGCCCGGGAACATCAGCGAGGCCGCAAACACCAGTTCCACCAGCCCCAGGGTGATCATGGCAAAGGTGGTGCCGGATTTGCGGGTGGTGACGTAGCCGAACAGCACGCCGAAAAACATGCCGGCAACGCCGCCGACCAGGGGGATCAGGGTGGTGGGAACGGCAATACCGCCCGCCGCGCCGGCCTGGTTCATGACGTGGATGGCGACGAAGCCGCCCAGGCCGGAGTAGACGGCGTGGCCGAAGGACAGCATGCCGCCCTGGCCCAGCAGCATATTGTAGGACAGGCCGAACAGCATCACCGTGCCGATCTGCGACAGGATGGAAAGCGAGGCGCCCTTGGTGAAAATCCAGGGCGCGGCCAGCAGAATGAAAGCGTAGCCGCCCCACACCAGCCAGCGACCCAGATTGATCGGGCGAAAATGTACTGTACTCATTCCCGCGTCCCCATCAAGCCCTTGGGCCGGAAAATCAGCATCAGCACCAGCAGCAGAAACGGCAGGATGGCAGCGCTCTGGGCAATCGTCACTTTCAGCAGGGGATAGCCGACGGTGGCGGGCGTGATGTTGGCGCCCAGCCAGTTCAGCAGGCTCATCAAGGAATAATCGAGGGCGACGGCAAAGGTTTGCACCACCCCGATCAACAGCGATGCAATGAAGGCGCCCGCCAGCGAGCCCATGCCGCCCACCACGACCACCACGAACACGATGCTGCCCACCGTGGCCGCCATGCTGGGCTCGGTGACGAAGGCATTGCCGCCGATCACACCGGCCAATCCCGCCAGGGCGCAGCCGCCGCCGAACACCCACATGAACACGCGGGGCACATTGTGGCCCAGGCTTTCCGCCGCATCCGGATGGGTCAGCGCGGCCTGGATCACGAGGCCGACGCGGGTACGGGTCAGCAGCAGCCAGATCGCGGCCAGCATGGCCAGGGCGACCGCCATCATGAAGGCGCGGTACATGGGAAAGCTGGTGGAAAACACGGTGAACAGAGGGCGGTCCAGCTCGCGCGGGATGGCGTAGGCGACCGCCGCCCTGCCCCACACCAATTGCACCAGTTCCACGATCAGGTAAGACAGGCCGAAGGTGAACAGCAGCTCGGGCCCGTGGCCGAATTTATGAATGGGACGCAAACCGTAGCGCTCCACCAGCGCGCCCAGCAGGCCAACTGCCAGGGGCGCGAGAACGAGAGCCGGCCAGAAGCCGACCCAGCCGCTGATGGTGTAGGCGATGTAGGCGCCCAGCATATAAAAGCTGGCGTGCGCAAAATTGAGCACGCCCATCATGCTGAAAATCAGAGTCAGGCCGGACGAGAGCATGAACAGCAACAAGCCGTAGCTGATCCCGTTCAGCAGGGTGAACAAGGTAAATTCCATGGAAGCCCGGGAGAAAGCGCCGGCCGGGGCCGGCGCGTACATCAAAACAGCAGCATCACGCGCCGGGGCGCTTCATCTGGCAAGAGGTGGGTTGCGAAGCCTGGTAGGCATCGATCTTCTTGTCCATCTTCCAGCCATAGCCCGTGTTTTCCTGGTCATATTTCACGGTCTTGCCATCGACCTTGGTCCAGGTGCCGATGTAGAGGGGCTGCTGCAACTGGTGATCGACCTTGTTCATCGTTACTTCGCCGTTCAGGCTGGCGAACTTGGCGCCTTCCATGGCGAATGCGACCTTGACGGGATCGGTCGATTTCGAGGCCTTGATGGCCTGGGCCAGCATGCCGATGCTGGAGTGGGTCTGGGCCGTGTAGTAATCGTCGTTGTACTTCTTTTTGTAGGCTTCGACGATTTCCTTGCCGCGGAAATTCTCGTTGTTGATCATCCAGTTGCCGACGATTTTGACGCGCTCAGCGCCCGCGGCACCCATCGCGGTGGGCACGCCCGTCGTGACGCCGTAGTAAGTGTAGAAATTGGCTTTCAGGTCCGCATCCTTGGCGGCGCGGATCAGGAGGGCCAGGTCGGCGCCCCAGTTGCCCGTGATGACGGTGTCGGCGCCGGAGGCCTTGATCTTGGCAATGTAGGGCGAAAAATCCTTCACTTGCGCGATGGGGTGCAGGTCGTCGCCGGCAATCTTGATGTCGGGACGCTTGCGCTTCAGGTATTCCTTGGCGGCGCGGCTGACGGCCTGGCCGAAAGCATAGTTCTGGCCGATGATGTAGACGCTCTTGATGTCCTTGTTGGGCGCCATGTAGGAGGTCAGCGCCTCCATCTTCATGTCCGAATTGGCATCGAAGCGGAAGTGCCAAAAGCTGCACTTGCTGTTGGTCATGTCGGGATCGATGGCGGCATAGTTCAGGAACACGACTTCCTTGCCAGGATTGCGTTCATTGTGCTTGTTGACGGCGTCCAGCAGGGCCAGGCCCACGCCGGAACCATTGCCCTGGGTGATGTAGCGGTAGCCCTGGTCGATCACGGCTTTCAGTTGCGTCAGCGATTCTTGCGGACTGGCCTTGTTGTCGAAGCCGACCACTTCGATCTTGTTATCGCCCGCCCACTTTTCCCTGGTGGCCAGGTCGGCGATGGCCTGGAAACTGTGCAGCTGGTTTTGCCCAACCGGGGCGAAGGGCCCGGACAGGGGATCGATGAAAGCAATTTTGACGGTCTCGGCCTGGGCTGCGCTGGCGCAGCAGACGAGGACGGCGGCGCCGATGGTACTGATGGGTGTCTTGATACCGGAAAGCATGCTCATAAGTCTCCACTCTGTCTCTGATATTATTTTGTACAAGGGCTCACGGGTTCGGTCGGTTCAGGCAGTCGGCAGTTTGTACCCCCTGAATTGTTCGCGCAGCTTGTTTTTCTGGATCTTGCCGGTGGCACCCATGGGCAGGGCGTCAATGAAGGCGACGTCGTCCGGCATCCAGAATTTCGCCACCTTGCCTTCGAAAAACGCGATCAGTTCTTCGCGGCTCAGGTCCATATTGGGCCGCTTGATCACCAGCAGCAGCGGCCGCTCATCCCACTTCGGGTGGGCCACGCCGATGCAGGCCGCCTGTTGCACCGCCGGGTGGGCCATGGCAATGTTTTCCAGGTCGATGGTGCCGATCCACTCGCCGCCCGACTTGATGACGTCCTTGCTGCGGTCGGTGATCTGCAGATAGCCGTCGGCATCGATGGTGGCCACGTCGCCGGTGGGAAACCAGCCATCCTGCAACACCTCGCCGCCCTCGTTTTTAAAATAGCTGGCGATAATCCAGGGGCCCTTGACCAGCAGGTGGCCATAGGTCACGCCGTCCCAGGGCAGTTCCACGCCCTCGTCGTCGACGATCTTCATGTCGACCCCGTAGATGGCATGGCCCTGTTTCTGCAGGATCTTGCGCTGCTCGTCTTTCGGCAAGGCCAGATGACCAGCCTGCAAGCCGCCGGCCGTGCCCAGCGGGGACATCTCTGTCATGCCCCAGGCGTGCACCACTTCCACATTGAAGCGGTCCATCAATACGTCCATCATGGCGGGTGGACAGGCCGAGCCGCCGATCACGGTGCGGCGGAAGGTGCTGAACTTCAAGTCGTTCTGCACCGCGTAGTTGATCAGGCCCAGCCACACGGTAGGCACGCCGGCAGAAAAAGTCACCCCTTCCGCCTCGAACAAGTCGTAGAGCGATTTGCCGTCCAGGGCCGCGCCGGGAAACACCATTTTCGCGCCCGACAGCAAGACCGAGTAGGGCAAGCCCCAGGCGTTGACGTGGAACATCGGCACCACCGGCAGCACGGTGTCCTTGCTCGATACGTTCAGCGCATTCGGCATGGCAGAGCCGTAGGAATGCAGCACGGTCGAGCGGTGCGAGTACAGCGCGCCCTTGGGATTGCCGGTGGTGCCCGAGGTGTAGCACAGCGACGCCGCCGCGTTCTCGTCGAACAGGGGCCACTCGTAATCGGACGAGCTGCTGGCAATCAAGTCTTCGTAGCACAGCAGATGGGGAATCGCGGTGCTCTCCGGCATGCGGTCGCGGTCGGCCATCAGGATGAAGGCCTTGACGGTGGTGCAATGGGGCGCCACCGCCTCGATCAGGGGCAGGAAGCTCAGGTCGAAAAACAGGTACTGGTCTTCCGCGTGGTTGGCGATGTAGGCCACCTGTTCGGGATGCAGGCGCGGGTTGATGGTGTGTAGCACGGCGCCCGAGCCGGACACGCCGTAGTACAACTCCATGTGGCGGTAGCCATTCCAGGCCAGGGTGGCGACCCGCTCGCCCATCTGCACGCCCAGGCCCTGCAAGGCATGGGCGACACGCAAGGCGCGCTCGCGGCAATCGCGGTAGGTGTAGCGGTGCAGATCGCCTTCGACGCGGCGGGAAACGATTTCAACATGCCCGTAATGGCGGGCAGCAAAGTCGATGATGGTGGAGATGAGTAATGGCTGGCTCATCATCTGACCCATCACCGGGCTCTGTGGAAACGACTGCATGCGTGCTCCTGGCGAAAGCTTGTGTGCAATGAGTTTCGTACGACCGTGCGAAAACAGTCAATACTTTTCGATGTTGCAATGCACCAGTTGGCAAGCTTGTCTCGCCGACAATGCAGTCTGCGGACAAGCTTGCGTAAATTTCCTCTGTGAAATCAAGCACCTGCGCCGCAGGGCTTGCGCACTTTGTTGGCATAAAAGCGCCAAAGGCAATCGTGCGCAACGTTGTCATGGATATACTGAATTCATTCAAGACCACTCAGCACAAAGGAACTCTCACATGGCAACGAAAAAAATGGCGGCAGCGCGCGGCACGAACGGCGGCACGGCAGGCAAGGGTAAAGGCAAGGCGGCTGGCGGCGGGTCCAGCGTGGGCAATGCCGGTGAGCTGCACCAGCAGTCCGACAGCAATGTGATGACCACCGACCAGGGCGTGCCTATCTCCGACGACGAAAATTCCCTGCGTTCCCATCCGCGCGGGCCCACCCTGCTGGAAGATTTTATCCTGCGCGAAAAAATCACCCATTTCGACCATGAGCGCATTCCCGAGCGCATCGTGCACGCGCGGGGCACGGCGGTCCACGGCGTGTTCAAGCTGACCGAGTCGCTGGCCGATTACACGACCGCGAAAATCCTCACGGAAGTCGGCGAGGAAACACCCGTGTTCACCCGTTTCTCCACGGTGGCAGGCGGTGCCGGTTCGGTCGACACGCCCCGTGATGTGCGCGGTTTCGCCGTCAAGATGTATACCAAGGAAGGCAATTGGGACCTGGTCGGCAATAACATCCCCGTCTTCTTCATCCAGGACGCCATCAAGTTCCCCGACCTGATCCACTCCGTGAAAATGGAACCGGACCGCGGCTTTCCCCAGGCCGCCTCGGCCCACGACACCTTCTGGGATTTCATTTCGCTCACGCCCGAATCGATGCACATGGTGATGTGGGCCATGTCCGACCGCACCCTGCCCCGGTCGCTGCGCATGGTGGAAGGGTTCGGCATCCACACCTTCCGCCTGCTCAACGCGGCGGGCGAGTCCACCTTCGTGAAATTCCACTGGCGCCCCAGCCTGGGCCTGCAGTCGACCATCTGGGACGAGGCCGTCAAGATCGCTGGCGCCGACCCCGATTTCCACCGCCGCGACATGTTCGAGAATATCCAGGCCGGAAATTTCCCCGAGTGGGACCTGGCCGTCCAGCTGTTCACGGAAGAGGACGCCGCCGGCTTCCCCTTCGATCACCTAGACTCGACCAAGCTGATTCCCGAGGAATTGATTCCTTTAAAAGTGATTGGCCGCATGACCTTGAACCGCTGGCCGAACAATTTCTTTGCCGAAACGGAACAAGTGGCCTACTGCCCGTCCCACGTCCCGCCCGGCATCGATTTTTCCAACGATCCCCTGCTGCAAGGCCGCCTGCACTCCTACCTCGACACCCAGTTGTCGCGCCTGGGCGGGCCGAATTTCCACCAGATTCCCATCAACGCCGCCAAGGTGCCCGTCTCCAACAACCAGCGCGACGGCCACATGCAGATGGCGCAGCCAGTCGGCCGGGTGGCCTACAGCCCGAATTCGCTGATGCCGGACGGTCCGCATGAAAATCCACGGGGTTTCCGCAGCTTTCCGGCCGATGAGCCTGGCGCCAAGGGCCGCATCCGTTCGGACACCTTCGCCGATCACTACAGCCAGGCCCGCCTTTTCTTCCGCAGCCAGACCCCGCCCGAGCAGACCCACATCGCCAACGCCCTCGTGTTCGAGCTGTCGAAGGTCGAGCATCCCCATATCCGCGAGGCCATGGTGGGCCACTTGCAGCACATCGACCCGGAACTGGCCCAGCGCGTCGCCACCGGCCTGGGCATGAAAAAGCTGCCGCCGCCGGCCGCCACCGACGTGCCGCCCCAGGACATGGCGCCCTCGCCAGCCCTGCAAATCATCGGCAAGATGAAAGACACCCTGGAAGGCCGCGCCGTCGGTGTGCTGGTGTCGGATGGCTCCGACGCAGCCTTGACCAACGCCATCACGGCCGCCGTCAAGAAAGCCGGCGCCTCGTTCAAGATCATTGCGCCCCACGTGGGCGAAGTGGCCCTGTCCGACAAGTCTGCCTTGAAGGTGGACGGCCAGCTGGCCGGCACGCCCTCCGTGATGTTCGACGCGGTCGCCATCATCTTGTCGAGCGACCAGGCTGCCATGCTGTGCAATGAAGCCGCCGCCATCGATTTCGTGCGCGATGCATTCGGCCATTTGAAGGCCATCGCCATCGACGCGGGAGCCCAGGCCTTGCTGGAGAAAGCGGGGATTGCGCCCGATGCGGGGGTGGTGGCGGCGAAAGATGCGGCCAAGTTCATTGCCGCTGCGAAGACCCGGCAGTGGGATCGCGAGCCTAAAGTTCGCCACCAGCCCTAAACGCAGCCGGGGACTGGCCCTGCGGGCCTGTCCCCATTTTTCGTGGGTTTTCTACCGAAGGTCAAAAGAACGGAAACAGGCCTGCAGGGCCAGTCCCCGATGCTTTTTAAGCCGCTTGAATCAGCTTCAAGGCCGGCACCCCGCTCTCCTGCGCTTTCCTTAGCAAGTCCTCGAACTGCGCCGCAGGCAAGGGCTTGCTGCGCAAATAGCCCTGATACTCATCGCAGCCCAGCTCGCGCAGGAAGTCGAGTTGCTCGTCCGTCTCCACCCCTTCCGCAATCACTTTCAAACGCAGGCTGTGGGCCAGGGCGATCACGGAGCGCACGATGGCGGCGTCGTCGGCGTCGGAACTGATGTCGCGCACGAAGGAGCGGTCGATTTTCAGGGTGTCGAGGCGGAACTGTTTCAGATAGCTGAGGCTGGAATAGCCGGTGCCGAAGTCGTCGACGGAAATGTGGATGCCCTGGCCATGCAGGCGCTCGAGGATACGGGCGGCCTCCGCCGGATTGTGCATCACCACGCTCTCCGTCACTTCGAGTTCGAGGCAGGATGGCAGCAGGCCTTCTTCCTGCAGCACGCTGGCGATGAATTCCGGTAAATCTTTCTGGCGGAACTGGTAGGCCGACAGGTTGACTGCCACACGCAGGTGAGGCAGGCCGGCGTTTTGCCAGGCGCGGTTCTGGCGGCAGGCTTCGCGCAGCACCCAGGCGCCCAACGGAATGATGAGGCCGATTTCTTCGCTGACGGCGATGAATTCATTGGGCGCCACCATGCCCCGCTCCGGGCTGTGCCAGCGCACCAGGGCTTCCATCGCCACCACATTGCCGGTCGCTACGTCGACCTTCGGCTGGTAGTGCAAGGCAAACTCGTTTTGATCGAGCGCGCGGCGTAGGGCTTGTTCCAGTGCGAGGCGCTCGCCCGCGGCGGCATTCATTTCCGGCGCGAAGAACTGGTAATTGGCGCGGCCCATTTTCTTGGCATGGTACATGGCGCTGTCGGCATTGCTCATCAACTCGCGCAGGCAGCTGCCGTCTTCCGGATAGACACTGATGCCCACGCTGACGGACACGCTTTGCTGCTGGTCTTCAATGATGATCGGTGCGGCCAGGGTATCCAGCACTTTCTGGGCGATGCTGGACGCCGCGGCCGGATTGGGCAGGTCGCTCAGCAGCACGACGAATTCGTCACCGCCCAGGCGCGCCACCGTGTCTTCGCCCCGCAGGCAGCCCGTCAAACGCTCGGCCACGCCCTGCAGTAATTTGTCGCCATACTGGTGGCCCAAGGAATCGTTGATGGTCTTGAAGCGGTCCAAGTCCAGGAACATCACGGCAAAGCGCTTGCCGTGACGCTCGCCAGCCTGGATGGCCTGGCCGATGCGGTCTTCCAGCAGGCTGCGGTTGGGCAAGCGGGTCAGGGCGTCGTGCAGGGCCAGGTGATGCAGCTTGCGGTTGGCATGGCTGAGCGAGCGCACCAGGCTGGCGGTGCGGGTGGCCAGGCGCGAATCGACCACCGACAGCAGCAAGGCAATGGTCAGCAGGGACATCGACGACACGCCCACCAGCACGCCCAGCCAGTTGCCGTCGACGCCACTCAGGGTGGTGCAAATGGCGCCCGGATCGAAGCGGGCCGCTTCCATGCCCGTGTAGTGCATGGCGATGATGGCCAGGCCCATCACGACCGCGGAGCCCGCTTTCTTGGCGTGGCCCAGCAGGCTGTTGCCGCCGCGCAGAGTAAATGCCAGCCACAAGGCGGCAATCGATGCCACCACGGCGATCACCGCGGAGGCCGCCACCAAGGTCGCATTGTAGGTGATGGCTGGGGACATCTGCATGGCGTACATGCCCGTGTAATGCATGATGCAGATGCCGATCCCCATCAGCATGCCGGCGCCCAGGTAGTGGCGTACACCCAGCGCGGCGCGCGCGACCATGCCCAGCGCCAGGGCCGAGACGGCCACGGCTGCCAGCAGCGAGACCATGGTGATGGTGAGGTCGTAGCTCATTTTCATGGGCAGGCTATAGGCCAGCATGCCGATGAAATGCATGGACCAGATGCCGCTGCCCATGGCGAACGCGCCGCCTGCCAGCCACAACAGGCTGACCCGGCCAGTGGTGGCGGCCACGCGGCCGGTCAGGTTGAGGGCTGTGTACGAGGCCATCATCGCGACCACGATGGACAGGACGACAAGACCGGGATGATAACTACCAGTGAGAAGATTCAATTGTTTTCCTAGCTCGGGGATGGGAAACACGCCGACTGATACTTTACGGCAACTAGATTTAAAACTTTATGCGAGGAAACAAAAGTTTTAGAGGTTTTGCTCTAAGGAAATGCCGAGATTGCCGGTTTGCCAGCACGGTGCCCGTTTTGCCATTCCCCGTTAAAATAGGCCTTCACCGTTCACCTCCATGGGATCCGCCATCCGCGCCGAAGACCTTCCGCTGAGCAATTCGTTTGCCGCCCTGCCCCCCGATTTCTACACCCGGCTGATGCCGACGCCTCTGCCCGCGCCGTATTTCGTTGCGGCCAGCGCCCGCGCGGCCGCCCTGGTCGGATTGACGGCCGAGCAACTGGCCAGTCCGGATTTCGTCGAGCTATTCGCCGGCAACGCTGTCGCCCCCCGTTCCCTGCCCCTGTCCGCCGTCTATTCCGGCCACCAGTTCGGCGTCTGGGCAGGACAGCTGGGCGATGGCCGCGCGATTCTGCTGGGCGAATTGAACGGCCCGGCCGGCCCGATGGAATTGCAACTCAAAGGGGCCGGACTGACGCCCTACTCGCGCATGGGCGACGGCCGCGCCGTGCTCCGCTCGTCCATCCGCGAGTTTCTCTGCTCGGAAGCCATGGCTGCGCTGGGCATTCCCACCACCCGCGCCCTGTCCATCATGGGCGCCGACCGCCCCGTCATCCGCGAGACGGTCGAGACGGCCGCCGTG
>JACXTT010008824.1_pt1 | contig 13906 bp, 15 predicted proteins | sample 9270951 | NCBI WGS metagenome assembly JACXTT01 (sample SAMN15532306, study PRJNA645909) | rock metagenome | isolation source: weathered quartz diorite | place: Puerto Rico | collected 2017-06-21 | reverse complement strand
CTCGGGCGGCAGCCGGTCACCGGACTTGAGGCGCCCCTCCCCGATGAGCTGCTTGACCTGCCGGACGATCTCCTCGTAGATACGGGTGGACTTGACGGGCTCGACCTCCACCCGCCCGGAGGGCCGCGCGCCTTCCGGGGCCCGGCGAGCCGACTCGTCCATCCTAGGCGCCTTCCCGGGCGTGCGGTCCGCCGGCGCTCCGGGCCAGCCACCATCCCAGCGCGAGCAACGCGACGGCCAGCAGCAGCGAGAGGGGGTCGTCGACGATGTCGGCGTGGGCGCCGAGCCAGGAGCGGACGATCGGATCGGACGTGATCATGTCTCCGGCCACGTAACCGAGAATGCCACCGCCGGCCCAGATGATCCAGGTGTGCCGGGCCATGAGCCGGGACAGGAGCCCGCTCCCCCAGATCACGAGCGGGAGCGACAGGGCGATGCCGAAGGCGACCAGCACGAAATCACCCTTCGCGGCGGCGGCCACCGCGAGGACGTTGTCGAGGCTCATGGTCACGTCGGCGACCACGATGATCCAGATCGCCTGCCGTAAGGAGGTGCCGCCGCGCACCTCGCCCTCGCCGGATCCGCCCGGGCGCACCAGCTTTACCGCGATCCACAGGAGCAGCAGGCCGCCCGCGAGCTGCAGCAGCGGGATCTGGAGCAGCGCGCTGACGATCGCGATGAACAGGAGCCTCAGGCCGACCGCGGCCGCGGTGCCCCAGAGCCGGCCCTGCCACTGCTCCCGCGGGGCCAGCGAGCGCACCGCGAGCGCGATGACCAGCGCGTTGTCGCCGGCCAGCGACAGGTCGATGATCACGATGCTGGCCAGCCGGGCCAGGAATTCCGCGGCCATGGGGCTCATCATGTCTCGCGCCGCGCCAGCCACCATCCGACGGCGGTCAGGATCGCGGCGAGCGTCACCGGGCCAGGGTACTCCAGCGTGTGCACCGCGGTCCCCAGCCAGCCCGCCACGATCGGATCCTCCAGCATCATGTCACCAGCCACGTACCCGAGTAGACCACCTCCGGCCCAGATGATCCACGGGTAGCGATTCATCAGGCCGGCGAGGATCCCGCTGCCCCACACCACGATCGGCACCGACATCGCGATGCCGAGGGCCACCAGCGTCATGTTCCCGTGCGCGGCTCCCGCCACCGCCAGCACGTTGTCGAGGCTCATGGTCACGTCGGCGACCACGATGATCCACACCGATTCCCAGAACGAGGTCGCGTGCCGCGTCCCGCCGGACGTCCCTCCGGTCGGCTGGATGAGCTTGACCGCGATCCACACCAGCAGCAGGCCCCCGGCCAGCCGCAGGAGCGGCACCTGCAGCAGCCCGGTGATGATGCCGACGAACAGCAGGCGCAGGACGACCGCGCCCACCGTCCCGCCGATCTGCCCGAGCAGGCGCTGCCGGCCCGGCAGCGCTCGGACCGCGAGGGCGATCACCACCGCGTTGTCGCCCGAGAGCAGCATGTTCAGGAACGTGATCTCGGCGAGGCGGGCCCAGAATTCCGGCGTCTCGGCGCTCACCGGCCCGCCCGACCCGGCGCCGGGCGCTCAGCCATCGTGACGGGCAACCACCGACGCCGGCTCGTGACGGGCGCGGCGCGCGCGCCAGTAGGGCACGATCAGCGGCAGCGCGAAGAAGAAGATCGCGACCGCGCTGATCGCGCCGGAGATGGGGCGGGTGAAGAAGATCAGCAGCGAGCCCTGCGACATGATCAGGCTCTGCCGGAGGGCGTTCTCGGCCAGATCACCGAGCACGAGGGCCAGGACCAGCGGAGCCAGCGGGTAGTCGAGCTTCTTGAACACGTACCCGATCACGCCGAACAGGAGCATGTACCAGATGTCGACCATGCTGTCGTGCACCGCGTAGGAGCCGACCGCGCAGACCGCCACGATGATCGGGGTCAGGATCGGGAACGGGATGCGCAGGATCGCGGCGAAGAGGGGGACGAAGGCCAGCACGATCGCGACCCCGATCACGTTGCCGGTGTACATGCTCGCGATGAGGCCCCACACGAAGTCGGGCTTCTCCCGGAAGAGCATCGGGCCGGGCTGGAGACCCCAGATGATGAGCCCGCCCAGCATCACCGCCGCGGTGGGGCTGCCCGGGATGCCGAGCGTGATCATCGGCAGCAGCGAGGCGCCGCCCGCGGCGTGGGCCGCGGTCTCGGGCGCCACCACCCCCTCGAGCGTCCCCTTGCCGAAGCCCTCCGGATTCTTCGAGAAGCGCTTGGCGAACGCGTAGCTCATGAAGGACGCGGGGGTGGCCCCGCCCGGCTTGAATCCCATCCAGAAACCGATGAAGGCGCTCCGGACGAAGGTGCGGTAGTAGCGGGGCAGCGTCTTCCAGGTCTGCCACACCACCCGCGGATCGATGTGGGCGCTGACCCCGCGGAACGAGAGGCCCTCCTCCACCGAGAGAAGGATCTCACCGATGCCGAAGAGCCCGATGACCGCCACGATGAAGTCGAACCCCTTCATCAGCTCGGTGATCCCGAAGGTCAGCCGGAGCTGCCCGGTCACGATGTCGAGGCCCGCGGAGGCGAGGATGAAGCCGATGAGGATCGACACCAGCGACTTGATCGGGTTGCCGCCGCCCAGGCCGATGAACGAGGAGAAGGTCAGGAGCTGGATGGCGAAGAACTCCGGCGGGCCAAACTTGAGCGCGATCTCGGCGAGGAGGGGCGCGAACAAGGTGATCAGCACCACCGAGAAGAGCGCCCCCACGAAGGACGAGCTGAACGCGGCGGTGAGCGCCTCCCCGCCCCGCCCCTGCCGCGCCATCGGGTAGCCGTCGAAGGTGGTGGCCACCGACCAGGGCTCGCCCGGGATGTTGAAGAGGATCGACGTGATGGCGCCGCCGAAGAGGGCGCCCCAGTAGAGGCTCGTCAGCAGGATGATGGCCGACGTGGGATTCATCGAGAAGGTGAGCGGCAGCAGGATCGCCACCCCGTTGGCGCCGCCGAGGCCGGGCAGCACGCCGATGATGGTGCCGAGCGTGATGCCGAGCACCGCGAGCCCCAGGTTACTGGGCTGGAGCGCGACCTGGAACCCGAGGAGCAGGTTTTCCAAGCCCACGATCAGTACCCGAGCCAGGCCTCGAGTGGGCCCTTGGGCATGGGGACGAGGAACCACTTCTCGAAGACCACGAAGGTGAGCACCGGGAACAGCACGCCGATCAGGATCACCGGCACCCACCCGTAGCGGCCGATCCAGCGCATGTAGACGCCGGTGAAGATCGCGGTGGCCACGTAGAGGCCCATGAACTGGATCAGCACCACGAAGCCGGTCGCCGGCAGCAGGGTGGTGAGGACCGGGCGGAGCTGCGCGCGGATGACGAAGGGCACGTCGCGGTCCCGCGCGCGCGCTTGCCAGCCGATGATCGCGCAGGCCCCCACCAGGAACATCCCGAGCCAGAACGGAAAGAATCCGCTCTGGGGACCGTCGGTCCCCCAGCCGACACCCAGGCGCAGGGAATCCCAGATCACCAGGAGACCCCCCGCCACCAGGATCAGCGCCGTCGTCAGGTCGGCCGTGCGCATGCGCGCGCTCCGGAGCGAGGCTCCTACTTCTTGAGGAGCCCTCCCTTCGCCATGAGGTCGCGGTGCAGCTGGTCGGCCTCTCCCAGCCACTTCACGAACTCCGGCCCGGTCTCCCAGGCCGGCTTGAGCGCGCCCTGATTGAGGTAGTCCTTGAACTCGGGCGACTCGTAGACCTTCTTGAGCATGCCCTGATACCACTCGAGCGCCGGCCGGGGCATGTCCGGCGCCCCGAAGATGCCGCGCAGCATCAGGTAGCTGATGTCCGCTCCGAGGGCCTCCTTCACGGTCGGGATGTCCTTCCACTCCGGCACCGTGATGCGCGCGGTGTCGAACACCGCGAGGGGACGCACCCGCGCGTTCTTCCAGTGGCTCACGCACTCGATCGGGTTGTTCACGGTGGAGTCCACGTGCTTGCCGACCAGGTTCACGCACACCTCGCCGCCGCCCTTGAACGGCACGTAGGTGAACTTCGTCCCGGTGGCCTGCTCGAGCTGGATGGTGAGGATCTGGTCCTCCTGGGCCGACCCGGTCCCGCCCATCTTCATCCGATCGCCGCCAGAGCGCTCCTTGACCGCGGCCAGATACTCCTTGGCCGTCTTGTAGGGCGTCTCCGCGTGGACCCACAGGATGAACTCGTCGAGGGCCATGCGGGCGACCGGGGTCAGGTCCTTCCAGCTGAACGGCACCCCGGTGTGCAGCGGCGTCGTGAACAGGTTCGACAGGGTGATGACGATGGTGTGGGCATCGCCCTTCTTGCCCTTCACGTGCAGGAAGCCCTCCGCGCCTGCGCCCCCCGCCTTGTTCACCACGATGATCGGGCGCGGCGAGAGCTTGTGCTTCTCCACGATCAGCGCGATCAACCGTGCCATCTGGTCGGCACCCCCGCCGGTGCCCGCGGGGATCACGAGCTCGATGGGCTTCGTCGGCTCCCAGGCCGCCGCAGCGGAGGGGAAGGCGAGCCCGATCACCGCGAGGGCCGAGACCAGAACCGCGAGGCATCGCCGTCGATGGGTCATATCCCCCTCCTGGTATCGGGCTCGATCGTTCGCCGCTGGCCGGGTGGGCCGCTACTTCCCCGGGCGCTCCTTCCAGAACGGAATCACGCCCGGGATCTCCCACTTGTCCCACATCTCGTCCACCTTGGCCTGGAAGTACTCGAGATCTTCCTCGGTGAAGTGGGCGAAGCGGCCCTGCTTGAGGAGGTACTCCCGCACCGGCTTGCGGGGCCGGCCCTCAACGATCGCCTTGGTCTTGCCGTAGTGCCGCACCACGCCGTCCTCGACCTCGTAGAGCGGGAAGATGCCGGTCTCGACCGCCAGCTCGCCCAGCTCGTGGGAGAGCATCGGATCGTAGTCCCAGCCCTTCGGGCACGGATCGAGCGAGTGGATGAAGGTGGGCCCGCTGATGGTCAGCGCCTTGCGGACCTTGTTCATCATCTCGACCGCGTAGGAGGCGTCGACCGTCGCGACGTACCGGCACTCCGGGTGGCCGGCGGCCAGCATGCCGGCGGTGTTCTTCTTCCAGCGGGTGTGGATGATGCGCTTCACCGAGCCCGGCGGGCTGAACGTGGTGTTGGCGCCGTAGGGCGTCGAGCCGGAGAGCTGAATGTCGGTGTTCGCGTACGACTCGTTGTCGTAGAGCAGGATCAGCGAGTTGTACTCGCGGTGGGTCAGGGTCGCGGAGATCGCGCCGAGCCCCATGTCGGCCCCGCCACCGTCGCCGCAGAACGCGATGACGTTGATCGGCTCCGACTTCATCTTGCCCTTCTTCATGAGCGCCTTCAGCCCCGCCGCGGTGCCGAGGGCGGCCGAGCCGGAGGATCCGAGCTGAGTGTGCATCCACGGCACCACCCACGGAGTCGTGTAGTACGTGGTGTTGGCCACGTACATGCAGCCAGTTGATCCGAGCACGATGGTGCGCGGGCCGGCGGCCTTGACCATGAGCTTCATCACGAGGGCCGACTCGCAGCCCTGGCAGGTGCGGTGACCCGAGGTGAAGTACTCCTCGATGGTGACCTTCTTGACGCCCTTGAAGGGCTCGAGGATCTGCGTCGCGTTCGTGAATGTGGTATCGGCCATGTCGATAGCCTCCAGTTATTCCCGCACGCCCAGCCAGTGCGTCTTGGGATCGGACTTGCCGGCCTTGGCGGCGGCGTAGCACATGTCGGTCGCCTTCGCGACGTCTTCCAGCGTCACCTCGCGGCCGCCGAGCCCGCAGATGAAGCTCAGCAGCGGTGGGCGCTTGTCCGCGTTGTACATGGCGGAGCGGATCTCGTTGGCGACCACCCCCGAGTTGAAGGGCGAGCCGAAGGAGTAGTCGCGGTCGATGACGCCGATCGCGGAAGCCTTCGAGAGCGCCTGCACGATCCGGTCGGTCGGGAACGGCCGGAACCAGCGCGGACGGATCAGCCCGACCTTCTTGCCCTGGGCCCGCATGTTGCGGATGCCGACCTTCATGGGCAGCGAGATCGTGCCCATGCCGACCAGGATGATCTCCGCGTCGTCGGTCATGTACTCCTCGAACCACGGGTTCTCCGGCCCGCGCCCCATGACCTTGCGGAAATCGGCGTAGGCCTCTTCGATCACGGTGCTCGCCCGCTTCATCGCCTCGTCGTTCTGGCGACGGATCTCGATGACCCAGTCCTCGTTGGCCTGCGGGGCCACCGTGATCGGGTTGTCCGGGTGCAGCAGGAGGTCACCCCGGTCGTAGCGGGGCAGGAACTTGTCCACCAGGCCCCGGCTCGGCACCTGGCAGATCGCCTGCGAGTGGGTCAGGAACGCGCCGTCCGCGGAGATCGCGATGGGCAGGAACAGCCGCCGATCCTCCGCGATGCGGTAGGCCAGCAGGGTCGTGTCGAGCATCTCCTGGGCGGTGTCGACCCAGATCAGGAGCCAGCCCAGGTCCCGAACCACGAGCGCATCATTGTGCTCGACCCCGAAGGCGCCCGGATCGTCGAGGGCGCGGTTGCCGACCATGCAGATCATCGGCACCCGCAACGGCGGGGTGACCGTGAGGCACTCCATCGCGTACATCCAGCCCACCCCGGACGAGCCGCAGAACACGCGCGCGCCCACCGTGGAGGCGTGCTTCACGATCTCGAACTGGCTGTGCTCGCCCTCGGCCACGATGTACTCCGCCACGAGGTTGCCGTTCGCGATCTTCTTGGCGATGGCCTGCATGACGGTGTCGTAGGGGCGAATCGGGTACGCGGTCACCACGTCGATATCGGCCAGGGCCAGCGCCTCGGCGCACGCCTCACTGCCCGAGATCAGCATCTCCTTGTGCTCGGCTACGGCTCCTGCGGGCTTGGTCTCGACGGCCATGGTCTCGGTCCTCCCCTACTGCTTCGCCTCGGCGTTCTCGCCGGGAATGCCCGTGATGATCTCGATGCCGCCCGTCTCCAGGTCCTTCCTGATCTCCTCCTCGTACTGCCCCCGGAAGCGGAAGCCGTGCGACCGCGTGATGTGCTCCTTGCTGTGGATCTTGTTCGTCATCCAGGTCTTGTAGGTGCCTTTGTCCTTGCGCCACATCTCCCACTGGCTCGCGTTGTCCTCGAAGGCGTCCTCGCGCACCATCGTGACGCAGTCCTTGGCCGGGCACACCGCCTCGCACACCCCGCAGCCGCAGCACGCTTCCATGTTGGCGTCGTAGAGGCCGTCGGGGGTCACGTCGAAGCAGGAGTCGGGGCACTGGATCCAGCACAGCGTGCACTTCACGCACTTGTCGAAGTCGATCACCGGCCGCATGGTGCGCGTGGTGAACTTCTTGAAGTACGGGTTGCGCTCCGGCACGTAGCCCTTGCCGCCCTCCATGGGCTTGCCGATGGGAATCGCCGGGATGCTGACGCCTTCCCGCATCTCCCACCACTTGGGCATCTCGAAGGAGTACGGGATCTCCGCGTTCCCCTCGGTGATCTTCACCTGCCGGCTCTCCAGGCGCTCGTGGGCCTTCCGCGCCGAGGCCACCTTGAGATCGGAGCCCCACTCGGCTTCCTTGATGGCCTGGCCGACCGCGTCGAGCGAGAGGAACTCGGGCTTGATCTTGGCCAGCGCGCCCAGGATCCGGGCCTCGGTGTGGTCCTCCTTGTACACCCACAGCCCGGAGAACGAAGCCTTGGCCCGGATCAGGGCCATGCTGTACGGAGCGTCCTTCTTGTGGATGTCCTTCAGGAGGTCGGCCGGGCTCTGCAGCGAGGTCATCAGCAGCGTGCCGCCGGAGATCGTGAGCCGGTTGATCGGCTGGAGCCCGTACCAGGCCCAGGACTCCACGCCCTTCGACAGGGTGTCGTCGACACAGATCGTGACGTCGACCTCCTTGGGCTCGTAGCGGGCCATGTTCTGCTCGAGCTCCTCCTGCGTGTCCGCCACGATCGCGAAGTCCTTGGCCGGGATCCCGTTGCGCTGGGGGCTGTCCCCGTAGCGTCCGAAGGCGATCCCCCATCGCCCGGCCTTGCGCGCGGAGAGCACGATGCCCCGGCAGATGCGCGCCGCCAGGTTCTTCTGGAAGATGCCGCGGTAGACGACCTCGCAGGTGAAGTGAGCCATGCCATTCTCCTCCCGTCCTCGATCCGAAGGCTTCTGGTCGACTGGTCGGACCATACCTTGCCTCCGGCCCGGATGCCTGTCAAGTCCTAAGGGGACAAGGGAGAAGGGGTCGCCGGAGCGCCGACGAGGCAGCCCCTCAGGACCGCCGGCGGCGGCCGTGGCGGCGGGCATGAGCCGCCACCTTCATCCGGTTCCCGCAGACCGCCATCGAGCACCAGCGCCGCCGCCTGGTTCGGGAGCGGTCGCGGAAGTAGAGCACGCACCGGGGATTTGCGCACTTCCTGATCTCGGCGCCTCGCCCGAGCGCCGCCAGATCGGCCAGCGACCGGGCGATCGGCGCCAGGATCCGGAGCGGATCGTCCTGCGCCGGGGCGAAGGCCAGCCGCCAACCCGCCTCCTGCCGGACGAGCCGGTCCGCCCCGGTGCCCGAGGCCATGGCGCGGTTGACCTCGCCGATCCAGCGCGCCTGCAGCGGCCGCCTGGACGCCATCGCAGAGAGGATGGTCCGGGCGGTCTCGCGAAACCGCATCGCTTCGTCGAAGGCCGCCGCAGACCGGCGCGCGTCGCGCTCGCCCATCACGCGCAGCTCGGCGCTCTCCGGCCGGCTCAGACCGCCGCGCAGCTCCACGAAATCGACCAGGTCGCTCCAGGAGCCGAGGCTGCCCGCCGGGTTGCCGGGCGCGTGGACCGTGTTGGCGAAATCGAGGCACAGATCGTCGCCAATCTTGATAACTGACCTTCGGATACTACTCATAAATTACTGACACGTAATTTGTTTTATATCATTGATCTCGGTCGAATCCATTAACCCCTTTTTCTGATCAAAGAGGTTAGCACAGGTGGCTGAGGAGGCGGGCCGATGTGGATTGCGGAGCTCTGGCGATTTCCGGTGAAGTCGATGGCGGGCGAGCGGCTGGACTGGGCCGAGGTGACGACCGATGGCATCGTGGGCGATCGAATCGTCCACGTGAGTGGCCCGGGTGGGCGCATCATCACGTCCCGGACTCACCCGCGCCTGCTCGGCCTCCACGGGAGCCTCGGTCCTGACGGAGAGCCGCAGGTCGACGGCCGCCCCTGGGGGTCGCCCGAGATCACCGACGCGGTGCACGCCGCCGCGGGCCTCAAGGCAAACCTGGTCCGCTACGCGGGACCGGAGCGGTTCGACGTTCTTCCCCTGCTAATCGGGACCGACGGCGCCTTCGAGCAGCTCGGGGTGGACCACCGCCGCCTGCGCCCCAACATCGTGATCGGGGGCGTCGACGGTCTGGCGGAGCGCGGCTGGCCGGGGAGCCGCCTCCGGGTCGGCGAGGCCCTCGTCTCGGTAGCCAAGCTCCGGGCGCGCTGCATCATGACCACGTACGACCCGGACACCCAGGAGCAGGACCTGTCGGTGCTCCGGCGGATCGCCTCCGAGTTCGGCGGGGTGATGGCGCTCGACTGCGCCGTATTGAAGGGCGGGCGGGTCGCGGTCGGCGATCCGGTGGAGCTGCTGGAAGGCTCCGAGGGCGCCTAGCCGCCGGCGGCCCGCACCATGCCCGCGAAGTACTCGTGCACCGCGGGCTCGTCGGTCAGCTCGGGATGAAAGGCGGCCGTCACCACCGTCCCCTGGCGGGCCATGACGCACTCGCCGCGGTGCTCGGCCAGCGGAGTGACCGCCGGCCCGATCCGCCGGATCCGCGGGGCCCGGATGAACACCATCTTCAGCGGACCCGTGCCGTGGCCGAGATCCCCCGAGCCGACGGACTCGAACGACTCCTTCTGCCGACCGTAGGCGTTGCGCTCGACGGTCAGGTCGATGAAGCCCAGCGAGAACTGCGCCGGGCTCTGCACCTCCCGGGCCAGGAGGATCATGCCGGCGCAGGTCCCGAAGATGGGCTTGCCGGCGGCGTGGAACTTCTCGAGCACGGGAACGAACTCCCACATGTCCATGAGCTTGAGGAGCGTGGTGCTCTCGCCCCCGGGCATGATCAGTCCGCCGAGCTCGTCGAGCTCGCGGGGCATCCGCACCTCCACCGAGGCCACGCCGATGCGGTCCAGCGCCTTGCGGTGGAGGCTGAAATCGCCCTGCAGCGCCAAGACACCGATCTTCACGCGAGTCGCACGCCTTCCCGGCCGATGCCCTGGACTCGACCCCGGGCCTCGAGCCAGCCGAGCACCATCTGCGCGTTGCGATTCGGCGGGAAGACCGGATACCAGATCTTCTCGATGCGCCCGCCGTCGGCGTACCAGGCCATGCGCTTGATCAGCGTGGTCGGCCCGCCCCGCTCGACCTGATAGTCGAACGTCGGCAGCCGGAGCGCGCGAGTCAGCGCGAGGTCGCGATCGCTCAGCAGCTCGAAGGGCACGTGGTTGTGCTCGACGAAGGCCCGCTGGTAGGCCTCGTCCTGGGTGCTGATCCCGAACACGCCCACCCCGAGGGCCGTGAACTCCCGGTACAGATCCCGGAAGCCGCAGCTCTGCGGGGTGCAGCCGCGGGCACCCGGAATGGCGCTCCACTCAGGGCGCGCCGGCTTGCCCGGCTCTCCGGTGCGCGGGTACAGGAAGAAGACGGTCGGGCGCGCCGCCACCGCGCCCACGTCCACGATCCGGCCCGCCGTCGACGCCAGGCGAACCGTCGGCACCTGCGCCCCTGGAAGGTGGTCGCAGGCGCCGTCGTCGACCGGAACGGGCAAGTCCGGCGGGAGATCGTGAGGGTCGTAGGTCACTCGCGCGCTACCAGCCACGAGTCTGGAGCAAGTCCGACTCCTTCAGCTTCGAGGTCTCGATTCCCGGCATCGCGTCGCCGAGTCCCTCGGAGACCTTCGCCAGCACGTCGGGATCCTTGTAATGCGTGGTCGCCTGCACCACCGCCTTGGCCCGCGCGGCTGGATCGGCCGACTTGAAGATGCCGGAGCCCACGAAGATGGCCTCGGCGCCGAGCTGCATCATGAGGGCCGCGTCGGCCGGTGTGGCGATGCCGCCCGCCGAGAAGTTCGGCACCGGCAGGTGCCCGCTCTTGGCCACCCAGCGCACCAGCTCGTAGGGCGCGCCGAGGTTCTTGGCCTCGGTCATCAGCTCCTCGTCGCCCAGCATGGTGAGGCGCCGGATCCCCGACATCACCGCACGCATGTGTCGCACCGCCTCCACGATGTTGCCGGAGCCGGCCTCGCCCTTGGTGCGCATCATCGCCGCGCCCTCGCCGATCCGGCGCAGGCACTCGCCCAGGTCGCGGGAGCCGCAGACGAACGGCACCTTGAACGCGAATTTGTCCACGTGGAAGTGCTCGTCGGCGGGCGTCAGCACCTCCGACTCGTCGATGAAGTCCACCCCGAGCGCCTCGAGAATCTGGGCCTCCACGAAGTGGCCGATGCGGCACTTGGCCATCACCGGGATCGTGACCGCCTTCTGGATCTCCTTGATCTTGGTCACCGGCGACATGCGCGCCACGCCCCCGTCGCGCCGGATGTCCGACGGCACCCGCTCCAGCGCCATCACCGCGGCCGCGCCCGCGTCCTCGGCGATCTTGGCCTGCTCCGCATTGGTGACGTCCATGATGACGCCGCCCTTGAGCATCTCGGCCAGCCCCACCTTCAGCCTCAGCGTACCGATCTCCATGTCCTGGTCTCCTTTCGGGTCGTGATCACTGCATGAGTCGGGTCGACAGCCTGGTCCTGATCGCGGGCCACTCCGAGTCGAGGATGGAGAAGGCCGCGGTGTCGCGAATGGTCCCGTCGCTCGCCGGGCGGGCCGCGCGCAGGACTCCGTCGAAGCGCGCGCCGAGCCGCATGATCGCCTCGCGCGAGCGCCGGTTCCGCGCGTCGGTCATGAGGCTCACCCGGTGGACCCGCCACTCGTCGAAGGCGTGGGCCAGCATCAAGAGCTTCGCTTCGGTGTTGATCGGCGTCCGCTGCGCGGAGGCGGACAGCCACGTCCAGCCGATCTCCACCACGTCGGGCCGGTCGGCGCCCCGCTGGTGCGCGTTGCCGGGCGGCCACGGCCAGTACTCGATGTTGAACAGCCGCGTCGAGCCGACCACGCGCCCGGCGACGCGATCGATCGTGGCGAACGGCAAGGCCCGGCCCGCCTCCTGCTCGGCCAGCGCGTTCGCCACGTAGACGCGCGCCTCGGCGTCGTCGTGCGGGACCAGAGTGTACCCGTAGGTGTCGCGCGAGCCGGCGGCCGCCGCAACCAGGCCGGGAATGTGGGCGGCGCTCATCGGCTCGAGCCGGACGAACCGCCCCTCGAGGGTGACCGGTCTCGCCACGGTCGCCGGGCGCTCCACGCCGGTCACGACGCTCATGCGAGCGCGGCCTCCAGATCCGCCATCAGATCGCCCGCGTCCTCGAGCCCTGCCGACACGCGCACTAGGCCGGGGCCGATGCCCATCGCGGCCTTGTCGGCGTCGGAGAGGCGCCGGTGCGAGGTGCGGTCCGGGTACGTCCACGTGGTGGCCACGTCGCCGAAGCTCGGGGCGAACTCGAGCAGACGCGTCCGGCCCATGAAGCGCTCCACCGCGGGCGCGCCGCCCCGCAGCTCGAACGACAGCATCGCACCGTGCAGCCGCGGCATCAGCCGGCGGGCGAGCCCGTGCTGCGGATGCGAGGCTAGGCCCGGGTAGTACACGCGCTCCACCGCGTGCAGGCGCTGGAGGAACTGGGCGAGGGCCAGCGCGGTGGCGGACTGGCGCTCCATCCGCACCGCCAGCGTGCGCGCGCCGCGCGTGGCCAGCCAGGCGTCGAAGGGCCCGAGGTTGGTGCCTGCCCGGATCATGGCCGCCCGCACCCGCGCCATCGGCTCGCGCTCGCCCGCCACCAGCCCGCCGGTCACGTCGCCGTGGCCCGAGATGAACTTAGTCAGGCTGTGCATGACCATGGTGGCGCCGTGCTCGAGCGGGCGGAACACCGCGGGCGAAGCCATCGAGGCGTCCACGATGAGGTCGATCCCGCGGCGCAGGAGCTCGGGCGCGATCGTCGGTACGTCCACCAGGCGCAGGAGCGGATTCGAGATGGCCTCGACGAAGACCGCGCGCGTGCTCGGTCGCAGCGCGCCCAGGATCGCCGCGGGGTCGGTCGCGTTCACGAAGTCGGTCTCGATGCCGAGTCGCCGCCCCTCGTCGGCCAGGAACGCGGCGGTCGAGCCGTAGAGATCCCGCGCCGACACGAGGTGGTCGCCCGACGAGAAGAGCCCGAGCAGGAGCGCGGTCGTGGCCCCCATCCCGGAGGCGCAGGCCACCGCGGCCTCGGCGCCTTCGAGGCCGGCCACCAGGTCCTCCAGCATCGTGTGATTGGCGGTGCCGTAGCGCCCGTACACGAAGCCCGGCTTCTTGCTCTCCCAGATCGATTCCACCGCGTCCATGTCCTCGAACACGAACACGTTGGTCTGGTAGATCGGCGGCGTGAGGGGACGGCTTCCCGACGGCACGTCGCGACCTCCGCGAGCGGCGAGCGTGTGGAAGTCCACGGTTGCTCCCTAGACCAGTGGCACCGCCGGCGCGGCCAGGTGGCCGGTCGGCTCGGGCTGCCGCTGCACATCGCGGATGATCTCGGCCAGTCGCCGCATGCCCTCGTCGATCTGGGTGTGGGGCAGCGCGGAGAACGAGAGCCGCAGCATGCGCTCGCCGCCGCCGTCGACGAAGAACGCGTTGCCCGGCGTGAACACGACCCCGCGTGGCGCGGCGTGCTCGAGCAGGACGGTCGAGTCCATCCCCGCCGGCAGTGTGAGCAGGAGCGAGAAGCCGCCCTCGTTCTCCGTCCAGGTCACGCCCGGCGGCATGCGCTTGGCGAGCGCCTGCAGGAGCGCGGCGCGGCGCCGGCCGTACTCGCGCAGGACGCGGGC
>JACXTT010008823.1_pt1 | contig 13908 bp, 15 predicted proteins | sample 9270951 | NCBI WGS metagenome assembly JACXTT01 (sample SAMN15532306, study PRJNA645909) | rock metagenome | isolation source: weathered quartz diorite | place: Puerto Rico | collected 2017-06-21 | reverse complement strand
TGAGCTCGCCTTCGACGCCGGACAAACGCGCATCGCCGGGCGTTATGAAGAGGTTTGGCACCTTCGTCGGCATCACCGCTTTCGAAAGCGGGTGCTGGGCGACGAGAACATCGTAGCTGGTGACGTTGCGATCGTCGGGATGAATGTCGATGCCGGTCGAGGCGTTGCCTTGCGGGTCGGTGTCGAAGATCAAGACGCGCATGCCGGCGGCGGCGAGCGCGGTGCCGAGATTGATGGCGGTGGTCGTCTTGCCAACCCCGCCCTTTTGATTGGCAATGGCTAGTGCGCGCATGTCCCCGTTCTCCTCTGAGGAGAAACCCTGAGGCTCAGCTCACACGCGTCACACGAACAATGCGGCCGCGCGGATCGCTCAGGCTCTCCAGCACGTCTGCTTGGTACGCCCCACCGAGGACGTCTTTCGCGGCGGCCAGCTCGGCGTCGAGATCTGCGCCTTTATGGAAGAGACCTTGCGCGCCGCGATCGAGAATCGGCTTCGCATAGGGGATGAGTCGGTTCAAGGGAGCCAGAGCACGGGCGGTAACCACATCATATGGTCCCTGGCCGGCCCCAAAATCCTCAATCCGTTGATTGAAGACCTTGACCGGGAGGCCTGCTTCCTGGGCTACCGCACGCAGGAACGCGGCTTTTTTTCCTGTGGATTCTACAAGGTGCACCGCCCTGCCTGGCTCGTCCGCCAACAGTGCAGCGACGACGAGGCCAGGAAAACCAGCCCCCGACCCCAAATCCGCCCACAGCCGGGCCTGGGGCGCCAGGGCCACAAGCTGGGCGCAATCGAGCGCGTGGCGCTGCCAGAACGCCTCGAGCTCGTTTGGACCGACCAGGTTCATCCGTGCCGACCAGTCGCCCAGCAAGTGTCGATGGATTTCCAAGCGCTCGACTGTTTCACGGGGAACCGGAAACGGTAGGTCCCGAACAAACTCGTCGGGCCCGTAGCTCACGGGCAAGGCCCCAGCCCCTGCAATCGGCCGAAAGCCCCCTCATCCCAATCGCCCGGCTGGAAAGCGATCTTGTCGTCGATGATCTGGAAGAAGCAGCACCCCAGGCCCTTCGGGTTCCGTCCAAGGACGGGACCCCTCACCGCCTGGTGGTTGATGGCGCTCTCAGGGTAGAGGCTTGCCCGCGCCTGGGCGTCAGCGCGATCGGACGCCTTGATCCGGGCCTCGACGGCCTCGCGCGGCGTCACGGATGCGGCCCTGCTCCGCCATATCGGGCGGCGAGATAGCGAGCGATGGCTTTGGGCTCGGTGAGAAACGGGTTTGCGCCAGACATGAGCGCATCTGCAGGCGCCTTGCCGACATCGGCGATCACAAGCGCCGGCAGCGATTGGTTCTCTTCCCCGATCGCTGCGATGACCTCGCTTCGCGGGCGCGGATAGCCAATGCGCACGACATCGATTGCGCGCGCCCATTGCGGGTTGGCGAGCAGCATGCCCTCCATCGTCGCGCACGACGTGCAAAACCATGTGCCGTCGAGATCGGGATCCTCAAACGGGGCGCGCAGGATAAAGAGCGTGTCGCGTTTCAAACTCATGCGCGTTTGCGGTCCTTGTCGCTGCGCTTCACATGCGCGAGCAATGCGGTGAGCGCGCCGGCGGTGACGCCTTCGATGCGCGACGCCTGGCCGAGCGTGACGGGCCGCGCAACTGCGAGCTTGCTGCGCGCTTCCATCGAGAGCCCTCCGACATTGGCGTAGTCGAGATTGGGATCGAGCCGCAGATCTTCGTCGCGCTTGAAAGCTTCGACATCGAGCGCCTGCCGTTCCAGATAGCCGGCGTAAAGCGCGTCGATCTCAAGCTGCTCGCGCACCTGGCCCTGCACACGCGCCAGCTCAGGCCAGATGGCGATCAGCTGTTCGAAGCTGATCGAAGGATACGCTATGAGCTGCAACGCGTTGCGGCGCTGGCCGTCTTGATTGACCTTGAGCCCACGCGCTTTGGCTTGCTGTGGCGTCAATGTAAGCGATTTCGCCAGCGAGCGCGCTTGCTCAAGATCGCGCATTTTCTCTTCAAAAGCGCGGATTCTGAGCGGCCCGACACAACCCGTCTCGATGCCCTTGCCGGTGAGGCGTTGATCTGCATTGTCGGCGCGCAGCATCAGCCGATACTCGGCGCGCGATGTGAACATGCGATACGGCTCGGTGACGCCGCGGGTGACGAGGTCGTCGATCATGACGCCGATATAGCCTTCGGCGCGGCTGATCTCGAACGGCGCCCCCCCGCTCGCTGCGCGCGCCGCATTGAGGCCGGCAATCAGACCTTGGCCGGCGGCTTCTTCGTATCCCGTCGTTCCGTTGATCTGGCCAGCCAAATAGAGGCCGGGAATGCGCTTGGTCTCCAGTGTCCCCATGAGCTCGCGCGGATCGACATAATCGTATTCGATCGCATAAGCGTAGCGTTTGATGCGCACGTTTTTGAGCCCGGCGATGGTTCGAATGAATCGATCCTGCACGTCCTCCGGCAGCGACGTGCTGATGCCGTTTGGATAAATCGTGTCGTCGTCCAGCCCTTCGGGTTCGAGAAAAATTTGGTGCGATTGCTTCTCGGCGAAGCGCACGACCTTGTCCTCGATCGAGGGGCAATAGCGTGGGCCGCGTCCACTGATGGCGCCGGAATAGACAGGACTCCGAGCAAGCGATGCTTCGATCACCCGATGCGTCTCGGAATTGGTGTAGGTGATGCCACAGGCCACTTGGGGCCCGCTGATGCGCTCGGTGAGGAATGAGAATGGCGCGGGCTCAGCGTCGCCCTCTTGGCGCTCCAGCGAAGCCCAATCGATGGAGTCCGATTGCAGGCGCGCAGGCGTGCCGGTCTTCAGCCGTCCCATCGCAAAACCAGCGCTATAGAGACGCTCCGAAAGCCCGATGGCGGGCGCCTCGCCATGGCGGCCCGCCGGGATGCGCGTGTCGCCGATATGGATGACGCCCCTGAGGAACGTCCCGGTCGTGAGGACGACGCGAGGCGCTCGGAAGGTTTCTCCGCCGGCGGCGGTCACCCCACAGACAGCGCCGTCCTCCAGAACCAAATCCTCGACACTGTGAGCCAGGATTGTCAGCCCCGCCTGCTCCGCCAGGGCGGCTTGCATGGCCTTTTTGTAGAGCTTGCGGTCGGATTGGGCGCGGGGTCCGCGAACGGCCGGCCCTTTGGAGCGGTTGAGCAGTCTGAACTGGATGCCGGCGGCGTCCGCCACCCGCCCCATGACCCCATCGAGGGCATCGATCTCGCGGACCAGGTGCCCCTTGCCCAAGCCGCCAATGGCCGGGTTGCAGCTCATCTCGCCGATGGTCTCGAGCTTGTGCGTGACGAGCAGCGTGCGGGCGCCCAAGCGCGCAGACGCCGCTGCGGCTTCGCAGCCAGCATGGCCGCCGCCGATAACGATGACATCGAAGGAACGATCAGAACGCATGCGCCGGCGCTTCATATAGGCTTGAGCGCGCGGCGTCAGCAGAGGGGGCATGCGAGAGCGGAAAAAGCCCGCTCGTTCGTTCAAATCCCCAAGCGCGGCGCGGCGCCGTTTTGGGGGCGTCAATTTAGACTGAAACCGGCGGACCTGAGGGCGCCCCGACGCTTCGAAAAATGGGCGAAGACTTCGGCGCAATCGCACACCGACTGGCGGCGACTTCGAAAAAAATACACGCTCTTTTTCACGCGAAACACGTGAACGATGCTTTCATCGGTTTCGCGTGAAACGCCTTATAAAATGCGGGTTTTCGTGCAGTTCCTATTTGCCGATGCAGAAGCTCTGGAAGATTTCGTCGAGCAGATCTTCGACGTCGATACGTCCAGTCAAACGCCCGATTGCAACTGCCGCGACGCGCACGTCTTCAGCCGCCAATTCGGGGCCGCGCAAAAGCGCAGGCATGGCCGCGTCGAGCGCCGCGCGCGCCTCTTCCACCAGCCGCCGATGCCTTGCCCGCGTCAGCACCGGCGCCTCCTCGCGCCCAAGCGCTTCGACGACGCCGACGGCCAGGAGCGCATGCAATTCGGCAAGGCCCTGGCCAGTGATAACGCTGACGGAGACAGAGCGCGGCTCGCACTCCGTCGGCGCAGGCGCGCCAGCAGGCGTCGTAAGCAGATCGGACGCAAGAAGATCGGCCTTGGAGCGGACAAGCAGGTCATGGGAGGCGAGCTCGCCCAGAAGCGCTGCCGGCGGCTGGCTCCTGACATCCACAACCCCAAGCCTCAGGTCGGCTTCTTCAGCACGCGCCAGCGCCCGGCGCACGCCCTCCGCTTCGATCGCATCCGCCGCTTCGGCGAGCCCCGCCGTATCGGCAATCCAGACTGGGTAGCCCCCCAACACCAGACGAACCTCCACGACGTCGCGCGTGGTGCCTGGCGTATCGCTCACAATCGCGGCCTCGCGGTGAGCCAGAGCATTCAAGAGGCTCGACTTGCCGGCGTTGGGCGGACCGATGATGGCGATGCGATAGCCGTCGCGGACGCGCTCGCCGCGGTGGGAGTCGTCGAGGTGGCGGCCCATGTCCTTGGCGAGCGCCGCCAGCATGGGCGCCGCCCGTAGCGCGAGCGCTGCGGGCAATTCCTCGTCCGGGAAGTCGATCTCGGCTTCGATGAAAGCCGCAGCCTCTATCAGACGTTCGCGCCAGCTGTCGTAGAGCGCGCTCAGCGCCCCGCGCCGCTGGCGCAAAGCTTGGCGGCGCTGCGCTTCGGTCTCGGCGTCGACGAGGTCTGCGAGGCCCTCAGCTTGGGCCAAATCGAGCTTGCCGTTTTCGAAGGCCCGGCGCGTGAATTCGCCGGGTTCTGCGAGCCGCACGCCTTTGAGGCAAAGTGCGGCCTCGATGATTGCTGCGATCACCGCCGGGCCGCCGTGGACATGCAATTCGGCGACGTCCTCGCCGGTAAAACTCGCCGGCTTCGGAAACCAGAGTGCGATGCCGTCGTCGAGCGACAGCCCGCTATCTGGCGCACAAAACGCCATCCGCGTTGCGCGGCGCGGTTTGGGAAGGTCGCGATCGGTCAGCGCGCGCAGCACCTCGCCGGCGCTCGCTCCGGACACACGGACCAATGCGACGCCGGCGCGGCCCGCGCCCGACGCTAAAGCGACGATCGTGTCCGGTTTCATGTGAAATTCTCTAAGCCTACTTAGGGCTTTTCCCGCCGGGCGGCTGGCGGGGCGGCGGCCGTCGCCGCCGAGGTCATGAGCTTCACGAAGGCGTCTTGGGCTTGCGTGCCGACACTCATCCACGAGCTCATGAGGCTTTCGCCGCTCATCAGCTTCAAGTTGGCTTCCATGCGCTTGCCCATCTCGGCGACGAGCTGCTCATTGATAGGCGTGACGTCGGGCAGGCCCATGAAGCGGCGCGCTTCTTCGGGGCTGCATTCTACATTGACGGTGAACTTCATCGGCCAATTTCCTGTCGCGCGGTCGGGCGCTGGCGGGTCTATAACGCGCGGCTTGGCGGCGGGACAACTTGAGGAGACGGCGATGGGTGAGTGGACAGAGGTCAAGGGTCCGGACGGCGCCTTCAAGGCATATGTGGCGCGGCCATCGGGAACACCGAAAGCCGCGGTCGTTGCCGTGCAGGAGATTTTCGGCGTCAACACGGTCATGCGCGGCAAGGCCGATTGGCTGGCGCGGGAGGGTTTCCTTGCGATCGCGCCGGACCTTTTCTGGCGGATCAAGCCCGGCATCGACATCACCGACAGGACTGACGCTGAATGGAAAGAGGCGCTGGGCTACATGAACCAGCTCGACAAGAACGCCAGCGTCAAAGACGTGCAGGCGACGCTCACGCACGCGCGTGGCCTGGGCGCAGGCAAGGCTGGCGTGATGGGCTATTGCATGGGCGGCTATATCGGGTTCCTGGCCGCGTGTCGGACGGATACGGACGCGACTGTCTGCTACCATGGCGGCGGCATCCACACCGCGCTCGACGAAGCTGAGAACATCAAGAAACCGGTGCTGCTTCACAACCCAATGAAGGACAGCTTCATCCCGCGCGAGGCGCTCGATAAGATCCGCGAGACGCTGAAGTCCAATCAGCTGGCGACGATCTACGAATACGCCGAGCAGGATCACGCGTTCACGCGCGAAGGCGGCGCCCACTACGATGAGGCCGCCAAACAATTGGCGGACGGGCGTACGATCGCCTTCCTGAAGCAGAACCTCGCATGAAGGCCGTCCGCATCGAGGCCTGCGGCGGGCCTGACGTCATCGGCGTCGAAGACGTTGAGACGCCGACGCCGGGCGCTCATGAGATTCGCGTGAAGAACGCTGCGTGCGGCGTGAATTTCATCGACACCTATCATCGCTCTGGCTTGTACAAGATCGCACTGCCGAGCGGCTTGGGCCAGGAGGGCGCGGGCGTTGTCGATGCCATTGGCGAAGGCGTCTCCCGTTTCATTGTCGGCGCCCGCGTCGCCTATTGCTCGGGGCCGATCGGCGCTTACAGCCAAGCGCATGTCGTGCGCGAAGATCGCGCTGTGCGTCTGCCAGATGCAATTTCGTTTCCTATCGCCGCCGCATCGCTGCTGAAGGGCATGACCGCACGTTATCTTCTGCGAAAGACGTTTCGTGTGGAACCCGGCCACATCGTCGTCATTCATGCGGCCGCCGGCGGCGTCGGACAAATCCTAGTGCAATGGGCAAAGCGCCTCGGAGCAACGGTGATTGCAACAGCCGGCAACGCCACAAAGACTGCGATCGCGACATCGCTCGGCGCCGATCACGTGCTTGTCGCCGCCAGCGACAACATTGCGAAGGGCGTGCGCGAACTCACCAATGGCGTTGGCGCACACGTCGTCTATGACGGCGTCGGCAAAGACACTTTCGAAGCGTCGCTTGAGAGCTTGCGAGCGCGCGGCATGATGGTGTGCTTCGGCAATGCATCGGGCCCGCCGCCGCCGCTGAACGTGCTCACGCTTTCGCAGCGCGGCTCGCTTTTTCTCACCCGCCCGACGCTCGCCAATTACACAGCGACCGCCGAAGAGCTGGACGAAACCGCCGCCGACCTGTTCGGGGTCATCGAAAGCGGGGCAGTGCAGATCGCGCCGCCTAAGCCCTACAAGCTTGCCGACGCCGCCCAAGCGCATCGCGACCTTGAAGCGCGCAGGACGATAGGCAGCTTGGCGCTCGTGCCGTAATGAGGACTATTTGCCCGCCGCCTTGATGTAAGCGGGGCGGCTCGTGAGACGTTGGACATAGGCGTCCACGCTGGGCGCGAGCCCCGCCACGATGCCGAAATACTTGGCGATGCCGCAACCCCAACCGACGGAGATGTCGGCGGCGGTGAAGCGGCCAGCAGCCATATATTCATTGCCAGCCTCCAGGCGCGCCTCGATCAGCTTCATGCGCTTGTTGATCGCGGAAACGACATAGTCTCGCGTCCAGTTATCGCGCTTGTCCTCAGGCGCCTGGAAGCGGGTGGCGACAAAGGCGTTGCCGATGGCGCAGAGACCGGATTCGCCGAATTCGAGGAATTGCAGGTAAGGCGCGAAATCCTTCTCCGACGGGGCGACGGCGAGTTCGGTCGGGCCATGCTTGGCCATCAGATACTGCATGATCGCCACGCTCTCGATCATGTGGACGTCGCCGTCGGTGATGGCCGGGAGCTGGCCCAACGGGCTCGCTTCCTCGAAGCCGGCAGGGCGCTCGCCGCGAAACGGCACGGCGATCGCCTCGTAGGGAATGGCCATTTCCTCGGCCAGCCAAACCACACGCACGGAACGCGAGGGCGGCGTGTGGAAGATTTTGAGCATGGGCGTTCTCCGCCGCCCCGTTTAGCGCAGCCGCGGAGAAGAGTCCCGTTAGGTGTTCATCGACTGGAAGAAGTCCTCGTTGTTCTTGGAGGATTTGAGCTTGTCCAAAAGGAACTCGATCGCGTCCTGCGTGCCCATCGGCGAGAGGATGCGGCGCAGCACATACATCTTCTGCAGATGCTCCTTTGGGGTGATGAGTTCGTCTTTCCGCGTGCCCGACTTCAAGACGTCGATGGCGGGGAAGATGCGGCGGTCGGCGACCTTGCGGTCGAGCTGAAGCTCGCTGTTGCCGGTGCCTTTGAACTCTTCGAAGATGACCTCGTCCATGCGCGAGCCGGTGTCGATGAGCGCAGTCGCGATGATGGTGAGCGAGCCGCCTTCTTCGAGATTACGCGCTGCGCCGAAGAAGCGCTTCGGGCGCTGCAGGGCGTTTGCGTCGACGCCCCCGGTCAGCACCTTGCCGGAAGAGGGCACGACGGTGTTGTAGGCGCGCCCCAGGCGGGTGACGGAGTCGAGCAGGATCACCACGTCCTTGCCGTGTTCGGCCAGACGCTTGGCTTTCTCGATCACCATTTCGGCCACGGCGACGTGACGTGTCGCGGGCTCGTCGAAGGTCGAGGAGATGACCTCGCCCTTCACGCTGCGCTGCATATCGGTGACTTCTTCCGGGCGTTCGTCGATCAATAGAACGATGAGAAAAACTTCCGGATGGTTGGCTTCGATCGCCCTGGCGATGTTCTGCATGATGACGGTCTTACCCGTCCGCGGCTGCGCGACGATGAGCGAGCGTTGCCCCTTGCCGATCGGTGCAACGATATCGATGACGCGGCCAGTCTTGTCTTTGAGCGTCGGGTCTTCGATTTCCATCTTTAGCCGCTCGGTTGGGTAGAGCGGCGTCAAATTGTCGAAGTGGACTTTGTGGCGAACCCGATCGGGGTCCTCGAAATTGATCGAATTGACTTTGGTCAGCGCAAAATAGCGTTCGCCGTCCTTTGGCGCTTTGATTTGGCCTTCGACGGTATCGCCGGTGCGGAGACCGAATTTGCGGATCTGCTGCGGCGACACGTAAATGTCGTCAGGCCCCGGCAAATAGTTGGATTGCGGCGAGCGCAGGAAGCCAAAGCCGTCCGGTAGAATTTCGATCACGCCGCTGCCGCCGATCTCGACGCCGCGATCGGCGACCTGCTTTAGGATCGCAAACAGCATGTCCTGCGTGCGCAATTGGTTTGCGCCTTCGATCTCGAGCGATTCGGCGAGGCCGAGGATTTCAGTGGGGGGTTTGCGTTTGAGCTCCTGCAGCGTCAGCTGGGTGAGCCCTTCGAGTGCTTGTTCTTCAGTCATGTTTGTCTCGGGAGACCGCGCGCGTTCAGCGGGGAAGGCGGCTTGGTCGGTAAGGAAAGATCGGCGTTGGGAGAAATTCTGCGCCGCCGATGCGCACCGCGCCGAAGCGCGTGGGAGGAGGCACACCATAACGGCGAAGCGGCGTCAAGCCGCCAAGCGCGGCGCGGCGCCTTTCAGAAGGGTTCCACAGTCGCTAACAGCACAACCACGATGGCGACGAGGAAGGGGGCCTCGCCGACGATGCGCCAGAAGCGGCCGGAGCGACGCCGCTCGCCCGCTGCGAGCCTGCGCCCCTCCTGAGATAGGAAGCCGTGATAGCCGCTCAACCCTAAGACAAAGATAAGTTTGACCCAGAACCAGTGCGGAACGTGCGCAACGATTTCCGGCAGGGGACGGCTCCAATCGCCAACTAAGTATGCCGCAAAGAGGAAGACGCCGAAGGCCCAAGCCAGAATAATCGACGGCGTCAGAATAATGGCCCTGAGCTTTTTCGAGGCCGCGAGGAGCGTCTGCTCCAGCTCGCCGCCGGGTTGTGATCCGGAGATGTGGGCATAATAGCGCGGCAGAATGAGCAACCCCGCCACCCAAGCCATCACCGCGATGATGTGGAGCCCGCGCGCCAGATCGTAGCTGATGATATGCGGTCCCATCACGATCCCTGTTGCGCGCAGCGCCCGAATTCGGCAGGGCAAATCCGCCCGCCCGACGCCGATTGCACCGTACCCGGTTGCTGCAGGGCCCGCTCGACCAGATCGGCCAGCGCGTCGATAAAGCGCGGCGCCGTTCCAAGAGCAGGGGCGCGCAGATAAAACGGCGCGCCCCATTCGGCGGCGAGTTGCGCGTATTCGATGTCGAGCTCCACCAGCGTCTCTACATGCTCCGAAACAAAGGCAATCGGCGCAACGATGACGCCGGTGAGATCGCGCGCCGCGGCCATGACTTCCGCTTCCGTCGAAGGGCCAAGCCATGTGAGCGGCCCCACGCGCGACTGATAGCAGATGCGCGTGTCCCATTCGCGGGGCAGGGCGCGTTTCACCGCAGCGACGCTCTGTTCCACTTGCCATTGATATGGATCGCCGGCCTCGACTACCCGTTTCGGCAAACCATGCGCAGAAAAGAGGACGCGCGGGTTGGGCGGCGATCCGGCGTTGCGCCAGGTCTCGGTGATCGCCTCGGCGTGGGCTTGCGCGAACGCATGGTCAACCGGGTAACAGCAAATGACAGAAGCCGGGAGCTTGGAGGCGCGCTTCCAGGCGTCGAGCGATGAGCCGGTCGTGGTGGTGGAAAATTGCGGGTACAGCGGCATCAGGATTGCGTCCGTCGCGCCCCACGCTTCGGCCGCCTTCGCCGCATCCTTCACGTACGGCTTCCAGTAGCGCATCGCCGGGAAACTCTTGAAGGCGACATTATCGATGCGTTTGGCGATCGCCGCGTCGAGCGCCTCGGCCTGCTTCAGCGTTTCCGCCATGATGGGCGAACGTCCGCCAATGAGATCGTAATTGGTTTGCGCGACAGCTTCGCGAGAACGCGCGATGAGCGTCGCAAGCAAAAGCCGCAACGGCTGCGGGTAGGGGACAATGGCGGGATCGTTGAAGAGATTGAACAGAAACGGACGCACTGCTCTGGGTTCGTCGGGACCGCCCAGATTAAAGAGAATGATCGCGACACGCCTGGATGTGAGAATGCGCAGGCCATGCTTGTCTTGGCGGCTCGCTCGAGGCTCATCGGATTCGACAGGAACAGCGCTCACGCAGCGCCTTTCACGATGCGCACCAAATCGGCGACATGTTCAGGCGTCGCCTCGGGCGTAATGCCGTGGCCAAGATTAAAAATATGTGGTCCCCCGGCAAACGCCTCGACCACATGACGCGCGCCTTGCTCCATAAGCTTGCCCCCAGCGACAACAAGCTCTGGGTCAAGATTGCCTTGCAACGGCGTGCTCGCACCCGCTTCCTTGCGCGCAAATTCCGCCGGCATGTGGGTGTCGAGGCCGAGCGCATCGATTCCCGTCCCGCGCGCATAGCGGCCGATGTGGACGCCTGCGCCACGGGGAAAACCAATAATCGGCGCTGTTACGCCAAGTTGGCGCAAACGCAAAACGAGTGCGGCCGTCGGCCCCACGATCAGTCGCTCGAACAGGGGAAGCGAGAGCCCATCCGCCCAGCTTTCGAAAATTTGCACGCAATCGGCGCCGGCTTTGACCTGCGCCGCCAGATGTTGGGCGCTTGCTTCGACCAAGGCCTCAAGGAGTTCGTCGACCTCAGCGGCGCGCTGATAAGCTGTGCGACGAGCCTTGTCTTTGTCGCCGCCGCGGCCTTGCAACATATAGGTCGCGACTGTCCATGGCCCGCCAGCAAAACCGATGAGCGCGATATGTTTGGCAATCTGTCCGCGAAGACGCTCCACGGCTTCGTAAACCGGTGAAAGCCTTTGGATGGCTTTTTCAGCCGTTGCGAACACCCAGCGCTCCTGTTCGATCAGCGGCGCAAGGCGCGGTCCTTCGCCCTCGACAAACCAAACCTTCTGACCCAATGCATCGGGAACAACGAGAATGTCGGAGAAAAGGATCGCAGCATCGAGGGGAAAGCGCCGCAGCGGCTGCAGCGCCGCCTCTGTCGCAAGGGCCGGGGAGTAGCAAAAATCCAGGAAACTCTTGGCTCGGCTCCGAAGGTCCCGATACTCAGGTAGGTAGCGCCCCGCCTGACGCATGATCCAAATCGGAGGAGGATCGACCCTCTCTCCGCTCAGAACGCGCAGAAAGACCGAAGGGTCTTTCAGGTCGGCCATTGCTCTTTCCCAACCTAAATTTTGAAACTTGCTTAAGGGGGACTCGTTGTTGTGGCGATATGCAAACCGGGATAATTCCGGTGTCCACATCTCATCCACAAACTTGCTCCAATCCGCCATGCGCCAAAATCGCAGCGAGCAGAAGATGTTGCGCGCCTCGATTGGTTCGGTTGATTCGTCGAGCTCGGTTCAGCCGTGCTGTGGAGAGGCTTGGAGGGAATCGCTGGTCAGGCGAAAGAAAGCTCGCGTTTGAGGGGGCCTGCCTCCGAGCGACCAGCTATTGTTCGGGCGTTTCTCACAGCTTGTTCACAGCCCGCCAGGGCCTGATATGAAATGACGATGCGTCAGCGCCTGGCGACCTATTTCAACGTCCACCTCGTCTCGGACTCGACCGGAGAGACCTTGGCGGGGATCGTGCGCGCCACTTGTGCGCAATTCGACAATATCATGCCCATCGAGCACTCTTACTTCCTGGTGCGCTCGGTGCGGCAATTGGAACGGGTGCTGGAGGAGATCTCCGCTGCGCCCGGCATTGTCATGTTCACCCTGTCCAATCTGGAGCATCGGGCGATCCTCGAAGAACATTGCGCCAAGCAGGGGATACCTTGCGTGGCCGTGCTGGACCCGGTCCTCGATGTGGCCTCCCGTTATCTCGGCCAGGAGCTCAACCATCGGGTCGGCGCGGCGCGCAAGCTAAACGCAGAATATTTCAAGCGTATCGACGCCCTCGATTTCGCCATGGACCATGACGACGGCCAGCAGGTGATCGAGCTCTCGACGGCCGACGTGATCCTTGTCGGCGTCAGCCGCACCTCGAAAACGCCGACGAGCGTCTACCTGGCCCACCGCGGCGTTAAGGCCGCCAATGTGCCGCTCGTGCCGAACGTGCCGTTGCCGCCCGAACTCTTTGCCAGGGAGCGGCCGCTGGTTGTCGGGCTTACCATTTCCGCCGATCGCTTGGTGCATATTCGCAAGAACCGGCTCGTTGCGATGAAGGAAACGCGCGCCGGCGACTACACCGAAGAAGAAGCAGTGCGCCGCGAAGTGATGGATGCGCAACGCCTGTTTGAGCGGGAAGGCTGGCCGACGATCGATGTTTCACGCCGTTCGATCGAGGAAACCGCGGCTTCCGTACTGAATTTGCTGGCCGAGCATCGCGGCGCATGAGCGTGCTGCTCGCCTCGATGAGCGCGGCGCGCCGGCGCATGCTGGAGGCGGCGGGCGTCGTTTTCGAAGTCTTGGCGCCTGCATGTGACGAAGAAGCAGCCAAACGCGACCTTCGCGCGCTCGGCCGCTTGCCGCAGGCGCAAGCAGAAGCGCTGGCGGAGCTGAAGGCGAAATCCGTTTCAGATCAGACATCCGCCTACGTCATCGGCGCCGACCAGATCCTGGCCGTCGACGGCGTCGCTTTCGACAAGCCTGAAAATCGCGCCGAAGCGCGCCAACAATTGCTGCGCCTGCGCGGGCGCTCGCACGAACTTGTCACCGCCGTCGCCGTGGCGAAGAACGGCGAAATTGTCTGGCGCATCACCGTCGTTCCACGCCTCACGATGCGCCGTTTCTCCGAGGCTTTCCTCGACGATTACATGAAGTGCGCAGGCGAGGATGTGCTGCGCTCGGTCGGCGCCTATCAGCTCGAAGGCCTTGGCGCTCAATTATTCGAGCGCATCGAGGGCGACTACGTTTCCGTGTTCGGTTTGCCGCTCATGCCGCTGATGGCGTTCCTGCGTGAGCAGGGGGGGTTGGGGTCATGAGCATTTCCAGCGTCACGCAAGTTCTTGCTGTCATTGGCGATCCGGTCGCCCACTCGCTTTCCCCGGTCATGCACAATGGCTGGATTGCAGACCATGGCATCGATGCGATCTATGTTGCGCTGGCGCTCAAGAGCGATGACGCCGAAGCGACCTTTCGCGCGCTGAAGCAGATGCGCCTGCATGGGCTCAACATCACCACGCCCCATAAGGCGTCCGCTGCGCGGTCGGCGGACCGCACGCAGGGCTCCATCGCCAGTGTCCTGCGCTGGGAAGTCCGCGGCTCGGTTTCTGCGT
>JACXTT010008822.1_pt1 | contig 13909 bp, 14 predicted proteins | sample 9270951 | NCBI WGS metagenome assembly JACXTT01 (sample SAMN15532306, study PRJNA645909) | rock metagenome | isolation source: weathered quartz diorite | place: Puerto Rico | collected 2017-06-21 | reverse complement strand
CAGGCGCGCCGCACGCGCGCCGTCGCGCCGCCGCGCAGTGCGCGATCGATGCAGGCCGCGAGCTTGCCGCCGCGTCCGTGCGCGCAACGCCGTACGGCTCCCAGCGCGCCGACCGCGTAGCGATCGCCGCCTCGCTCGATTGCCCGCTGGCATGCGAGCACGGCGTCGGCGGCCCATGCGCGTGCGGCCAGCGCAACCAGCACCATGACGACGGATCGGACGCGCGCGAGCCCGTTCACGAGCGCGGCAGACGGCGATAGTCGACATGCAAGGCGCCGCCCGACGTCGCATCAGGTTCGACCGCGAATGCGAGCCCGCGACGCAGGAAGGCGGGCGGCAAGACCGAGCCGGGCGCGACGTCGGTGCCGAGCGCGAGGCGCCCGCGAATCCGGCCGGTCCGCGCGTCGATCGCGTACAAGCTTCCCGGGACGTTCACGTCCGTGCCGGACGGCGCCCCGACGAGCAGCACGTGCCCGCGGATCGCGATCGCCTGACCGAACGCCTCACCCGGAGCCCCGGGGCTCGCGATCGTGCGGCGAAGCTCGCCGGTGCGCGCGTCGTAGACGTAGACCGTGCCCGTCGGGGTCGGCCCTGCGGGCTGCGCGATGCCGACGACGACCACGTCACCGCTCGCCGCGACGTCGAGCCCGTACGAATCGACGCCCGTCGGCGTCGGCGGCATGATCGTCAACGGCACCGTGCCGTCGCGCACGTCGGCGACGAACACGTGGGCCGGCACGCCTTCGGCCCCTTCGATCGTGCCGATCGCGACGCGATCGTGCGACAGCGCCGCCACACGCGCGCCGAAGCCGTGCGCATGCGACGACGGCGGTGGAGTGATCTCGTGATCGAGGCGGCCGCTCGCGGCATCGTACGCGTACACGCCACCGTACGTCCGCACGTCGGGACCCGTCAGCCCCGCGAGCATCGCGCCGACGACGACGTGTCTCCCGACGCCGACGAGCGGTTCGCCGAAGCCGTCGTGCGTCGGTCCCGTCGCCAGGTAGCGCTGCAGCGTCTTTCCGGTGTGCGCATCGATCGCGTAGACGGTGCGATCGTTGGGCGCGGCGACGAGGACACGCCGCCCGAGCGCGCCGAGCGCCGCTCCGAAGCCCGGGCCGTTCTCCACGTGAAATGCCCCCTGGAGCGGGTTGTCGAGCCGCCGGCGCTCGGCCCCCGTCCGGCCGTCGAGCAGCGAGACCGATCCGCAATCGTCGCCGACGATCGCCACGAGCAGGTCCTTGCCGAACGGCAGGATCGCGGGCGATCCGAAGCGCGCCGCGGCGCAGGCTCCCACGGGCACCGGCACGGACACGTTCGACGGTGCCGCGGACGCCGCTCGCGTGCTGCCGAGCGCGATCGCCAGCGCGAGCACGCAGCGAGAGGCCGAGCGGCGCACGGTCATCGTCCTGGCGAAGCTAGCAAGAAGCTCGCCCGAACGAGAACGCGCGGACCCGTCGGTGCAGGCGTGCGGGAACGTCGGATGTCGCCCAGCTGCAGGCGACGTCGGCCGGACGTCGTACGCGACGCGCCGTCGACCGCGTCAGGCGTGCGGCCCGCCGCCGGCGCCGTCCCGGCCGGCGCTCTTCGCACACCGGAATCCCACGTGCAGGAGGCCGGTCTCCGGCGTCGTGTGGCCGCGCGCGACCACGCGGAATCCGTGGCAGACCTTCGGATCGCACAGGAACGATCCGCCACGGATCACCTTCTCGCTCTCGGGCTTCGGCTCGAAGGGCAGGTCGCGCGACGCATACGGACGGACCCAGTCGGCGCACCATTGCCAGACGTTGCCGCCCATGTCGGTGAGGCCGGCGGGCGTCTTCCCGAACACGCCGACCGGCGAGGTGTACAGGTAGCCGTCCTCGACGGTGTTCCGCTCGGGGAAGTGTCCCTGCCAGGTGTTCGCCATGAAGTGTCCGGCGACGACGAGCGCATCGCCCCACGCGTACTGCGGTCCGTCGCTGCGGCCGTTGCGCGCGGCATGCTCCCATTCGATCTCCGACGGCAGCCGCTTCCCCGCCCAGGCGCAGTACGCCTGCGCATCGTTCCACGAGACCTGCGTCACGGGATGCTCACCGGCGGCGGCGGGCGCGTCGGGGCCGCGCGGGTGTCGCCAGTCCGCACCGTCGACGAGGCTCCACCGTCCGGTCGCCGGATCGAAGACGCCCGCGCTGCCGACCGTTTCGGCGTGCGAGCGGAACCCCGTCGCCGCAACGAAGCGCGCGAACTCCGCCACCGTCACGGGGTGCACGTCCAGGAAGAACGGCGCGACGTCCGTGACGAACGAGGGACGCTCGTTCGCCTCGCCGGCGTCGGAGCCGATGCGCGTGCTGCCGCCGGCGAAGTACACCATGGCCGCGTCGTCGACGCGTCCCGACGCGCCGGAGATCAGCCGTGCGGCGAGCACGCCCGCGGCCGCGACCGTCACGACCGAAACGATCGCGGCCCTCCGTGTCATACGGCCTACGGCTCGACGAACGCGCCCGACGGCGACGGCGGCGGCCAGTCCGGCCGGAGCTGGCGCAGGCGCGCCGCGAGCGCGGCCACCGTCGCGGCGTTGCCAGGATCGTCGACCACGTTCGTCAGCTCGAATGGATCGTTCTGCTCGTGGTAGAGCTCGGCTTCGTTCGTCACGAGCTCGTTGTACTTCCACGCCACGCCGCGCACGGCGGCATACGTCGGGATGGAGCCGACGTCGGTCTCGTCGCCGGGCGTCGCGTCCCAGTGCTCCTCCAGAAAGTCCGTCCGCCACGACGGCGTCGTGCCGTCGAGCAGGCGCACCATGCTCATGCCTTCTGCGCCCGGATCGGGCGTCGCGCCGGCGAGCTCGGCGAGCGTGAGGGCGTGGTCGATGTTGAGCCCGAACCCGGTCTCGATGCGCGGGAGCGGTGCCAGCGGCTTGTAGCGGATCGCGAGCGGGACGCGCATGCACTCCTCGTACTCGCACTGCTTCGGCTCCCAGCGATGCGAGCCCCACGAGTAGCCGTTGTCCGACGCGTAGATGATGATCGTGTCGTCCAAGTGCCCGACGTCGGTCAGCGCCTGGAGCAGCGCGGCGACGGCCTCGTCGACCGCCTGCAGGCACTCGAGCTGGTGGCGGTCGAAATTGTCCGTGTTGTTCTGCTTGGTCACGCCCCACGGCGCGATCGCCTGGACCCACGCCGGCTTGTCGGACACGTCGGGCTCGTTGTAGTTGTCCGGCCGCCACGGCGGAGTCGCCGAGAACATGCCGGCGTGGCGCGGCGCCGGCGTGGCCGGCGCGTGCGGCGCTTTCGGCGCAAAGTAGAGGAAGAACGGCTGGCCGCTCGGCGCATCGTGAATGAACTGCACGGCGAGATCGCGCAGCACGTCGGTCGAGTAGTCGGCGTCGGCGCTCCCGTACGCGACCTCGCTGCCGTTGTCCTCGAGTGTGTAGTTGAAGTAGTTGACCTGCTTGAACGCGTGCCACTCGTCCCAGCCGGGCGGGATGTACGGCGCGCCGGCGTTGTAGCCGTTGATGTACTTGCCGTAGAGGCCGGTGTGGTAGCCCGCGGCCTTCAGCCAGACCGGAATCGTCGACGCGTCGTTGAACGCCGCGAAGCCGCCGTCGGTGCCGCCGTTGTCGTGGACGCCGGTCGTGTGCGAGTACTTCGCCGTCAGCAGGCTCGAGCGGCTCGGCGCGCAGAGGTCCGTCGTCACGAAGCCGTTGTTGAACCGCACGCCCTTCTCGACGATCTCGTGCAGCACGGTCGGCATCACCGGCGTCACGCCGAGGCCGTCGACCGAGTGCGTCGCGTCGATCGTGTCGAACCGCTGATCGTCGGTGAGGATGAGGAGGATGTTCGGCCGCGGCGGTGTGGGATTCGGGCCGACGCGATCGACCCACGTCTCGAGGAGCGTCACGAGCGCGTCGGCGAGGCTCCCGCCATCCACCGAGCCGCCCGGGCCGGGGACGGCGGCGTCGAGCTGCGGGCCGACGTCGGGAATGATCACGTTGCTCGCGTCCTGCGCGACCGGCGCCAGGCACTTGAGCGGGATCTTGTCGATCGTGCGTCTCGCCTTCGCTTCGGCGTCGGCTCGCGAAAGTCCCTGGACGAGATACCGGAGCTTCTTCCCGATGAAGCTCGCGACGCCCTTCCCGATCGTCTTCTGACAGACGAGCTGATCGCGCAGCAGGCTGCGATCGACCGCGGCGGCCGGCGGGTCGTTCGCGCCCCACGCGAGCTTCATGGCGTCGTCGACGAGCGTCCCCGCGCACGCCGGCGGCGGCGCGGTCTTGCAGGTCACGGCCGGTCCGTTCCGGAGCTTCTTGTAGTTGCAGTTGGTGACGAGCCTGGCGCTCTTCTGCACGGCGCTCGCGTCCGTTTTGGTCGTGCACTGTGCACCGACCTGCGACGCGGCGGCGACGAGCGATCCCACGATCAGGATCCAAGCGTGACCTCGCATGTGCGGTCTCCTCTCCGATGTTCGGCTGGACGCCACGGGCCGGAGGCACATCGGCATGGGCGGCGGAGCCGTACCCTGAGGTCGTGGTACCCACCACCTCGCCTCGCTGTCAAGGTTTTCCGGCTCGATCGGAGCCGTTCGGCGACGTCGATGCGAGGCGCGCTGCAGTCAGGTTCTTACCAAACGCCGGCCCGATGCTAGGACGGATCCATGCGGCGTGTCCGTGCGCGCGCGGCGTCCTTGCTCGCTCTCCTGACGACGCTCTTCGCCTGCAGTGCGCCGACCGATCACTACCTGATCCATCCCCGCCAGGCCGCTCCCGAGGTTGCCCGCTGGTCGGGCGACTTCGCTCGCGACGAGCTCGCGGTCCACGTCGAGGGGGCGCGTCCGCCCGGTGCAGGACCGTTCCCGACGGTCCTCGTGCTGCCGGAGGAAGAGCAGACGGCCGTCGACATGCACGGCGTCATCTGGGATCTGGCGGCGCGCGGCTACGTCGCGATCGCGGCCGACTACAAGCGTCGCATCCACGGCCGCTGGCGACGGAACATGTTCGCCTGGCGATCGACGGGCGACCTCGCGTTGCTCCTCGATGCCACGCGCGCCTACCCGCAGGTGGATCAGCGCCGCATCGGCGCGCTCGGCTTCTCGGAGGGCGCGGTGGTGAGCCTGCTCATCGCCGGGAACGATCCCGATCGCATCAAGGCAGTCGTCGCGTACTACCCGATCACCGATCTTCCGCATTGGTATGCGGGCGAGCGCTCGGGCCTGTCGTCGCGCGTGCTGTTCGCGCTGGCGCGCTGGCAGCTGCGGGTCGAGTCCGGCGCGTCGAACGACGGCGACTTCCAAGGGATGCTTCGGCTCGCGTCGCCGTTGTACATGGCCGAGTTCTTTCGTGCGCCCGTGCTGTTCGTGCACGGCGCCGACGATACGTTGCTGCCCCCCGAGGAATCGGAGCGCATGGCGGCGCGCCTGAAGGCCTCCGGCGCCACGACCGAGGTGATGGTCGTGCCGGGCGGCGAGCGCCTGTTCAACTTCCGCCAGCCGGAGCTCGCGACCCGCGCATGGCAGGCGACGCTCGCCTGGCTCGACCGCTATCTCCGCCGGACGCCGCGCTCGGCCGGCTGACGCGGATCATCGCTTCGTCTTCGCTTTCGCGCGCGGCTCGAGCGCCTTGGCGGCAGGAATCTCCTCGCCCTTCGAGCTCACGTAGTGGATGTCGAAGGCGGCGTCGGCCTCGTTGAAGAGCAGGCACGAGCGCGAGCAGCTCGCCTGGTGCACGTGATGGCTCGGCAGCGACGCGTACGCGCCGGGCGCGAACTGGAGCGGCGCGCCGTCCTTCATGGAGAGCGTCCCTCGGCCGCTGATCACGACCAGCGCCTCGTTCGCCGTGTGCCAGTGCCACGGAACGCGGCAGCCGGACTCCAGCTTGAGCAGCACCCACGCCGGGCCCGAGCGCGGATCGCCGCGGAGGATCGCCGCGGTCGCACAGGCCGGCAGGTCCGGGACCGGCGCGAACTTCAGGGCCTGCGGGCTCGCGGTCGTCGCCGTGTCCGCCGCGCCGGCCGACCGACCCACGGCAGCCAACGTCCCGAGCGCGATGATCAGCCCACGCATCCCATTCGATCGGATCGCCATGTGCGTCCTCCTCCCGTCGCCACACCGGCTGGGCCGCGCGACGTCGTGCCTGGCGTGCATCGCTCGTACACGCGTCCGCCCTTGGAGCGGGTCTTTTCGGCGTCGTCAAACACGTTACATAGGCGACAGGGCCGCGCTCGACGTCATGTCGTCACTCCAAGACACCGATGCCGCGCGCAGAGCGCGGGCCGCCAACCGCGGCTTCTACGACACGCTCTGGTCGGCGGGGTACTTGGTTTCTCCGCACCGCTTCAACACGTGGCCCGTCCTGTCCGCGCTCGCCGAGGCGGCACGCGCTCGGCTCGAGGTCGGTCCAGGGCTGCGCCCGCGGTTACCGGTGTGCGGGACGCACTTCGTCGACGTGAGCGGCCCAGCGCTGGCGCGGCTGCGCGAGCTGGGCGGCCTCACCACGCTGAGCGACGTCACGGCCCTGCCCTTCCCCGATCGCGCGTTCGACCTCGTGTGCGCGTTCGACATCGTCGAGCACGTCGAGGACGACCACCGGGTGTTCGCGGAGCTCGGCCGGGTCGCGAGGCCGGGCGCGAGCGTCGTGTTCTCCGTGCCGCTCCACCAGATGCGCTGGACCGCGTTCGACGCGCTGGTCGGCCACGTGCGGCGCTACGAGCCCGATCAGCTGCTCGCGCTGCTGCGCGAGCATGGCTTGCAGCTCGAGCGCACCGCCGTGTTCGGGATGGAGCCACGCAGCCGGTGGCTCCTCGACTTCGCGGTGTGGGGGCTCACCAAGCGGCGCGCGCAGGCGCTCCGTTGGTACAACGCCGTGCTGCTTCCGCTCGGGCTCCTGATCCAGCGGCCGCTCCAATGGCGCGACGGCCTGATCGACGTCGCGGGCGTGGGCGAGCTGTTGCTGGCCTGCCGGCGATCGTGACGGCGGCGACCGCCGGTCGCAGGCCCCTTGCAATACGTCTTGCGGGATTTGGAGAACCTGAGACGATGAGCCGCGGGCTCGCCGTGAACCGTCACGCCGTCACGATCGCCGGCACGCCGTCGCTGTCGCCAGGACGGGTTGCGTGGCCGCCGACCCGCAGCCCCGCTCACATCGCGTTCGTCGCGTGGAGCGGCGCGCTCGGCATGATGGCGGCGCCGGCTGCGGTGCGCGGCGACGTCGCACTGCTGCTCGCTCTCACGGCCGCATGGTTCGGCGTCGCGGTCGTCGGCGTGGTGTTCCCGCAGCTCCGGATGTACGCGCCGGTCGTCTGCCGGGGTCCGGCGGGCCTGCGTCGCGTCGCCTTGACGTTCGACGACGGGCCGCATCCGGTGACGACCCGTCGCATCCTGGCCGCGCTGGCCGGTACGCGTCACCGCGCGACGTTCTTCGTGCTCGGTGCGAAGGCGCGTCGTCATCCGGACGTGCTCCGCGAGATCCACGCGTCGGGTCACACCATCGGCCTGCACGGCGACGAGCACGACCGACTGCACGCGTTCCGCATGCCGGGGCGCGTACACGATCAGCTCGAATGGGCGGCGCACGCGGTGGAGGACGCGACGGGCGTGCGGCCGCGCTTCTTTCGTCCGCCGCTCGGCCACACGAGCGTCCACGCCACGCCCGGCGTGCGGCGCGCCGGGATGACCGTCGTCGCGTGGTCGGCCCGTGGCCTCGACGGCATGCGGAGCAGAACCCCCGACGCCGTTCTGGCCCGCGTCGCGCGCAGCGTGAGCGACGGAGCCATCGTGATGCTCCACGACGCCTCGGAGCACGACGACTTCGAGCCGGCGTCGGTGCGCGCCTTGCCGGCGCTCCTGCGCCTGCTCGACGATCGCGACCTCACGAGCGTCGGGCTCGACACGCTCCTCGAGCAGACCGACGAGTCGGCGTCGCCCGAACGCCGGGTCTAGACGCGCGGCGCGGCGGCGAGTGGTCTCGCCGAGCCGTCACGCGAGCAGCGGCATCGACGCGTCTCCGGGCGCCAGCACGGCGAACCGCTCGCGCGTCCGCGGGTCGACGAGCGCGTCGTGGCCGTCGTGGATCTTCGGTCTCGTGTAGAGGAGCCGCAGCGCGCGCGCATGCGGCATCGTGAGATAGCGATCGCCGTAGAGCCGCCGGAGCACGTCGTGCACCGCCGGCGCATGGCGGCCGCTGACGGTCGGGAAGAGGTGATGCTCCACGTGATATCCGAACTCGAGGTGAAGCCGCTCGAGCCAGCGCGGCGCCGTCACGGAGAGCGTGTTGGCGAGCGGGTCGTTCGTCTCCGTCAGCGGGTTCAGGAAATGATTGGTGGCGATGTACGACATCACCAAGGCGTTCGCGACCACCACGGGCACGACGTAGACGAAGAGGAAGCTCCACGGCCCGACGACGGCCAGCACGGCTGCCCAGAAGGCGAGCATCGCGGCCGTCTCGGCGTAGACGGTACGTCGCGAGACACGCGCGTAGTAGCCGTTCCGCTCGCCGTGGAAGACGAGCACGAGCAGCGAGTGCACCGAGAACCAGACGAAGAGGAAGATCGCGCTCTGCGGCCTCCGGGAGCCGGGCGCGAACGTTTCGAGCGCGCGCACGACGCGGCTCTTCTCCCAGAACCGCAGCGTGCCGAAGCCGTCGGGATCGACGACCGGCTTGCCGGTGTTCCCGTGGTGCGCCTGGTTGTGCCACGCGACCCACAGCGTCGGCGACAGCGCATAGATGCCGAAGCCCGCGAAGCCGACCAGCTTCTCCAGCGTGCGATTGCGCACCACCGCGTGGTGCAGCGTCTCGTGCGCGAGGAAGCCGAGACAGCCCCAGCTGTGTCCCGCGACGACCGCACATGCGAGCGCGACGTACCAGGACGCGCCGAGCACCACGGCAGCGGCCGCGCCGGCGATCACGCCGAGATGAATCGGCAGCCAGAGGAGCCGGCTCGGCGCCGGGCGGAAGACGTCGGCCGGCAGGTGCGGGCGCACCTCCCGCGCGTAGCGTTGCACGGAATCGCGTTCGTAGCGGCTGCCGCCTGGCTGCATCGTTCCTCCCGGATGGTTACGGTCGAGTAAGTTACGGTTGCGGAACCTACGGGACCGTAGTAATCGTGTCAACGATGCCCAAAACCCCCCGGCGCTCCCGGCTCACCGCGGCCGCACGGCGCGCGCAGCTGATCGAGATCGGCCGCGCCGTCTTCGCGGCGCGCGGATTCGAGGCCGCGTCCGTCGAGGAGATCGCCGCCCGCGCGAAGGTGTCGAAGCCGATCGTCTACGAGCACTTCGGCGGCAAGGAGGGCCTGTACGCCGTCGTCGTCGACCGTGAGGTCGAGCACATCGTCGGGCGCATCGTCGAGGCCATCACGGCCGGCTCGGCGCGCGAGCGGCTCGAGCGCGCGGTGCTCGCGTTCCTCACCTACGTGCAGGAGCGGCCGGGCGGCTTCGCCGTGCTGGTCCGCGACGCGCCCGAGTCGAAGCGCAGCGGCGAGATGCCGGCGCTCATGTTCGATCTCGCCGACCGCGTCGGCGACATCTTCACCCAGCAGTTCCGGAAGGCGGGATTCGACGCACGGGCGGCGCCGATCTACGCGCACGCGCTCGTCGGCATGGTGGCGTTCGTCGGCCAGTGGTGGACGGAAAGCGAGAAGCCGCCGCCGGCGGAAACCGTCGCGAGCCACGTCGCCGCGCTCGCATGGATGGGCCTCCGCCATCTGCCGAAGCGTCCGGCGTTGCTCGTCGGGCGTGGGAGGAGCCCGGCGTGACGCTCGCGCGTCACTTCGCCTTGGTGTCGGCCGTCGCGTCGTCGACCGGAGCCGGCGTCTCGGCAGCTACGGCAACCGGCGCCGGTGTGTCGACCGGAGCCGACGCGCGTGCCTCCGCAATGGCCGCGAGACCGTCGCGCAGGAGCTGCTCGGCGTTGCCGAGCGTCTCGTCGTCCACCTGCTGCACGGCGTCGCGCAGCGCTTCCTTCCAGACGTCGTAGATCTGCGGCACGTTGCGGACGAGCCCCGCGATGCGCATCGCGCGCACGTCGGCGATCATCATCTCGTCGCGGTCGAAGATGCGCATGTCGATGCCGGAGTTGTGCGCGCGCACGTACAGGCGCGCGTTCGGGTTGACGTGCGTCTCCTGGCCGACCGCCTTCTCGGTGGCTCGACTCAACATGCGTCCAGCCACCTCGCGCTCGAGGATGCCGATGATCACGGGACGATCCTGGAACGGCATGTGCCGGAACACGGCGATCAGCCGACTGAGCAGGTCGTCGGTGGCGAGCTCGCGTGCGAGATCGAGCGCCTCACCCAGGCGGTCCCGAAGCTCTACGAACAGGTTCGGACCTTCGTCACTCGGCTTGGGGACCATGCGCAGCGATTTGGATGACGCCGGCGCACGCCTGCTGTCAAGGCCGACGGCGTGTGAACTACTCGTCCATTGCAATATGCACGACGGCCGCATTCGCCCCGACCGTGCGGAGCTCGGCATCGGTGAGCCCGTTGCGACCCACCTTCTCGATACCGAGCTGACGGGCGAGCTGCGGAACCCGTCGGATCGTCCGCTCGATCGCGTCGGCGAAGGCGCCGGAATCGGGTGCGACCACGCATGCCGTTCCGGACCGCCTGCGTCCGCGCAGGAACACGTCGACCCGACCGGGCTCGCGATAGTTCCGCCACCACTGCTTTCGTCGCGCCCGCGAGACCACCACGGTGAGGACGTCGCCGTCCTGCTGATAGCCGACGGGAATCGTGTAGCGGCGTCCGGTGCGGCGGCCCGTGACGGTGACGAGCGCCAGCCCCCAGCTCAGCAGCGGGTGGAGCGGCGAGCGCAGGACGTACGCGATCGCCGGGTTGAGGCGCGTCATGAAGCGATCGACGTCCATCGGCTCAGCGTCGAAATGACGGTCGTGCCGTCATCGCCAGACCGGTGTGCCGTAGGTGATGGTATCCGGCACCTCCATGCGCACCCAGCACAAACGATCCAGAACGAGATGCTTGGTTCGCACCCAGGAGTCGAGGGCACGCCCCACGCGTTCGTTGTCCTCGGGTCGTTGGATCATCGAAAACATGAGCGGGTAGTAGCCGGGCGGAAACCAGGCGGAATGTCCGTTGATGGTGGGAACGCCCGATTCGAGCGACGCCCACATGGCATCGAGGTGGTACTTCCATTCGGCGTCACGGGGCGCGAGCGCGCTCAGCAGGAAGGCATCGCAGCGCGTCGAGTCGATCGCCGCCGCGACCGCCGCCACCGCGTGGCGGTTCGTCGCCTTGTCGAACGAGCGCACCTCCTGGCCCTGCTCCGCCAACACGACGAGCCCGAGCGCCGCGGCAGCGATGGTGCCGGTGACGCCCCGGCGCGCGACGGCGTCGAGCGCACGCGCGACTCCCCAGACCACCGGGACGACCACTACCAGAACGATCCGCGCAACCGCGCGCAGCGCTTTTCCTCCGGGCACGAATCTGTACACCGCGAGCCACGCCGTTTGTCCGTGCCACTGGGTCGCGACGATCGCGAGCAACGCCGCCGAGAGCGCGCCGATCAGGAGCGGCGGCTCCTTCCGACCGAGGACCAGGCCGGTGAGCCCGACGCCCAGGGTGACGATGCCGATCCCGAGACGCTGCTCGTGCTCCATCGTGATCCCGGCAAACAGTGGCGAGCGCGCGAGCCCACCGTAGATCCAGCTGGTGGCGGCGAGGTGCATCCACGCCCGCGGCTCCGGGATCATCGTGAGCGCCTCCGTGAACGCACGCTCGCCGGTGGACGACGTCGCGACGACGTAGTGGGAGACGAACGACCACAACGAGGCCGCGCCGAGGAGCGCTCCAGCGACGACGAACGGTGCATGATGGCGCACCAGCTCCGAGACGAACGCGCGCCCCGCGCGCGTGGCGAGCGCCACGAGCAGCGCGATGGCGAGCGCCAGGAGAAGGAAGAACCCGAGATAGAAGCTCGCCCACAGCTGGCACGCGCAGCACACGAAGAACGCGACGATCGCGATGCGCCGGTTGCGGATCGACGGCGACGTGCCGGCGACCCCGACCGCCCAGAGGGCGAGGACGGTCCAGTACTGGGCGTACAGCTGATAGTGTCCCACGTGCGCCAGCCTCGGTGCGCTGAAGGCGAAGAGCGTTGCGCCGGCCGCCGACGACACGCGCTCCCGCCTGAAGCACCGGCGCAGCAACAGGTACATCGTCGCGAAGTTGAGCGCGCCGAGCGTGAGAATCCACACCTGGAACGCGGTGTCGACCTCGAGCCCGAGCGCACGCAACGCCATGTAGGGCGGCGCCGCGCCAAGAAGGATCTCCGAGTAGGCGCCGACGTTCTTCTCGGGAAAGAAGAACGGAGGGCTCCACAACTCGAGGTGCGATGGAACGCGATTGATCCAGCGCCAGCAGTGCTCCAGGAGGTAGTTGATCAGGCGCGCGTCGCCGAGATCTCCCTCACATCGACGAAAGCCCGACGACAGGATGGGATAGTCGCCAACGAGGAGCCCGGCGCCCAGGAAGAGCAGCGGCCACCCGAGCTGCCAAGCAGTTGCGCGCCTCATTCCGCCGACCGCGCCATGGCGCGCGTCGTTGTAGCTCTACCCGCTGTGCAGCGGTAGCTTCGAGTGCGCTTCCGCGATCTCCTTGGCGCGCGCACGCAGCACCTCTTTGTCGACCTTGCCCGACGGCACGCGCGGCAGCTCGTCGACGACGACGAGGTGCTCCGGAGACTTCTGACGCGCGAGGCCCGCGCGCTCGAGGAAGCGGCGGATCTCGGCGAGGTCGATCGTCTGCCCGGGCCGGAGCGCCCCGAAGGCGCACCCCTTCTCGCCGGTCTCCTGGCATCTCTTCGCGGTCGAGAGATGATGACGAGCGGCTACCGATCGTCAGGATCGAAGACGCTCGCCTCGGGAAAGCCGAGACGACGGGTTTTGCGAGCGGGTGATCTACCGCGCGGTTGGAAGAGAGCGGGCGACCGGGGTCGAACCGGCGACGTCCAGCTTGGGAAGCTTTCTCGGCGCTTGCGGGGCAAGGGTTTTTCGGCGGCGGTAGCAGAAACGGGATGACGCAATATCGCCGAGACGGCTTCTCGGCCGAGCGTTTTGGCGAATCCTGCTGAGTGATACACAGGACTGCGATGCGGTGGCCGGTGTGGTGGGATTGGGAACTCGAACTAACACCCCACGTCCTGAAGCGCATGGTGGATCGCGAGTTCACGGAGGTCGACCTGCGGCAGATGCTGCAGGATGCTTCGAGCTTGCGGCGCGACGTCGAGGAGGGTCGATGGGTCGCCGTGTCCCGTCACCGCCGCCGGGCTTGGGAGATCGTCGTGGAGCCCGACGAGACAGAGCGCGTCCTCGTGGTCATCACCGCGTATCCGGTGGTAAGGAGAAGGTCATGAGAGGTCGGTATCTCGAGGTGACGTTCCGCAAGGGGCGCCCCATCGCCGCGTATCTCTATCTCCCACGGCGCGGTGCGGAACGTGCGGCGCGCGTAATGAAGGCCTCGCCCAGCTTGCTCATCGACTACGACGCGAGCGGGAAAGCGATCGGTATCGAGATCACGGCCCCTGCGAGAGTACGTCTCACAGCGCTCAACAAGGTGCTGGCTCGCCTAGGCCAGCCGCGGCTCGGACCCGAGGAACTTGCTCCGTTGATGGCGGCTTGACCTGGGTCTTCCGTGACGATCAGGGACGATCTCCTCGCAAACATCGCCCGCGAGCAGGCCCTGATCGCCCGACTCGAGCGCGAGCGAGAAGAGGCTCAGGCGCGCATTCGGTCGCTGCAGGGCGAGCTTACTGCACCGGCGCTCTCATCGGTTGCGCCCACCACCTCCGGGGACAAGGTGGCCCTGTTTCGCGGCCTCTTTCGCGGGCGCGAAGACGTGTTCCCGAAGCTTTGGATCAATCCACGGGCGAACCGCAAAGGATATGCGCCTGCCTGCTCCAACGAATGGGTGCGAGGCGT
>JACXTT010008821.1_pt1 | contig 13910 bp, 8 predicted proteins | sample 9270951 | NCBI WGS metagenome assembly JACXTT01 (sample SAMN15532306, study PRJNA645909) | rock metagenome | isolation source: weathered quartz diorite | place: Puerto Rico | collected 2017-06-21 | reverse complement strand
CGCACTTTGAGCAATGAAAGAGTTTTCCACGGCATGGCCGAGGAAAGCCCTCAGAGATAAACGAAAAATGTCACCCATGTCCTGTCCCTTCCGTGTCACCCATGTCCTGTCCCCGTGCCCCTCGCCCGCTTCGGTCGGCGACCCGCCGACCGGAACTCTCGAGAGCGATCTTCGGAAAAAACCGTCCGCGTTGGCTCGAATCGGTTGCTCTCGTTCCGTCCGGCGAGTCGCCGGACGGAACAGGCGGGTCGCCTGTGCTACCCAAAGAGATTTCTTTCACTCTTTGAAACGGCGCTCGAAAAACTGAAGCGCGGTGGAACGAATGTACGTAATGTAAAAGAAGGAGCTGTAATGGCCGCTCACAAGCACACGCGTCTCCGGTCCTCCCATATCCTTTCGGAGCGCGAGACCTGTCCGAAACGGGACGATGCAGTCGCATGCGCCGAGAATGAGGAGTACTTTCTCTGGCGCAACATAAGGAGCGAGATTTTTCGGGTCCCACTCAATGCCCGCGAGTCTTTCTTTGAACTCCTGTCGGGTCATCTTATGTTCGCGAAGGTACTGCTCCACTCTGGAAGAAATGCCACTCGGTTTGTGGGAAAGACCCGCTCGCACGGCGCCATCTTTTGTATAGGCGAGAATGGTTGCAAGATCCTGCCCGCCGAGCACAAGGGCCGCAGCTTTGATGCGCGAGTCGGTCGCGACTAAGAGCGCGTTCTTGATTGCGCCCATGCTCGTGCCCAGTGACGCAATCCGTTTGGAATCGAACTCGGATCGGGTCTCGATCCAGTCGAGAACCCTCTTTTCATCCAGCACGGACTGCCGGAGTAGGATATCGATTGCAGCCTTGTCTGAAACGTCGCGCAGATCTTCCCGAAAGACAAGGATCACCCCAAAGCCACGCTCTGCAAAATAGGGAGCGATGAACTTCCGCTCCAGTTCGTACTTGCTCCCCGCTGAAACAGGGAGGAGCACAACGACGGGACAGTTTTTAGCACCGCGCGGAATGTGGCACTCCAGTGTGAGCACCTTGTTTGTCCCTTCATGCGGGACATAGGATTCGAGACCGACCTGAAAAATGTCATATGCAGGGCGGCGATTCGCTTCGTCAAAAACCGCAAACACAAGTTGCGGCTCGTTTTGCGAGTGAACCAGTTGCGTGCTCAAATCTTGAGGGAGTTCGAGGGCTTGACGCGCCGGAGTTTTAAGCGGCAGCCGTACACATCCGGTTGACAACAGAAAGCAGCACGTGGTGAACATCACTATCCAAACTTTTTTCACGCAGCCTCCTTAAAGGTCAATTGCGAAGCCAATCTAAACCCTTGATAACAAAAGTCAAATTGGACCCAGATCACCAACCGAGTGGGGAGTATCTTGATACAACCACCACAAGTCTTCACCCTCCTCCTTTGGGTAGGGAGAGGGAGTGGACGTCATCGCCCGGGTGGTGGTTGTAGTAAGAAGCGCCCACCGAAAGCGCTAAGAATACAAATGAAAGCCTCAAAACCCCAAACCCCAAAGGAACACCAAACACCCAACACCAATACGGGAACTGTCGCGGATCATTGGACTTGGGATTTCTTTGGGTTGGACTTTGGGATTCGGTGTTCTAGTCCGTCCCACTAGCGGGACGGTCAAATCCCATCTCCGAGCGCCTTGCGCGATTGGACTCCTCTTCCCTTGCCCGGAACAACGCGTATTGCATGGAGTTATGATTGGGCTCTTGGATGGCACGTGGACTGCAAAGAAGTCGCCTTAAGCAGTCAAAACTCTCGTGCAAGTTTCGCTCGCCAACTCGCGCCTCAACAAGCGAAGCCGCCTGCACGGCCCGAATTCTGTGCCGGCCATGCGGGAGCAGATGTCTTGTCTGCGTGACCCGATGTGCACGCCTTGAACTCTAAGAATCCGATTGAAAAGCTCCAAATACCAACCACCAAAGAAGCTCCAAGCACCAACTCCCAATACCAGAACGAACGCCGTCTTTTGGAGCTTGGCGCTTGGGATTTCTTTGGGGTTTGGAGTTTGGGATTTGGTGTTTCTTCCGACGACCGACAACTGGCCATGAACACCCTCAAATTCACCTGTCGCCAAGCGCTGAGCACGAGTCTGAGTGGCTTCCTCCTCACGTGTTCCCTTCATTCCGCTAAGGCACAAACCCTAACCCCTGACCTGAAATCGGTGCCCGAAGGCAAAGGATGGAAAGGAGCCATCGCCGCTGCAAAGCTTGCTCAGAAGGATGGCGCGGCCGCCATCGAGTTCAACCAACCCGGACAGAACGTCGTCTGGCTTGAAGGAGTCGAGTTCAGCACGGGCACCATCGAGTTTGATGCGAAGGGCAAGAGCGGGCCGCCCCAGAGCAGCTTCGTGGGCGTGGTTTTCCGGGTGGTCGATGCCAAGACGCATGATGCGGTTTATTTTCGTCCGTTCAATTTCCGGGCGACGGATCCGGAACGGAAAGCCCACGCCGTTCAATACGTATCCGAGCCGACGTGGCCATGGCAGCGATTGCGTCAGGAAAAGCCCGGTCAGTTCGAGAAGCCGATCGAACCCGCTCCGGATGGCGACGCCTGGTTTCACGCCAGGGTCGTCGTGGAGAAACGCCAGGTGAAGGTCTACGTCAACAACGCCACCGAGCCATCGTTGGTAGTGAACGAACTGAGCGACCGCACCGGCGGCGCGGTTGGCCTGATGTGCAACGGCTATGGGGTCATCGCCAACCTCAAGATTGTTCCTAACAAATGATCGAGCAATGAAAACTCCAAACTCCAAACCCCCAATCCCAAAGAAGCTCCAGGCCCCAAGCACCGATATTGGAACTGACGCTGGCCTTTGGGGCTTGATGCCTGGGACTTCTCTGGAGCTTGGAGCTTGGGATTTGGTGTTTTAGTCCGCATGAGCGATTTGAAGTTCGCGTTGCGCCAGTTGCTCAAGCATCCCGGCTTCACCGCCGTGGCCGTGCTCACGCTCGCGCTGGGCATCGGGGTCAATCTCGCGTTGTTCGCCTTGTTCAACGATTTATTCCTCAAACCGAAACCGCTGACGCGCCCGGATGAACTGTGGACGATTGAGCCGCTGGATGCGCGCGGTCAGCGCATCTACGCAAATATCTGCCGTCCCTATTACGATGCCTTCCGCGCGCACCCACTCCTGACGAACCGCGTGGTCGCCTACGCGCCAATCCATCCTAAACTCCGGACGCGCGATGGCTGGGAGTTGGTCGCCGCCGAGCTGGTTTCCGGTGATTACTTTCGTCTGCTGGGTGTGCGACCGGCGCTGGGGCGGGACTTCCTCCCGGAAGAAGACGATAAACCCGGCACACACCACGTCGCCGTGGTCAGCCATGAGTTCTGGCGCAAAAACCTGGAAGGCACGCCGGATCTCACGGGCCGGACAATCACCGTCAATGGCCTCATCACCGAGGTTGTGGGCGTGGCGCCGCCCGAGTTCGGCGGATTGAACATAGTGGCGCCACAAGTTTGGCTGCCTGCGAGTATGGAGTTCGCGCTGGATCAACACACGATCTACCGGCCGGTCGTGCGGGTCGCCGACCGAGAGGCGGTGAGTAGGATTCAAGAAGCCCTCGCACCGCTCGTGCAGGATACGAGCAAGATGTTGTCGGGATTCAACGACCCACGCTGGTCGCGCTACGGTTGGTCACCCGATTTCAAGAAGGTAAGACTCAAGCCCGCCGGGCGGGGCGTTCTGGCGTCTTATTGGAACCCTGAAAGCGTCCGCACATCGCTAGCGCTGGCCTACGCCGCCACCGGGCTGGTTCTGTTGATCGCCGCCGCGAACGTGGCGAACCTGCTCCTGGCCCGCGCATTGGGCCGCCGCAAGGAAATGGCCACGCGCCTGGCCATCGGTGCAAGTCGGTGGGCGCTCGTGCGTCCATTGATGATCGAAGGCGTCCTGCTCGCGGCCTTTGGTTCGGTCGGAAGCCTGCTGGTGTTGAACGCGCTCGGAGGATTTATTGCGTCCGCGATTCCATCCACGTTGATTCCTTCCGCCCGGCTCGACCCGGATTGGCGCGTGGTCGCCGTGGCGTTTCTCGCGGCCTTCGCGGTTGGTGCTGGATTCAGTTTGTTGCCCGCGCTCCAGGCAACGCGATTCGACACGTTCACCGCGCTCAAGGATGCCGGCGCCGGCGACCGGGCTTCGGGCCGCGGGGGATTGCGCGGCCTGCTCGCCGTGTTCCAGATCGCCGCGTCGTTGCTGCTGGTCTCCTGTGCGACCCTATGCGTTCGCAGTTTGCAAAAGCAACTTGCCGTGGACGTGGGTTTCGACACCGATCATCTGGCGATCGCCTACGTGAACCTGGAGAAAGTTGGCTATACGACCAACACCGCGCCGCCGCTGGTGGAGGCGCTGCTGCAACGATTCGCCGCAGTTCCCGGAGTCGAAGCCGCCGGCATGAGCACCACCAGGTTCTTCGAGGGGTTCCAGGCCAGTATGGGCCTCTCGCACCTCGACGGCTACGCTCCCAGGGAGGGCAACGAGATCACGTTCGAAGTCGCCGGCGTCGGGCCGGGTTCGTTCGAGGCATTGGGCGTGCCCGTGCGGGAGGGACGCGACGTCAGCGGGTCCGACTTGCAGAGCCCGCGCCGGCTCGCGCTGGTGAACGAGAGTTTTGTTGCGAAGTTCTGGCCCGATCAGCAACCGGTTGGAAAGAGCATCCTCGATGCGGAGGTCATCGGGGTCGTAAAGGATGCGCGGATTCATTCGCCCGGAGAACCGGACCGGCCGAAAGTTTTCTTCAAGGTGCGTCCGTCCGAAACGCTCGGGCCGACGTTCATTGTCCGCGCGCGCGGCCATCCCCGGTCTGTGCTGGCCGGTATGCGCGCGGAACTGGCCCGGGTCCACCCGCGTCTGGCCGGCAGTGAAATCTTCACGATGCACGAGGCGATGCGGCGTGGGTTGGCGGCGGCACGCACGGTTAAAAGTTTGTTCACGGCGCTGGCCTTCGTGGCGCTGAGCCTCGCGATGGTCGGAGTGTTTGGTGTCGTGTCGTTTCTCGTTTCCCAGCGGACACGTGAAATCGGTGTCCGGTTCGCGCTGGGCGCGACTCGCGGTCAGGTTGTGGGACTGTTTCTGGGCGCCGGACTGCGAGTTGCGGGGATCGCTGTCGGGGCGGGTTTGCCTCTCGCCCTGGGCGTTTCGTGGCTGCTACGGTCCCGGTTTTTCGGCCTCAACCCGTTCGACCCGGTGACGTTCGCGACCTCTTCGCTGTTTGTGAGCGGCGTCGCCCTGCTCGCCTGCTGGCTGCCCGCGCGGCGCGCCGCGAAGGTCGATCCGATGGAGGCGTTGCGTTATGAGTGAATCATTGAGAATTGAGAATTGGGAATTGAGAAAGGCTCCATTGCGCGAAACGGCTGAAGGCATTCTCCGAGACCAATTGGCCAAATTCTCAGTTTTCAATTTTCAATTCTCAATTCCATCTGGACCAATACCGTCCCCTCTCCCGCTTTTCCGCGAATGATTTGATGAACCTTGTCCATAACCCAATCCAAGTCCTATGAAAGCAAAAACTACTCTGAGTCTAAAGATCTTGAACGCGAGTTCCGCGCTGGCTGCGGCTCTACTCCTCAGCGCGCCAATTCTTCGAGCGGAAACCGAAGAAACGCTCGACAAAACCTTCACCGTTACGGCCGGCGGCACGCTGGTGGCCGACGTGGATTTTGGCGCCATCGAAGTGAGCTCCCAGGCCGCGAACGAGGTGACCATTCACATCTGGCGCAAAGTCAGTCGCCGGACCAAGGCCGAGGAAGAACAGTTTCTCCGCGATCGGCCGGTGGCCTTTACACAGGAGGGAAATACCGTGACGATTCGCTCACGCTCGGACAAGAAGAGCAGTTCGTCTTGGCGCGGGTCGCAACGCACCGAGGGCAAGTATACGATCACCGTACCGGCTAAGTTTAACGCCCGGCTCAAAACTTCGGGCGGCGGCATTGAAGTTCGAGACCTCGCGGGCGAGGTGAACGCCCACACCAGCGGCGGCGGGTTGAAGTTTGTGCACGTGAGCGGTTCCGTGGACGGGCACACCTCCGGTGGGGGCATTCGAGCCAATGACTGCGACGGCACGCTCAAGATCGAGACGAGCGGCGGAGGGATTCATGTTGCTGGCGGCAAAGGCACGCTCGAGGGCAAAACGTCGGGCGGCTCGATCGAGGTCAGCGAGTTCCGAGGCCCGGTCCGAGTCGAAACGAGCGGCGGTGGAGTCAGCATTGAAAATGTCGTTGGTAAAGTCAACGGCTCGACCTCCGGCGGCTCGATCTCCGCTTCGTTTGCATCTCCCTTGGCTGACGATGTGCGGCTCGAGACGTCCGGCGGCGGCGTGACGATGCGCGTGCCGGCGGACTCCGCCTTCGACCTGGACGCTTCCACCTCCGGCGGCGGTGTCAGCAGCGATCTGCCGGTGACGGTCGTGGGCGCCGCTGTGCGCGGTCAACTCAAAGGAGCCGTGAATGGCGGCGGCAAATCCGCCGTCCTGCGCACCAGCGGGGGCGGTATCCATGTGAAAAAAATCTAGGCCGGTTCCGCGTCGAAGAGAGATGGAAACTCCAAAACCCAAATCCCAAAGAAGCTCCAAGCTTCAAACTCCAATCCAGGGACTGCGGATCTCTTTTGGGGAGCTTGGGGTTTGGGATTTCTTTGGGGTTTGGGATTGGGGTTTTGGTGTTTTCCTCCGCCACGGACAACTGACGACTGACAACGAACAATGAACGACGTCCGCTTCGCCTTGCGCCAACTGCTTAAGCGGCCCGGTCTCACCGCCGCGGCCATCCTGGCTCTGGCATTGGGCACCGGCGCCAACACCGCTGTCTTCAGCATTGTGAACGGCGTGCTGTTACGTCCTCTCCCTTATCCGGAATCCGATCGACTGGTCCGGCTCTATACCAGCTCGACTCGGAACCCTCAGTTGCGGATTCCCGTCTCCTTTGGAAATTTCCGCGACTGGCAGGACCAGAATCAAGTCTTCGAACATCTGGCCCTTTACTCCGGGACATCCCTTACGCTGACGGACAGCGCCGAGCCGGAACAAATCGAGGGCTTGGCCATTACCGCCAATCTCTTTGCGTTGCTCGGCATTCAGCCCGTGCTCGGACGCGGGTTTTCGCCGGAGGAAAATCGATCTGGCGCGGGCGGTGTCGTCATTCTGAGTCACGGCCTGTGGCAGCGGCGATTCGGCGCCGATCCAGGCGTCATCGGCCGGAGGCTGAAGTTGAATGACGAAACGCGCACGGTCGTGGGCGTCCTGCCGCTGAACTTCACCTTTTCGGGATCGACCGCGGAACTTTGGGTGCCGCTGGACCTGGATCACCAGGAGCCGAGCCGATTGGCCTATGCGCTGTGGGCCATCGGTCGTCTCAGGCCGGGCGTGATGCTCGAACAGGCCCAAGCCGGAATGAATGCGATTGCCCAGCGCCTCGAACAGCAGTACCCGGCGACGAACGCAGAGGGAGCGGTGGCCCTTGTGCCTCTGTCGGAGAGCCTGGTCGGCGGCGTGCGTTTGCTGTTGTTTCTGCTGCTGGGAGCGGTGGTTTTCGTATTGCTGATTGCTTGCACGAATGTCGCCAATTTGCTGCTGGCGCGCGCCGCCACGCGGCAGCGAGAGATCGCCGTCCGCCAATCCCTGGGCGCGGGCCGGTTTCGCATCGCCCGACAGTTTCTTGCCGAAAGCCTCTTGCTCTCCCTGCTTGGCAGCGTGGCGGGTTTCTTCATCGCCGTGTGGGCCATGGATGGCTTATTGGCGCTCAGCCCAACGGACATTCCGCGCCGAGAAGAAATCCGCTTGGATAGTCGCGTGCTGGCGTTCACTTTTTTCGTTTCAATTCTTACCGGGCTGGCCTTCGGTCTGGCGCCGGCGTGGCAGGCCACCCGGACCGATGTCAACGAATGGCTCAAAGAAAGCGGACGCGGCGCCTTGGGCGGTGTCCGCCGACATCGCCTGCACAGCGCGTTGATTGTTTCCGAAGTGGCCCTGGCGCTAGTGCTGATGATCGGTGCCGGACTTGTGCTCCGCAGCCTGGTTCGGGTGTACAAAGTGCATCCCGGTTTCCATACGGACGGGGTGCTCACCGCCCGTCTTTCCTTGCCGGCAACGCGATATACCAATGCGCTGCAACGCGTGGCGTTTTGCGAGGAGGTTCTGAGCCGGGTCGGCGCCCTGGCCGGCGTGCAGTCCGCCGCGCTCACGTCGGACCTGCCGCTCACCGGCTTCGGGATCATGCGCCCGTTCCATATCGAGGGGCGTGCGCACGCCAGTCCGAAGGACTACACCTACGCCCGCATTCACGTCGTCAGCGCAAGCTATTGCCGAACGATGGGCATCCCCGTGGTACAGGGACGCGATCTCACGGCGCGGGACAACAGCAATGCTTCGCGAGCGGCCCTGATCAATCAAGCGATGGCCCGCAGGTTCTTTCCGGGAGAGGATCCGATCGGCAAACGGTTGAAACAGGACACCGGACCAGAGTCCGAATTCCCGTGGTTTACCATCGTGGGCGTCGTCGGAGACACGAGATTCCTGGGCCTGGATCAGGAGGCCCAGCCGGAATGGTATCGCTCCTACCTGCAAACCCCTTCCACCGGCATGTCCCTGGCCGTTCGCACCCAGCCGAAGCCCCTCAGCCTGGCCGCGCTGATCAAACGTGAAGTACAGGCGATCGACAAAGACCAGCCCTTCGCTGCAGCCAGAACGATGGAGCAACTGCTCTCCGCCTCGCTCGGTTGGTGGCGCTTTATGATGGCCTTGCTGGGTCTGTTTGCGTCCCTGGCTCTGGTGCTGGCGGCCGTGGGGATTTACGGCGTGATGTCTTACCTGGTGACGCAACGAACGCAAGAGATTGGCATCCGCATCGCCCTGGGGGCGCGGCCGCGAGACGTGCTTCACCTCGTGGCGCGACAGGGAGCGGTCCTGGCCTTGACTGGCGTGGTGATCGGCTTGGCGGGAGCAGTCGGGTTGACGCGATTGATGTCGAGATTCCTTTTCGGGCTGAGCGCTCTGGACCCGGCAACGTTTGGAAGCATTTCGCTGTTGTTAGTTGGCATCGCTCTATTGGCGTGCTTCCTCCCGGCCCGCCGCGCGGCGAAGGTCGATCCGATGACGGCGCTTCGTTATGAATAAAGCGAACATCCCAACATCGAACGCCGAACGCCGAACCGAATGAAAACTCCAAACACCAGAATCCAAACCCCAAAGAAGCTTCAAGCCTCAAACACCAATGAGGGACCCGCGGCCGTCTTTTGGAGCTTTGTGGTTGGGGTTTCTTTGGGGTTTGGAGGTTGGCTTTTGGGGTTTGAGTCCGCCCAGTGCGCGACCGCTGCCTCCGCTGTTCAACGCCTCGAGATCGCTCCGCTCGCGGCCCGGTCGCACGTTCCGGCTCCCACAGCCCAAGGCCGCTTCCTCGCGCCGCAAGCGGTCTCAGCTACGGACATCAGCGCCGACGGAAGGTTCATCACAATCGGCACGATGGCCTTCAGCCACGACGCGAACGTGTGGCAGTTTGCGGCGGACGGAACGCTCCTGAGCCAGCGCCACTTCCCGCCGTGGGCTCCCATGCAGATCGCCACGCTCCCGGGCGGCCGCGCCATGGCCGTAGGACTGGCGTACTCGCGCGTGACCGCGCCCGACCCAACGGTTTGGTTCGGGCGAACCGAAGAGCTGACGGCCCCGAATCTCAAGGACGAGTTGGCGGAAGCCGATTCGCCGGACGGCCAACTTGCGCGACTGCGCTCGGGCCTGGGCGACTGGCGCACAGGATGGTTCGTCAGTTCGTTGGGTGAACTGTTCGTGCGCGGTCCGGATTGGATCTTCAAACCGCCAGCGTGGTGGATCGACGCCGGGGGTCAGCGGCAACCGTTGCGCTACGAAGAGAAGAATCTCCTGCCGACCAGCCGAGCCATGCGCATGGCGTCCAGCGCCGACGGCAAACGCGTCGTGTTTGGATGGATCGGTTTTTCGCGGAACCTGCCGGGCCTTCCGACGCATCCGGATGCGGTGAGCGTGTGGCAGATCAACCCGAACCAGCGGCTCTGGTCCGTGGCGCCCGGACTGTCCAACCCTCCTCCAGCGCTTCCTGATCCGGTGCAAGATTTCGGTGAATTGGCAAAAGACTTTCGGTTCGCCCCCGATACGCTTGCGCCAGGCCACGCGGCTTCGGCCGTGGCAATCAACCGCGACGGTTCCCGTGTGGCAGTGATCGAATACGGTATCTGGGGTTGGGCGCGCAACGGGCCGGCGATTGGCAAATGGGACCCGCCAATTCACGTGCTGAATTTCCTCCCACGGCAGCGCGGACGATTACGGCTCTTTGACGGCGCCGGCAACGAACTGTACCGGGAATGGTTGCCGGCAGAAGGGATGTTCGAGATTCGTTTCGAGAACCTGTCCAACGAAATATGGTGCTGGCCTGCAGCCTGGTTTGCCCGTGGCATGGCAGGGGCCGTGTGGTTGCCCATCGACTCGCCGGCTCGCACCGTTTATCGGATCGGGACGAAAGACAGCGCGACGGTGGCGTACGATTTCCCGGACGCGGTGGCTGACTTCGCCTCGTCGCCAGTTGACGGACGCGCGCTGGTTTCGTGCTGGGACGGGCGCATTTATCTCCTGGATCGCGCCGCGGGAGCGCTGGCGAATTGGGAGGCGGGCAGCCCGGCGAGGCTGGCCTGGAGCAGCGACGGCACCTTCGCAGTGGCTGGAACGGCGGAAGGACGGTTGCTGCGTTTAGAGCGAAACGGAGGGTTGGCCTGGAGCAAAATAATCCCCGTCAAAGAAGTTCCGCCCCTGGATCGGCCGCCTCAGGAGGTCGTCGCCGGTTTGCCGATTTTCCAGGGCGGCCGCATCCCGCAAGGCGAACACGCTTACGTGGGGGACATCTGGGTCATCAAGACCGGCCGCAACGCCGTGCTGGTCGACGCCGGCGGGGTGTCCGGGTTTTCGATCACGCAGGCGCGATTGCGCGCGTTGGGAATCGAGCGGGTGACGCATGTTTTGCACACACACAGTCATGGCGACCACTGTGGCGGCGCTTATTTGTGGCGCGCGGCCGGCGCGCAAATCGTCGGGCCCAAATCCATGGCCTTTCCGCTCACCTGGCTGATGCCGATGCTCACGGACTACGGCATTTATTCTCCGCGTCCGTTGGATTGGGCTCTGCCTCTCGACCACGTCGGCGATGAAGCGGACTGTGAGGTGTCCGGGCTGAAGTGTCGCGCTCTGTTCGCGCCCGGACACAGCTTCGATCTGACCCTTTACAAGCTCGAACTGGGCGGGAAGCGGATTGCGTTCACGGGCGACCTGGGTTTTGAGAACCAGGATATCCTTCACCGCTGCTGGGGCGACGCGGACAAAGCGCGCGCTCTTGTGCCCGTGATCCGGGACAAGCTCCTCTCGTGGCGTCCGGACATTGTTTTTACCGGACACGGCGTGCGAACGAACGGGACGGAATTCGTCGCGGCGTTGCTCCAACACACGGAGGAATCCCTTGAGAAGTCCAAAACCCAAACGCCAAACACGAAAAAAGGTCCAAACTCCAAATCCCAAATCCCAAAGAAGATCCAAGCACCCAAACACCAATACCAGAATGGCTGCGGCCTTCGGAGCTTGATGCTTGGGATTTCTTTGGGGTTTGGAGTTTGGGATTTGGAGCTTTGACCAGCCACTGACGACGAGCCATGAACGACCTCAAATTCACCCTCCGGCCGTTGCCGAAGAACCCGAGTTTCACGGTCGTGGCGGTGCTGACGCTCGCACTCGACCTCGGCGCCAGCGCAGTCCTGTCCGGAGCGGTCAAGGAATCGGTTCGAGCCGAAACGTCTGTTGCAGGACCTGCTTCACCTCCGGCTTTCTCCATTCAACATGAAGGCGGGACGGCCTGGCTGCGGAGGCCGAACGGCGAACGCTTCTTTTCCCTCGGAGTGTGCTGTGTCAATCAAGGCGCTTCCCGCAACGAGTTCGATGCCACGAACCCGGGTTACGCGGCCTGGCGCCATTACCCGGACTCGAACCTGTGGGCCAACGCCACGCTGAAGCGGCTCAGGTCGTGGGGCTTTACCACGGTGGGCGGCTGGAGTGACTTTCACGCTTTGCGACAATGCCCCGACGCGGGAGTGGCGTTCGCTCCGGTGCTGCATGTGGGATCGACAGCAGGGGCGCCCTGGTGGGACATGTGGGATCCGAAGAACCTCCAGCGCATGGACGAAGTCGCGAGGAGCCAGATTGTGCCGCTGCGCGACGATCCGCGCGTGATCGGCTATTACAGCGACAACGAGATCGGCTGGTGGAATGCCATCCTGTTCCAGATGACCCTCGAACAGGGGCCCACCAGCGGGCAACGGCAAAGGCTGATCGAATTGCTCCAGCAGACGTACCGCAACGACTGGTCGGAATTGTTGCGCGATTTCGAGCCTGCACCAGGAGTGGACGGCTGGCAGGACCTCGACCAACACGGCATGCTTTACCTGCGTCCGGGCGGCCAGGGCATCCAAACGTACCGGCGCTTCCTCGGGATGTTGGCAGAACGTTACTACGGCCTGGTCCATGACCTCATTCGAAAATACCACTCGCGCGCCCTGGTCCTCGGGGACCGTTACCAATCCTTCTATTATCCGGAAGTGACCCGCGCTTGCGCGCGTTACGTCGACGTCGTCTCGAGCAATCTCAACGCGCATTGGAATGACGGGTTGTTCGCGCGATTTTATCTGGAGACCCTCCACGCGCTGGCCGGCAAGCCAGTCCTCATCGGGGAGTTTTACATGTCCGCTCGGGACAATCGCAGCGGCAACAAAAACAGCCGCGGGGTTTATCCGGTCGTCGCCACGCAGAAGGATCGCGCCGTCGGTTTCCGCAACACGCTCGAGGCCTTGCTGAGAATTCCGTACGTGATCGGCACCGACTGGTTCCAATACTACGACGAGCCGACGCACGGCCGATTTGATGGCGAGAATTTCAACTTCGGCCTGGTAGACATCCACGACCGGCCGTACGAAGCGCTCACGACGACGGCCCGCACGCTTGACCCAATCGCCCTCAAACAGAAGCCACCTCTGGCGCGAGCCAACGCTTCCCAAGGGGTGCCGTCCGCGCCACGAGAACCGCTCGGACCCTTCGAGCCGATGCTGGCCCTCAAGCACTGGGATCGCGATCGCGGCTTCGTCCCACCCGCCTCGGAATTCCCTCTGGCGGATTTATACGTCTGCTGGAACCGGCAGGCCGTTTATCTTGGGCTCTACGCGCAGGACGTCACCGAGGACGCCTTTTACAAGGACAAAGTGGTGCGGGCGGTCGACCGGGCCGAATGGGTCGTGTCGCTCAACGGATCCACGAGCGCCATTCACGGCCGCATCGGCGCCGGGCTGGAGCCGGTGGTGGATGAACCGGCCGTTCGCCTGGTGAACCTCTCCGGCGTAAACGGGAACTTTCGCAACATCGCGTGCATGGAACTGCCGGCGAAACTGTTCACCAAGGACCGGTTCAAAGCGGGCGAGACGATTGAATTCGCCTCGACGTTTTTCGCTCATTGCCGCGGCTATCGGACGGACTGGAAAGGCCGATTCACTTTGGCCGGCAAGTAGACCTCGAAACAATGAACGATTTACAATTCGCGCTTGAGCACCAAGGCACTGTCGGTTCTGCCTCGCAGAGCGAGGCCATGATGTTAGCCGTGGGCCTTGGCCCACGCGGCAGCGGCGTAAAGAGACTGCGTGAAAAATGGCTTTGGGTAGCACAGGCGACCTGCCTGTTCCCTCCGGCGACGCGCCTGACGGAACGAGAGCAACGGTTCGAGCCATGGGGACTTCTTTTCCAGAGCTAGCCCTGCGCATTTCCGGTCGGTCGGTCCACGACCTGGGCACGCCAGTCACCCCGCATCACCCCTCCTCCCAAAAATACTCTCTACGCCTTTGTCCCCGCC
>JACXTT010008820.1_pt1 | contig 13910 bp, 14 predicted proteins | sample 9270951 | NCBI WGS metagenome assembly JACXTT01 (sample SAMN15532306, study PRJNA645909) | rock metagenome | isolation source: weathered quartz diorite | place: Puerto Rico | collected 2017-06-21 | reverse complement strand
GTGGCACGTAAAGGTGTTTTGCGATTTCCGAGCGATCAGAAGGTGCTTGAAGCCGTCCGCGCGGAGCTCAAGGCCTAATCTCGTTTTGGTTGAATAGAACCAACCTGTGAGCTACCTTCCTTGCTTATGATCCGCACACGAGGTCTCACCCACATTCATCTGATCGTACGAGATATGAATCGGTCACTTCGTTTCTATCGCAACGTGTTTGGGATGCGTGAACGTTATCGAGTGAGCGACGAGATGGTTTTCTTGAACACGCCCGGAACGAAGGACCTGATCACCCTGCACGAAGATCCCGACGCAGAGGAAATCGGAACTAGTGGTGGTATTGCCCATTTCGGTTTCATCTTGATGGAAGAGGATCTCGACGCCGCCATCAAGCAAGTTAAGAAAGCTGGCGGTAAACTACTCGAGCGCGGGGAACATTCCCCAGATGTACCTTACGCCTACGTCGCCGATCCCGACGGCTACGTTATTGAGCTGTAGTGGCGTCACGCGAGGAAGATAGCGCCATTCCGATCACTCGCCGCCATCGGTCTCATCCTTGACTCCACCGATCGACCGATCTGAATCTGTTTTCTGAACTCCAAGGCACATAGCAAGAAATCCATTACATCAATTTACATCCTTGCGACGCGATGTCCGGTAGATTGAGTGAGTCGAGAGGACGGGAGCGAATGAAGAAGCTTGCGCTGGTTCTGCTGATGGTCTCGTCTGATTTTGCCATCGGCCAAACAAACACATTTGTTCCTCAGTTTATTGACTTTCCTCAAATCGCTGCCGGTGGTGGCTCTGACGGGCAGAACTACGTGACGATTCTGCAAGTTGTCAACAACAACTCTGCATCCACCACAGGGCATATTTCGCTTTTTGCCGACAGCGGCTCACCGCTCGCGGTGTTGTTTGATGGACAAGGACCACAAGCGACGCTCGATGTGACGTTGCTCCCGGGAGAAAGCCGCGAGATCCAGATTACGCTGAACGGCCCTGTGACTGTGGGCTGGATGAATGTCGCCTATACGCCTTCCGACGCGCTCACAACGGTCATACTCCAATTCCGGTCCGGCACAACACTTCTTTCAGAAGTTGGCGTAAATCCGGCACTCACCATTGCAGCTACCGACATTGCTGCAGAAACGAATCCGACCGTCAACACCGGTATTGCTATCGCCAATCCGGATACAGTTCCGGCGTATGTTTTAGTAAGTTTATGGGATCCAAGTACGGGCACGATAACGGCGCGGAACACGCTCTCCCTGCCGCCCAACGGTCACGTCGCACGATTTGTCACTGACATCTTCCCTAACGTGGTCAATATCGCGCAGACTCGAACAAAGGTCTCATTGGACGAATGTGTTGATTCATCCTGTACTTCCGCGGGAGGAAATGGCTTTCTGGCAACAGCCGTGCGGTTCACCGGGGAATTCTTCACCACAATTCCAGTTGCCGATAGGGCTCCCGATGGGGATCAGATTCGAATTTTGCCTCAGGTTGCTTTTGGCGGGCCATCCGACGGTTTGAATATGAAGACAGTCCTGTATCTCACGACGAACGTTCCCTCAGGCGTCTTTGGCACGGCGGCGATCTTCGATGACAATGGCAACCCACTGGCGGCTTCCGCTGACGGTGCCCCAGCCACGTCATCCATGACACTGACAGTAGCCGGCAATCGTGTGACTCGAGTTGTGCTCAGCGGAGATCAGACGTTGCGGAGCGGTTGGATTCGTTTTACGTTACCGGGTACGCTTCACTTGATAACGAATGCCGTGTTTCAAACCTTTAGTGGCCCAGACCTTGTTTCCGAGGCGAGCGTTTTAGAGTCGGCACCGGTCACGCTTGGTATGGTTTACGTTAAAAGTCAGTCCGGATTGGCGAACGTAGGCGTGGCGTTCGCGAATCCGCAGGCGACAACCAACACAATCAATTTGCGCCTCTTCGACCAGTCCGGATCCGTTTCGGCATCACAAGCAATCACGGTCCCTCCACAAGGCCATGTGGCGCGATTTGTCACCGAACTCTTTCCGGATTTTGCGCCACTATCCGACTTTAATGGTTCCCTTGTGCTCAGCAGCGGAGCGGCGTTTTCCGCTCTGGCGTTGCGTTTGACGAGTGACAAAATTGCGACGCTGCCGATTGCCGCAAACGGTATGTACCGGCCGGCCTTGACCGCAGTGCGCGTTCCGAGGACACAAAGATCGCCTGCGCAAGTAAGTTTCGAGCTGGACGTCACGGATAATGACTCCGATATCAGCACCAGCGCCTCGACTGCGGTTTCGGCCTACGCGTATCTCGACTTCGGCAGCGCCGGCTATGACGATGGGCCGGTAACGATGGATGGCACGAGGCTGATCAATCAACGTTCGGGTACGCTCAGTGGCACCTTTAAACCACCCAACATCACCCGATCGATTCCGAGCGGAACTCAGGCTGTATTTTACATCTCGATTTTGGATTCGGCCGGCAATGAGAGTAACTTCGTACGCGTACCCATCAGGTTTTGATATCTGGGACTTAAATTTCCCTGCGGCCTTCTAGCGCCTTCGCCAGGGTGACCTCGTCGGCGTATTCCAAATCCCCGCCAACTGGCAGTCCAAGCGCGAGACGGGTTACGCGGATTCCGAGAGGTTTGATCAAACGAGACAGATACAAGGCCGTCGTTTCACCTTCGACATTGGGGTTGGTTGCAATGATCACTTCTTCAATGTTTCCGGCCTGCAACCGTCGAAGCAGGGATGCGATGGCAAGCTGGTCGGGGCTGACTCCTTTTAAAGGAGATATCGAGCCCATAAGCACATGATACCGGCCTTTGAATTCGTGCGTCTTTTCCACAGGCAAGATATTGTTGGATTCTTCAACGACGCAGAGCACACGATCGGATCGGGACGGATGCGTGCAAAACTGGCACGGATCGACGTCAGTGAGATTGTTGCAGGTCGAGCAGCGGCGAATCGATCGTTTTACTTCTAATATGGATTCGGCGAGCTCCGTCGCGTCGGTTTGATCCATCTTTAGAATGAAAAACGCAAGACGCTGAGCGGATTTGGCGCCAATACCGGGTAATTTCTTAAATTGTTCGACGAGTCTGTTGACAGGCTCAGCAATATCCATGGAGAGGGTTGCTCAGAAAAGGCCTGGGATCTTTAGCCCGCCGGTCAGGCTTCCGAGCTGACCTTGCAATGCCTCATCAACCTTGCGCGTAGCTTCATTGATAGCGGCGACGATTAAATCTTGGAGCATGTCTTTATCCTCTCCGGCGAAAACCTCGGGGTCGATCTGAATGGCAAGAAGTTGTTTTTGTCCATTCATCTTTACGGAGACCATGCCGCCTCCCGCCGTCGCTTCGATCACGGTTGATTCCATCTGCTTCTGCAGCTTTTCCTGCATCTGCTGGGCCTGCTTCATCAGCTGCTGCAAGTTCATGATTGCTCCCCCTTCTCGGGTTTTATTTGGGCGATATCTCCGCGGAACACTTCCAGAAATTTTTTCACGAGAGGCTCATCTTTGGCACTTTCTGCGACAGCTTCGGCCTTCGACTGTTGTTCTTTCATTATAAGAGACACGGAAACGGGTTTACCAACCAGTTCACCGCCTACGCTGTCCAGTAAGGTCTTATGCTCCTTGGATTGAAGCATCGCCAGAGGTGTTCCATTAGGCATCACGATTTCAATACGACTCTCGGTTCGCGTGATCCGTTCGGCTTTCTGAAGGTACACGGCAGTAGTTGCAGATTTATCCTCGACCCTTCGAATGAAGATATCGGCAAAAGTAATCGCGCCCGGCACATCCGTGTGCTGTTGTGGCGGATTCTCACGTTTGTACTCCTGGCGTTTCAGCAGGGCAGGCGTTTCAGATTCCCTGGACGCCGGCTCACCGGTTCTTTTCATTTCCCGCAAGACCTCTTCGATTTCACGCATGTGACCGATTTTGGCAAGCTTGACCAATCCAACTTCGAGGTGGAAGCGCGGTTGAGACGTCCATCGCAGCTCATTTTCCAAACGTAACAGCATATCGAAAAAGCGAATCAGGTCCTGCTCCGAAAACCTGGCCGCGCGTGAGGCCAAAGCGCGCTTTTCCTCGGCGCCGCCCAAAATTTTGTCTTCTAGCCCGAGTTTTAGAATCAGGAGGTCGCGGATCCTGCCGATGAACTCCCGGACATACTGCTGCAAATTGAGTCCTTGGTCGACGACAATGCCCGCGTTTTCGATCAGGGCCTTGGAGTTTCTTTCGGCAAGCGCGTCGACCGTACGGTCGAGGATCTCGCTCGGAATGAATCCCAAAACATCACGGACATCCTCGTCGACGACTTTCTGTCCGCTGAAGGAAATGATTTGGTCGAGCAGCGATTGGGCATCGCGCATACTGCCTTCTGAGGCCTTGACGATATAACTCAGCGCTCGATCGTCGATGTGGACGCCTTCCCGGTCGGCGATTTGGCGCAAATGTGTTTGGATTTCGATGGGCGAAATCGTTCTGAAGATGAATTGCTGGCACCGCGAGAGGATCGTCGCCGGCAATTTGTGCCGTTCGGTTGTTGCCATGATGAAGACGACGTGAGAGGGCGGCTCTTCTAGAATTTTGAGTAGTGCATTGAATGCGGAAGTAGAGAGCATATGAACTTCATCAATGATGAAGATCTTGTAGCGGCTTCGAGCAGCCGCATACTTCGCGCTTTCCCTCAGTTCACGAATATTGTCGACGCCCGTATTCGAAGCGGCATCAATCTCGAAAACATCGATCGACTTGCCTGTTGATATCTCCTCGCATGAAGGACATTCGTTGCAAGGCGTTATGGTTGGTCCTTTTATGCAGTTTAGTCCCTTGGCCAAGATGCGTGCAGTCGTCGTCTTTCCGACCCCTCTCGGTCCGGAGAAAAGATATGCATGCCCGATTCGGCCCATTTGAATCGCGTTCTGTAATGTCTGAACGATCGGTTTCTGGCCGACAACCTCTCCAAAAACCTGGGGCCGAAATTTCCTGGCGATGACTTGGTATTTGCTCATGAGGAAGACCAAAGAAGACAGGTTCGGGGTTCGGGGGATACTGCGTCACATTGGTTTACCCAATACCGTTGCTTCCTTCCGGACCTGGCGGGGTTTTCAGGCTCCAATTGCGCAGCCCCCCTGAACCCCCAAGCTGCACCCACGGACGCTTGCCAGGGATAGCGAGTCGTCGAGCGACTGCGCTCCAGGTACAGCTCAGCGGAGAGAGTGGGATTCGAACCCACGGTGGAGTTACCCCCACACACGCTTTCCAAGCGTGCTCCTTAAACCACTCGGACATCTCTCCGATGGTTCAAATTTCTTGACAACCTTCCGACTGTACCATAGGTTTCTACCGCCGAACGACGATGATTGACGTTGTCGTCCGGCCTTGCAAAATTTGAGTAAGGTCGTTCACCAGCTTTTGGTTGTCAATTTGGCAGAAGCTGGCCGGGTACTGCGAGAGTTTCGAGAGGGACTTTTTCAGTTGGGCGTGCCCGCCGTTGATATTGCCCCGGCTCAAGTGGTGGAGGCCAACTGCCGCCTGGACAAGACCCTGATAGAAAAGGCGCAGTGGGCCCCTCGTCGCCCTCCACAACTCCTCCCAGCTCTCGTGAGCCTCGAAATAGCGGCCGGCGTTAAAAAAATTTATTCCTTGGGTCAGAGCATCGCTCACGGAGAAATCCGCTAAACTATTGATAGGTATAGTACAAAAGGCTTGGAGAAACACGATAGTATAACCAGGGGCCACCGCAGGTTCAATTCATTTATTTGCCTCTCTCGTTGCCGGACACTCTCCTCTTGCAAAGGGAGCCTCAGTCGGTATCATTTTGGCAGGGGCTTTTATACATACTCTTGCCCCTTTATTCTGGAATACCTATTCCAGCTGGACGTCATCATTAAGAAATTTGAAGCAAGCAGCCCCCGAAAGGAGGAGATATGCAGCCCATTGCATTTTGCAACCAGTGTCGCGGGATGAGAGTAGGCTGGAATCGACGCTACATGGTGCATTGTCTTATATGCAAGGATTGGCTGTCGAAATCCTCTAAGCTACTGATTTTAACAGTACTTGTTTCGATCCTTATTTTAGCGTTTTCCACGCCAAGCGCCTTCGTCTTTTCTGACCTGAATCCAGTCCCAAGTGTTCACGAAGCTCCGGTCGAAGCCGCCGGAATCAACCGCCCTGACCCGTCCGTTGCTGTCATTGATGCCTTTCTGGATCGATATCAGGTTGATGGGGGTCAACGTGACCGCATTGCGACGGCGATTGTGCAGAGCGGGCGGAAGCACGACGTGGATCCCCTCCTGATCGCCAGTATCATGATCGTCGAGAGCCGCGCGAACCCATTTGCGATATCCGGGAGCGATGCGATTGGAATCATGCAAATCCACCTGCCGACCTGGGGCCAGAAGGCCGAAAGAGAAGGCATTAACCTCTTTAAGATAGAGGACAATGTTGAGTTTGGAGTCCGTATCCTCAAAAATTACGTTCGCCGGTTCGGGTTATGGGAAGGTGTGAAGCGGTATAAAGGATGGAATCCAGACGATCCGAACTCGGCCGAATCTGTTTCCGAATACGTTGCAAAAGTGCAAAGGATCTACACCAACCGAAAATCGTAGATCGCACGAAACCTCCCCAAAATCGTCGCCCTTTCTCCTTGAAAACCCTTGTATTGGCCTTTCCGCGTCCTCAAATCTTATAATCATCATATAAACCTCTATTGACAATGTTGCACTCAAATCTTATATTGAAACTGGTCATAATGATTTTTAAGGGGTTAAGCTAAGTAGGAGGACGTTAGGAATGAGCAAGATCATTGGAATCGACCTTGGCACCACGAACTCCGTCGTCGCCGTAATGGAGGGTGGCGAGCCGGTCGTTATCGCAAATCAGGAGGGTGGCCGAACAACCCCCTCAGTAGTCGCGTTTACAAAGAATGGTGAACGTTTGGTCGGACAGGTCGCCAAGCGCCAGGCGGTGACGAACGCCGAGAACACCGTTTACTCCATTAAGCGATTTATGGGCCGGCGTTATGAGGAAGTTACCGAAGAAATGAAGATGGTCCCCTACAAGGTGACCAGACCCTCAAACGGTGATGCTCGTGTCGACATTAACGGCAAAGAATATTCGCCGCCGGAAGTGTCGGCCATGATTCTTCAGAAGCTGAAATCCGCTGCTGAAGACTATCTCGGACAGAAGGTCGACAAGGCTGTCATTACGGTTCCCGCTTACTTTAATGACTCTCAGCGTCAGGCGACAAAAGATGCCGGAAGGATTGCGGGCCTTGAGGTTCTCCGTATCATCAACGAGCCGACGGCTGCAGCGCTGGCGTACGGCTTAGATAAGAAGAAGGATGAGACCATCGCCGTTTATGATTTCGGCGGCGGCACATTTGATATTTCGATTCTCGAGGTCGGAGAGGGAGTCGTCGAAGTTAAAGCGACGAACGGAGACACGCATTTAGGTGGGGACAATATCGATCAGCGAATCATCGATTGGATTATCGATGAGTTCAAGAAAGATCAGGGAATTGATCTTTCTAAAGACAAGATGGCCCTGCAGCGGTTAAAGGAGGCTGCAGAAAAGGCCAAAATGGAATTGTCCACCGTTCAGGAGACCGAAATCACGCTGCCCTTCATCACTGCAGATGCAACAGGCCCGAAGCATCTCAATCTGAAACTGACTCGGGCAAAGTTTGAGTCCATGGTCGAGGATATCCTGCAGCGTTCGGTTGGACCTTGCAAGCAGGCGCTCTCAGACGCTGCAGTCAAGCCGTCGGATATCAACGAAGTCGTTCTCGTTGGCGGCTCTACTCGAATCCCGCGCGTCCAGCAGATCGTGCGCGAACTCTTCGGTAGAGAGCCTCATAAGGGCGTCAATCCGGACGAAGTCGTAGCCGTTGGCGCTGCGGTTCAGGCCGGAGTGCTCGGTGGAGAAGTGAAAGATGTGCTTCTGCTCGACGTGACGCCGCTTTCGCTCGGGATCGAGACGCTTGGCGGCGTCTTCACGAAACTGATCGAGCGCAACACGACCATCCCGACGCGGAAGAGCGAGATCTTTTCGACGGCTGCCGACAACCAAACGTCGGTGGAAATCCACGTGTTACAGGGTGAACGTCCCATGGCGCGTGATAACCGCACGCTTGGCAAGTTCCATCTGGTCGGAATTCCGCCTGCACCACGTGGCCTTCCGCAGATCGAAGTCACGTTCGACATCGACGCGAATGGCATCGTCAACGTTTCGGCTAAAGATCTCGGCACAGGCAGAGAGCAGAAGATTACGATCACGTCCTCAAGCGGTTTGTCCAAAGAGGACATCAATAAGATGGTGCGGGAAGCCGAATCGCACGCTGATGAGGACAAACGGAAACGCGAAGAGATTGAAGCGCGTAATCGTGCGGACTCTCTCGTCTACCAGACCGAGAAGGTGCTGCGCGAGAACCGCGACAAGCTTTCCGAAGCGGATGCGAAGGCGGTTGAAACGGCCATCGCTGATTGTAAGAAAGCCCTGGAAGGCGGTGATATCGCAGCCATAAATCGCGCCGCGGACGCTTTGACGCAAGCTTCGCATAAAGTTGCGGAGGCCATGTACAAGTCCGGAGCGCAAGCCGGTGGCCAGGCCGGCTCGTCCGGTAATGGCGGCGGTGCCGGTCCGGGCGGAAAGGCAGATGACGTCATCGATGCCGAGTACGTCGATAGTGATGAGAAAAAGCGAGAGAAGTAACCGGTGAGTATGGCCAGCAGGGAAGACCTTTACGGCATCCTCCATGTGAATCGATCAGCTTCGGAGAACGAGATCAAGCGAGCCTTCCGCACGCTGGCGCGCCGGTTTCACCCGGATATTAATCCGGGCGATCGTCATGCTGAAGAGCGTTTCAAACGGATCACCGAGGCTTATGACGTTCTCAGTGATCCGTTGAAGCGCGAGTTCTACGATATCAATGGCTTTTACACCGATGGAGTCTTAGAACATCGGGGTAACAGTTCTCACTGGGGCTTCAGCTTTCAGGGTTTCGATTTTTTGGGGTCCAGCGACTCGGAATTCAGCGAGATTTTCGGGCATATCTCCAACCGTCCGAATCTTAGAACTGTGGAACGCGGCCAGGATCTCGAGTATCCCGTTTCGATCAGCTTTGAAGAGTCGATTCGGGGAGTACGTACGAGCCTGACGGTCACACGAATGCTGCCGTGTACGTCATGCAGTGGAACGGGCCAGGCTCCAGGTTCGCGCGACATGGTATGCGCGCCCTGCGCAGGGTCCGGCAAAACAATACGAGTCAAGGGGCACTTGCAATTCTCGGTGACCTGCGGAGACTGTGGCGGTTCCGGGCGCATGATTACACGTTGCGTAAATTGCCGGGGTGAAGGCCGGACACCGGGTTCGGAAAGACTTCATGTGGAAGTGCCGCCGGGTGCGGCAGCTGGCACACGTATTCGAGTTCCAGCCAATGGCGATGCCGGGCGTTTCGGTGGGCCTGCTGGTGATCTTTATGTCGTCATTGTCGCAGGTACGCATCCGTTTTTTGAACGGAAGGGCGACAACATCCATTGCACTGTTCCTCTCACCGTAATCGAAGCGGCGCTGGGCACGAAAATCCAGGTTCCCACGATTGACGGGCCCGCGGTGGTGAGGATTCCGCCGGGAAGCCAGTCCGGACAATTGCTGCGAATGCGGGGCAAAGGTGCTCCATCGTTGTTGAATCCACAAATCCGTGGAGATCAGTACGTCCAATTGAAAGTTGTCGTACCGCGGGTTGCTGACGAGCGGTCGAAGGAGATTCTTCGAGAGCTTGCTAGACTAAATCCCGAAAATCCGCGAAACGATCTTTGGTAATGCGCGACGTTAATAGCTATGGAACGCAAGAAAAAAGGAAAGGCGGCCCACATGATCAGTGCAGTCGCCGAGACCTACGGTATTCATCCTCAAACGCTCCGGCTGTATGAACGTGAGGGTTTGTTAAAGCCCTCACGGTCTGAAGGAAACACCCGCCTATATACTCAAGAGGACCTTGAACGGCTCGAGGTCATCCTAAACCTGACTCGAGATCTCGGCGTAAATCTTGCAGGTGTCGAGGTTGTCCTGAATATGAGGCAACGGCTTGAAGAGATGCACCGTGAGATGCAAGAATTCATCGAGTACGTTGAACGCGAATTTCAGCAGCGCTCTCCCGAACTGAACCAACGAATCCAACATGCACTCGTCAAAGTGACTCCGCCGCATGTCACACTCGCAAGGCCGCGAAAAGAGGAACGCCGGTAATACGGCGAAACACAAATGAGACAAGTCCCTTACCAACATCTTGTTGGAGGTCCAGATACTCTCCGTCTTTATCTCAAAGAAATTTCCCAGTTTCCTCAATTGACACCGGAGGAAGAACAGGAGCTTGGCACGCGCGTTCAGAAAGGTGACGAAGAAGCATTCAGAAAATTGATTGAATCCAATCTTCGTTTCGTCGTCGCAATGGCGAAGAAGTATGCACGTTCCGGATACCCGCTGCACGAGCTGATCAATGAGGGGAATATGGGGTTAATTGAGGCGGCATCACGGTTCGACCCCACGCGCGGAGTGCGATTCATTACGTATGCGAGTTGGTGGATTCGCCAGGCCATCCTCGCCGCGATTGCTCACTATGGCCAAGTATTCAAGCTACCTCCAAAGTTGAAACACGAGCTCTACCGCTTCGAAAACAAAGTGGCGCGGCTTACTCAAGAACTGGGGCGGCGACCGACCATCGACGAAATTTCCGAGAAGCTTGGGATAAAGGAAGAGGTTGTTCGCGACATGATGGAAGGAACGCCGACCGAGGTTTCCCTCAGCACTCCGGTTGGAGAAGAGGATGAAGCCCATCTGGAAGATTTGATCCGGGATCCTGCCGTCACGCCCGTTGATGAGGTCCTGATCGCTCAGTCGCTCGAAGAGCAACTGCAAACTCTGTTGTCGCAGCTGGACGATAAGGAACGCCTGATCATCGAACGTCGATTCGGGCTTGGAAATGAAGAGCCGCAAACTCTTGCCGAAATCGGTTCACAATTACACCTTTCACGCGAGCGCATTCGGCAAATCGAGGAGCGCGCGCTTGGCAAACTCCGTCGCTCCCAGCGTGCGAAACAGCTGTTGGGCTATTTGAATTGATCGATACCGAAGACGGCCTTCGCGCCGCTCGTGGTTCGTGTACAATGCAGCCGTGAGTTCTCTACCTACCGAAGCATGTCCTGTATGCAGTGGAACGGGCTGGGCGCGGCTTTCTCGAGGCGGCGTCGATGGGGTAGCGCGTTGCGAATGTGTCAAAGTCAATCGACTTGATCGGCTGCTACAAAATTCGAAAATCCCGCAAAGATATACGCATTGTGATTTCGAGAACTTTGCCATTCCGCGTTCTCCAGACCGGTCTATTGAAAGAGCGAAAATTATCGCGGCGAAATTTGTCGAGGAATATCCGATGCCGCAGCCATTTGGTTTGCTTTTTATGGGACCGCAGGGTGTCGGCAAAACGCATCTGGCTGTCGCAATCATCAAACAGCTGATGAAATCCAAGTCCGTTCCATCCCTGTTTTGCACGTTCCATGAACTCTTGAAAGAAATCCAGAATTCCTACAATCCTGTGTCGAGAACGTCCGAAATCTCGCTTCTGGGGCCCGTATTGGAAACTGAGGTGCTTGTATTGGATGAGCTAGGAGCGCAGAATCCGTCGGAATGGGTTCAGGACGAAGTCGCCTATGTCTTGAACTACCGCTATAACAATCACAAGGTTACGATTATAACGACGAATTATTTGGACGAATCGGAAAGGAAGGAAAGAAAAGCGGAACTTGCAGACTCACTCATGACGGATGCAGAGTACGAAAAGCTGGGAAAGAAGGAAAGGCGAGTAGGCATTGCAGACACACTGTCGGAGCGTATCGGCGTCCGCATGCGATCACGGCTCTACGAAATGTGCAAAATGGTAAAAATGGACGGAAACGATTTCCGAAAGGCTGTCAAACAGGCCGAGCACCATTTTTAAGGAGTCAGTATTCTTCTTCCTCTTCTTCTTCGTCCTCTTCCCCTTCTTCAACTACCTGAATGAAGAAACTGGTTTCGCAATCTTCGCATACAAACTGTTCATCTTCTCCGGCGTCCAATTTCCCAGCGCAAAGAGGGCAAAAAGAGATTTCGGTGCTCATCTTGTCCTAAATACTAGAATGGTTTTTCAAAGTCAAAGAGGTTTTGTTACCTATAAGTTCGGGAGCACTTGAAATGAAACGAAGCGGTATCGAAGAACAATACGTCATTGATGACTTCACCAGCAAAGATACCTGGCGGATTTTTCGGATCATGGCGGAATTCGTCGAAGGATTCGAGATGCTTGGCAAGATTCCGCCCGCCGTCGCCATGTTCGGGTCCGCGCGCGCTCTGCCGGGAACCGAAGCCTATGACCGCGCTCAAGCCATTGCTTCGCTCCTGGGCAACAACGGATATTCGGTCATCACCGGAGGCGGACCGGGTGTTATGGAAGCGGCCAACAAAGGCGCTTCTGAGGCAGGAACGACTTCCGTTGGACTAAATATTGAGTTGCCTTTGGAACAAAAACCGAACATCTTTGCTAATAAGCTACTGAATTTCCGGTACTTCTTCGTACGAAAAGTGATGTTCGTTAAATACTCTATTGCTTTTGTAATCTTGACCGGTGGGTTTGGAACACTCGACGAATTGTTCGAGGCCATCACGTTGATCCAAACACGCAAGATCAAGCCGTTCCCCGTTATTCTGGTGGGGCGGGATTACTGGAAGGGGTTGCTCGGCTGGATGGGAGAGACGTTACTACGCGAAAAGATGATCAGCGTCGAGGACCTCGACATCCTCAAAACAGTGGATACTCCGGAAGAAGTCTTACATTGGGTGCAGGATTCCAGAGTACGAAACGGCGTGCACAGTGCCTCCGTCCTATAACTATCGCACCAAGATCATCGCGTTTGCGCTTTCCTCGTGTGTCGCTTGCCTTCTTTTTACAACGCGCGCTCAGGGGCCGGCACCAAGCGGTCTCGACTCCATTCACGCCGAACAGCTTCGCGAAAAAGTTACCTATATCGCGTCCGAACAGTTCAAAGGTCGAGGGAACGGAACTCACGAGCTGAATCTGGCGGCTGAATATATTGCGGGTACTTTCGCCAGGAACGGTTCGAAACCGGCCGGAAACGTCGATGGCGCTTACTACCAGCCTTTCGATATTTATTCCTCCCATTTGGGTTCAAAGAATGGAGTCCGAATCCAAGGCGCAGCTGAGACGGATCTCGATCTGAAACTTCGAACCGATTTCATCCCGGAGTATTGGTCCGTGAGCGGAATGGTTGCCGGACCTCTTCAGCTGATCGAGGGAGCAGGACCGACCAAACCAGATTTAAAGGGCAAGATTGCCGTCGAAGTTGAAGATAAGATCGTCTCCGATGATCCCGAGTTTCCTTTGACTGCCGGGGAAGAACGACGACTGCAAGATGCCGGCGCAACAGCGGTGATGATACTTCAAAGTTCATCGGATGGGACTGGCGGTAGGCTGAGCAGTCTCGCTGAAAATTTCCGAGATGACTTGCCCGTTCGTCTCACCGCGATGGCAGAGACGGAAGTCTCGGATTATCCGACAATTCCCGCCGTGGTATTGTCTGCCGATGCCGCCCGGCAACTGATTTCAGCATTGCGTAAGCCGCAGGCGCACGTCACGGCGTCGATTACGATCGACGTCGAGCGGAACATCCGTCACACACAGAATGTACTCGGGCTTATCGAAGGGTCTGATCCGGTGTTGAAAAACGAAGTCATGATCGTCGGTGCACACTATGATCATGATGGTGAAGCATATGGGCAAATCTGGTATGGCGCCGACGACAACGCTTCTGGAACGGCGGCGTTGCTGGAACTGGCCGAGGCATTCGGCAACGGTTCGCCCGCGCCGG
>JACXTT010008819.1_pt1 | contig 13910 bp, 8 predicted proteins | sample 9270951 | NCBI WGS metagenome assembly JACXTT01 (sample SAMN15532306, study PRJNA645909) | rock metagenome | isolation source: weathered quartz diorite | place: Puerto Rico | collected 2017-06-21 | reverse complement strand
CCTCCCCGCACTGGTCCGGCCATTCGCGGGGCCGCCCCCCGCGCAAAGCTGGTGATTCCCAAAAGTGTGGCCGAGCATGCGACCGCTCTTGGCATCAGCTACCACCGCATGGTCACCACCGATTCCAGCCTGCGGGTCGAATACCTGGACGACCGCATCTACTCGGCGCCCTCGGCGCATAACCAATTAGACTGGACGCCCATCGGCGGTTATCCATATCTCGGCTATCTGGTGCGTTTCGGCAATTGCACGATTTATCACGCGGGCGATTGCGTCCCGTATCCCGGGCTGGCCGATCGTCTCCGGCCGTACAGCATTACCGTGGCGCTATTGCCCATCAGCGGCCGCAATCCGGATGACGCGCCCGGAAATTTCGAGATCGCGGAGGCCGGGGAACTGGCCGAGGAGATCGGCGCGCGGTGGCTGGTGCCGATGCACTACGGCATGTTCGCTTCCAATACCGGTGGCGTGGAACCGTTCATCGATCATCTGCTGGGCCAGCGTCCGGCGCAGCGGTTCAAGGTTTTCGAGTGCGGCGAGAAGTGGGACATACCGGCGGATTGAAAAGTGCCGGCCGCTGTCACCATCCCATTTTGCCCATGCGCTCGAGAATGCGTGCGCTGTATTCGTTCATGCGCGCCGGTCTGCGCCGCAAGGGCGATGGCAGAATGGCTGCCAGTCGCGCGCCCTGCTCGCGATTGACACGCGCCGCCGGAATGCCTAGGTGATACTGGGCTGCCGCTTCGGCTCCGTACACGCCCGGCCCCCATTCGATCACGTTCAGGTACAGCTCCAGAATGCGCCGCTTGCCGAGAATGTGCTCGGCGAGCGGCACCAGCGTGAACTCGACGCCCTTGCGGACGAACGAGCGGCTGGTGGTCAGGAACAGGTTCTTCACCAGTTGCTGCGTGATGGTGGAAGCGCCGCGCACTCGGCCATCCTCCAGATTTTCTTCGACGGCAATGCGCACCTGTTCCCAATCGAACCCGTGGTGCTGGTAAAAACGTCCGTCTTCGGCGGCGATGACGGCGTGCTGGAAATCGAGCGAGATGCGGTTGAGCGGAACGAACGTGTAGCGCTTGTGATAAGGAGTCTTGCGGCGCCAGGATTCGATGCGCCGCTGCATGTGGACCACGGTGAACGGAGGGTTTACCCAACGCAGGGCCACCAGCGCCAGCGCGGCGCATGCGTAAAACACGACGGCGAGCGCGAGCACCAGCCAAGCCAGGCGGTAGAACCATCGCCGCACTTGAAAGCGTTTCGGCTTCGCTGCGGTCTTCTCCGGCCGGGGCGCCACTTTCACAGCATACGAGATGAGAAGGGGGCGGGGCCGATGATATACTTCGTTTCCGCTCGATGATCCCGATAACGCAAGTTGCCATTCTGTCGTTCGTTTGTTGTCTGGCCTGGGCGCAGGAACCGGCTCCGCAGCCGACCGCCACGCCCCAGGATCTGGCCGCCGGTGAGCGCATTTATCGCACGCAGTGCGCCTCCTGTCACGGCGTGCAAGGAGAAGGCGGCCGCGGCGCGATTCTGGCGCGGCTACGCCTGCTTCATGCGCCAAATGACCGCGCGATGTTCGGCGTGATTCAGAACGGCATCCCCGATAGCGAAATGCCGGGCCACTGGTACCCGGACCGCGAAATCTGGCAGTTGGTGGCATTTGTGAAAACTCTGGGCCGCGTCGCTTCCCGGAAAATCGAAGGCGATCCGGCGCGCGGCGCGGAGCTCTATGCCGGCAAAGGCGCCTGCTCCCGTTGCCACACCGTGAACGGACGCGGCGGCGCGCTGGGCCCGGACTTGACCGACATCGGCGCCCGCCGCAGTTTGGCGTATCTGCGCCAGTCGCTCCTCGAACCGGAGGCTGCCGTGCCCGATGGCTTTCTCCAGGTCGAGCTGGTTACACGTGATGGCCGGCACATCACCGGCGTCCGATTGAATGAAGATGCTTTCTCAATGCAGATCCGCGATTTGTCTGGTAACTTCCAGTCATTCTTTATTAGTGAGCTGACGTCGCTGAATAGACAACGGGGTAAGTCGCCGATGCCAAGTTACACAGGAGTATTCACCGCGAGTGAGTTAAATGACCTGATCGCCTATCTCGATTCCCTGCGAGGAGGTCAATGAACCTCGTCGCATTGCTCATAGCGCTTTCGCTGCCGCTAACCGCTCAAGTCCCGTACGAGCGAATCTTGACTTCCGCGGCCCATCCTGACAACTGGCTGACTTACTCAGGGACTTATGACTCGCACCGTTACTCCACGCTTGATCAGATCACCCGCGCCAACGTGAGCCGGCTTAAAGTCGCCTGGATCTATCAAGTCCGCGCTCACCACAAGGTCGAGACTTCGCCGCTCGTCTTCGACGGAATCATGTACATCAGCGAGCCCCCGAGCGACGTGACTGCGCTCGATCTGCGGACCGGCCGCCCCATCTGGAGCTATCGCCGCACCGTCCCGGCGGTTCCGGTTTGTTGCGGGCAAGTGAATCGCGGTGTGGCGGCGCTCGACGACCAGTTGTTCATCGGCACGCTGGACTCCCACCTCGTTGCGCTCGACATGAAGACAGGCCGTGTTCGCTGGGATGTGGAAGTCGCCGATTACAAGACCGCGAACTCCATCACGCTCGCGCCGCTGGCAGTGAAAGACAAAGTCATCATCGGAATTGCCGGCGCCGAATACGGCATTCGCGGATTTCTCGACGCCTATGACGCCAAAACCGGTAAACGCGCCTGGCGTTTCTGGACCGTGCCCGGTCCCGGCGAACCAGGCAATGAAACGTGGTCGGGAGATAGCTGGAAGCACGGCGGCGCTCCCACCTGGATTACGGGATCATACGATCCCGAGGCCAACTTACTCTATTGGGGCACGGGTAACCCGGGACCGGACTATGCCGGTGACGTGCGAAAGGGCGACAACTTATACGCCGATTGCCTCATAGCGCTCGACCCCGACACCGGTAAGCTGAAATGGTACTTTCAATTTACTCCACACGATGTAAATGATATCGACGCCAATGAAATTCCGGTGTTAGTGGATGCCGTATTCCGCGGTAAGCCGCGCAAGCTGGCGCTCTTCGGCAATCGCAACGGTTTCTATTACATTCTTGACCGGCTCACTGGCGAATTCCTGCTCGCCAAACAGTTCGCGACGCAGACTTGGGCAAAAGGTCTCGATGAGCATGGTCGCCCGATTCCCAATCCGGCGAGCATACCGAGTCCGGAAGGCGCGACAGTCTATCCTGACGACGACGGCGCGGCCAACTGGTACAGCCCGTCCTACAGCCCGCAGACCGGCCTGTTTTATCAGAACGCGCGCGAAAAGGGCGCACGGTACTATCTGACCGAAGCGCCCTATCTGCCCGGCAGGCAGTTTCTGGGCGCGAGCCGGCAGTCGCTTGCAGGCATCGAACCCTGCGGCGCTCTGCGCGCGCTCGATGCTCTCACCGGCGAACAGAAGTGGGAGTTCCGTGTGCCCACGCCACCCTGGTCCGGCATCCTTTCGACAGCCGGCGGCCTGGTGTTCTCCGGCGACATGGAAGGGAATTTCTTCGCGCTCGACGCGGCCGGCGGCAAATTGCTCTGGCGATTGCAGACCGGCGGAGCCATCTGGGCCGCTCCCATCACTTACATGAGTGAAGGCAAACAATACGTCGCCATCGCGGCCGGCAGCGCGATTCTCGTCTTCGGCCTCGACTGAGAAATTATTGACGACCCCGTAATTTTCGCCTGCACGATTCGACACTTCTCCTTGCGGTAGCATGTAAGAAAGAACAAATTGCTCTATGTGGATTGTCCGCCTCGCGCTGCGCCGGCCCTATACCTTTGTCGTGATGTCGATGGTGATCGTCATCCTGGGCGTGCTGGCGACCCTCCGCATGCCCACCGACATCTTCCCCGAGATCAACATTCCCATCGCTAGCGTGATCTGGAGTTATGGCGGGCTTTCCCCCGAGGAGGTTGCCGAGGTCATCACCATCCGTTGCGAACGCTCCTTCACCACGTCGGTCAACGACATCGAACACATGGAGTCGCAGTCACTGCCCGGACTTTCCATCATCAAGGTTTTCTTCCAGCCGAACGCCAAGATCGAAGCCGCCGTGGCGCAGCTTGCGGCCAGTTCGCAGTCCGTGCTGCACTCGCTGCCGCAGGGCATCTTCCCGCCGTCCATCCTGCGCTACAACGCTTCGAGCGTGCCCATCCTGCAGCTAAGCATATCGAGCGACACTTTGAGCGAGCAGGCCCTCTACGATTACGGCTACAACTACATCCGCACCCAGATGGCCAACGTGCAGGGCGCGAGCTTTCCGCTGCCGTTCGGCGGCCGGCCGCGGCAGATCATGGTGGACATCAACCCGCAGGCGCTTTACGCGCAGGGGCTTTCGGCGGCCGAGGTGGCGGCCGCGGTTGACGCCCAGAACATTATTCTGCCGTCAGGCACCGCGAAAATCGGCCGCCGCGAGTACAACGTCCGGCTCAACGGCAGCCCGGACGTCGTCGAGGCTTTCAATAATCTGCCGGTGAAGCAGGTCAACGGATCGACCATATACATCCGTGATGTGGCCCACGTGCGGGACGGTTACGCCGTGCAAACCAATATCGTGCGCCACAACGGCAGCCGCGGGGCATTGCTCACCGTGCTCAAGAACGGCGGTTCTTCCACGCTCGAGATCGTGCGCCGCCTGAAAGAAATATTGCCGCGTGTCCGATCCACCCTGCCACCCGAGCTCAAGCTGAAGCTGCTGTTCGATCAATCCATCTTCGTCCGCGCCGCTATCAACGGCGTGCTGAAAGAAGCGGTCTCTGCCGCGCTGCTGACGGCGCTCATGATCCTGTTGTTCCTGGGAAGCTGGCGCAGCACGCTGATTGTGTGTATCTCGATCCCGCTCTCGATCTTGACATCGCTTGCGGTCCTGCATCTGCTCAATGAAACGGTGAATGTGATGACGCTGGGGGGCCTCGCGCTGGCGGTCGGCATCCTGGTTGACGACGCCACCGTCGAGATCGAAAACATCCACCGCAACCTGGGGCAGGGAAAGCCCATCCTGCGCGCGATTCTCGATGGCGCGCAGCAGATCGCCGTACCCGCCTTCGTCTCCACGCTCTGCATCTGCATCGTGTTCGTGCCGGTGGTGTTCCTCACCGGCGCCGCGAAGTATCTGTTCACGCCGCTGGCGCTGGCCGTAGTGCTCGCCATGATGGCGTCGTACATTCTTTCGCGCACCCTGGTCCCAACCATGGTGAAGTACCTCGTAAGCAGCGAGGTGGAGCGCTACCGCGGTCCTGAAGGGGAGGCCGAGGAATACGGCAGCGGTATTTTCTGGCGCCTGCACCACGCCTTCCACCGCCGCTTCGAGCGCATGCGCGAGGGATACCGGCGCCTTCTCGCCGCTGCTCTAGCGCACCGCAAGCTCGTCGCGCTCTGTTTTTTCCTGATTACGGCGGCCTGCGTGTCGCTCTATCCCTTCATTGGTACGGATTTCTTTCCGCAGGTGGACGCCGGGCAGATCCGCTTCCACGTCCGCGCCCCCGCCGGTACGCGCGTTGAAGAGACCGAGCAGATTTACACGCGGGTGGAGAACACCGTGCGCAGCGTGATCCCGGCCCGTGAACTATCCGACATTCTGGATGACATCGGCCTGCCTTATAGCGGCTTCAACGTGGCCTACAGCGACAGCAACATCATCGGCGAATTTGATGGCGAGATTCTGGTGTCGCTCAAGCCTGGCGATCACGGCCCCACGGGCGATTATGTTCGCGAGCTGCGCAAGCGCCTCAAAGCCCAGTACCCCGATCTCACCGTTTTCTTCCAGCCGGCGGACATCGTGGGCCAGACCCTCAACTTCGGCCTGCCCGCGCCCGTCGACGTGCAGGTGGTGGGCCCGCTCACGAACGCGCCCGCGAATTACCAGATCGCCAAGCAAATCGAGCGTCGCCTTTCGCTCATCCCCGGAGCGGTGGACGTGCACGTACACCAGGTGCTCGACGTCCCCGAGCTGCGGCTGAATGTGGACCGGACGCGTGCCCGGCAGTTGGGGCTGACGCAGCGCGGCGTAGCCAACAGCCTGCTGGTTTCCCTCAGTTCGAGCCTGCAGACCACGCCCAATTACTGGATCAACCCGGCCAATCAGATCGATTACCCGGTCGCCGTGCAAACGCCCGAGTACCGCGTCGATTCCACCGACGCTCTGCTGTCTACTTCCGTCCACACCGCCGGCAGTCATACTACGCAGTTGTTGAGCAACCTGGCGCGGCTCGATCGCGGAAGCACCGCGTCAGTCGTGAATCACTACAACGTGCAGCCGCTCTATGACGTGTATGCCGGTGTGCAGGACCGTGACCTGGGCAGCGTTGCCCGTGAAGTGGATCAGGTGCTGGATCAGTTTCGGCCCAAGCTGCCGCGCGGCAGCTTTCTCGAGACTCGCGGCCAGGTCGAAACCATGCGGAGCTCGTTCGTAGGGCTGGGCGTGGGCCTCATCTTCAGCATCTTATTGGTTTATTTCGTGATGGTGGTGAACTTCCAGTCCTGGCTCGACCCGTTCATCATTCTGATGGCGCTACCCGGCGCTCTTTCGGGCATCCTGCTGATGCTGTTCCTGACTGAGACCACCGTGAGCGTGCCGTCGCTGATGGGCGCTATCATGAGCATTGGTGTGGCCACCGCCAACAGCATCCTGCTCGTGAACTTCGCCAATGACCTGCGCCGCACCGGTGAAGATGCCCGCACGGCGGCGCTCGAGGCTGGTTTCACACGCCTGCGTCCGGTGATTATGACCGCGCTGGCTATGATCGTCGGAATGGTTCCCATGGCGCTGGGAATGGGCGAGGGCGGAGAGCAGAACGCGCCTCTCGGGCGGGCGGTCATTGGCGGCTTGTTGATGGCGACCGTCGCTACGTTATTCTTCGTCCCGGTTGTGTACAGCGTGCTGCGCCGGAAGCCGCCTCAGGATTTCGATGAACTGGAAATAGAATAAGGAGCCGATTGGCGATTCGCGAACCTATCGTTTCGGAAAGGAAGGATCAACGCAAAGAACCGCCCCGTCGCGCCAGCCGCGGCGCGCTCCTCGGGCTGTTTACGGTGCTGGCGGTGATCGTAATCGGCGCTATCGTGTTTGGCGTGCGGCCCCGTTTGGCACGGGAGAAGGCACTGGCGGCGGCTTCCGCGGCCGTCGAAGATAAGGCGCCTGCGGTCAACGTCGCCCCCGTGCGCCAGTCTCCCGTCAAGACCGAACTGGAGTTGCCCGGTGACCTGCAGGCGTCGATTGAATCTCCCATCTTCGCCCGCGCCGATGGCTACATGCGGAGACGCCTGGTGGATATCGGCGACCACGTGCGCGCCGGACAGCTTCTGGCCGAAATCGAAACTCCTGAACTGGATCAGCAGTTGAGTCAGGCGCACGCCAACCTCGCCCAGGCGCAGGCGTCGCTGGTGCAGTTCCAGGCGAGTCTGGTCCAGGCGCGGGCCAACCTGAACCTGGCTAAAGTCACTTGGGAGCGCTGGAAACGCCTGGCCGAGCGCGGTGTTTACTCCCGGCAGGACGCCGATGAAAAGCAGGCCGCTTTCGAGGCCCGCCAGGCCGATGTCGACGCCGCAGCGGCTGGAGTTGAGGCTTCGCGTAAAGGCATCGAAGCCAACGCGGCCAACGGGCGGCGTCTGGAAGAGCTGAAATCCTTCGCCCGCGTGCTAGCTCCCTTCGACGGCGTCATAACCAGCCGCAACGTGAATATGGACCCGGGAACCCTCATCAATTCCGGCAACGGCGGTCCAAATCGCGAAATTTTCCGCGTGGCGCAGATCCATACCATGCGGATCTTCGTCAACGTTCCGCAGACCTATGCGCCGCTGGTGCACGAGGGTCTCCGCGCCGGTCTGGGTGTCCAGGAATTGCCCGGCCAGCTGTTCCCGGCCACTGTGACCCGCACCGCGCACTCAGTCGATGCGAGCGCGAGGACCATGCTCGCTATCCTCGAAACCCCCAACCCGCGCGGAACGCTGTTGCCGGGCATGTATTCGCAGGTAAAGTTCTCGTTCCCCGGCAATAAATCCGCCCTGCTGGTTCCCGGCGATGCGTTGATTCTGGGACGTGAAGGCCCGCGCGTCGCGATCGTCGCCCCCGACCACACGGTCCACTTGCGGCGGATTCACATCACACACGATTACGGCGCGGATCTCGAAGTAGACACAGGGGTTACGCCCGGCGAGCTGGTGGTGCTCAATCCCACCGACCAGATTCGCGAAAACGTGCACGTCGAAGTGCGCCAAGCAGCTCAATAGTCCCTACCGCTGTTGATTTCTTGAAGAAAACCCTTGTGATCTGGCATCAATTATAGTAATCTCGATGGAGATTGATATGATTGCTGGAGCCCACAGACGCTGTTGTTGTTAATCCTCTCCATCCCCTGTTTTTCAAACTACTGAAAAGGAGTCATTTATATGAAAAATATCAGATGGGCAGTCATTCTGCTTACCACTTCTCTATGGGGGCAGGGCAGCGTATCGATCTCCGGCACCGTTACGGATGCGACCGGCGCCGGGATATCGGCAGCCGCAGTCACGGTGCGCAACGTCGAGACCGGGGCCATTCGTAAAGTGGTGACGGACGATGGCGGCCGCTACGTGGCGGCCTCCCTGGTAGTAGGCGAGTATGAGGTCGAGGCCGAAAAAACGGGTTTCAGCTCTCAATTAAAGAAAGGAATCACGCTGGTGGTGGGACAGCAGGCGGAGGTGAGCCTGACGTTGCCTCTCGGCGAGCTGCGCCAGTTGGTGGAAGTTGAAGAGGCTCCTCCGGTTGTGAATACCTCGACTAAGGACACTTCGGGTCTGGTGGGCGAACGGCAGGTGAAGAATCTGCCGCTGAACGGCCGAAGTTATGACGCGCTGGTGAATCTCAACCCGGGAATTGTGAATTACACGTCTCAGCGGTCGGGTGGCATAGGCGTATCGAATTCGGCCATCGGTAACATGTTTGCCGTTTCGGGCCACCGTCCGCAGGAAAACCTATTTCTGCTCAATGGGATAGAGTACACAAGCGCCTCCGAAATCAATCTCACGCCGGGCGGGGCGAGCGGGCAGCTTCTAGGGGTGGACGCGGTGCGCGAGTTCAATGTGGTCACTGACGCTTATGGGGCGGAATACGGCAAGCGTCCCGGCGCGCAGGTGAGCATCGTGACGGCGGCGGGAACAAACCAACTGCATGGGAGTGTTTACGAATTCCTGCGCAACAGCGATCTGGACGCGCGGAACTTCTTCGACCAGGGAACGATCCCGCAGTTCCAGCGAAACGAATTCGGCGGTTCTCTAGGAGGGCCGATCCAGAAGGACAAGACGTTTGTTTTCGGCAATTACGAAGGCTTCCGGCAGCACCTGGGGCTGAGCAACCTGACGCTCGTGCCGGACAATGCCGCCCGCAAAGCCGCGGCGCCGAGCGTTCAGCCACTGCTGGCGCTGTGGCCGGTGCAAAATGGACCTGAGTTGGGCGGGGGAATAGCTGAGGCCTTCAGCCATCCGTTGCAGACCATCCGCGAGGATTTCGGGACGGTGCGGGTGGATCACACGTTTTCCGACAAAGACACGCTGTTTGGCGTCTACACGGTCGACGATAGCGCCGACCAGACGCCGTCGGCGAATCCGCTGAGCCGGGTGGTGGAAAACTTGCGGGCGCAAGTAGCCAGCGTCGAAGAGACGCACGTGTTCTCCCCTCGCGTCCTGAATACGGCGCGCTTCGGCTTTTCGCGCGGGGCGTACTTCTTCGACGGGCAATCACTCGTCGATGTACCGGGATGGGTGGAGGGCCGGCCGATCGGAACGTTGATCGTAGGAGGCGGCACGGCATCGAATGGAGCGTCGCAGATCACGCAGGCGGGCACCAATGCGGGCAGCAACCTCACGGCGGTGCGAAACCTATTTACGTTTGAGGACCACGTCAACTTCAACCGCGGCCGGCACCAGTGGCAAGTGGGAGTCTGGCTACAACGCGTGCAAGCCAACGACAACATGGCGCAGGCCCAGAACGGCCAGGCATCCTTCAGCAGCCTGGCGACGTTCCTGACAGGAACGGTCAATACGTTCACGGCGGTTCCTTCCCCGACACTGCTTGGCTGGCGGTCGCTTGAAGGCTCCGCGTATATCCAAGACACGATCAAGCTGACACCGCGCCTCGAGTTGAGCGCCGGTTTCCGATTCGAATCCACCAATGGCTGGAACGAGGTTCATGGCAGGGCCTCGAACTATCGGTTCGACGCGAATGGCGTGATCGAGACGGAGCCGCACATCGGCACTTCGGTATTCAGCGTCAACAACGCGAAGTTCCTGCCGGAACCGCGCGCGGGCATTGCGTGGGACGTGTTTGGCAAGGGTAACACCGTGATCCACGCCGGATTCGGCGTGCACCACAACCTGCTGGACAATCTGAGTTTCCGGCTGGACCAGAACGCTCCGTTCAATACGACGATATCGTTGAAGAAGGTTGCGATCGACAGCATCCACCTGGTGCCGGGCGCGCCGCTCCCGGCGGGCGGACTCATCGGACCCGCCGGCGTGCAGCCGGACTTGAAGACCGCGACGGTGCAATCGTACTCATTCAAGCTGGAGCAGAAGATCGCGCCCAATACATCGCTGACCGTGGGATACGTGGGCTCGCGCGGCTACAACGAGATTTTTGCAGTGGATGTTAACCAGCCCGCGGCGACGATTTGCCCGGCGACACTTGCCGCCGGCACGGTTTATTATCCACCGGGCGCCAAGCTGGCAAACCCGAAACTGGCCAACACAACTAGCTGGTTTTCGAACGGCGACAGCAATTACAACGCGCTGGAGGTGGACGTGAACCGCCGCTTCAGCCACGGGCTGGAATTGCGCGGCGTGTACACGTTCTCGAAGAGCCTGGACGACGGGGCCACGCTAAACAGCAGCGTGGGCGCAAACGCCCCGGGATTCGTGATGTACCCGCAACATCCGGGGGTGGATTGGGGTCTGTCGACGTTCAACGTGAGGAGCTCGGCGATTTTCAATGGGGTCTACGATCTGCCCTTCGGCCGCGGCAAGAGGTTCCTGAGCGGCGCGAGAGGCTGGCGGGAAAAACTGGCCGGCGGCTGGTCGCTGAGCGGGATTGGGACGGTGCAGTCGGGCTTCCCGTTCACGCCGCAGCTGGGATTCAACCCCTCGAACAACGGCGACACGCGCAACCCGGTGCGGCCATCGTGGAATCCCGCGTTTCAGGGGCCGGTGGTTCTGGGCGGACCGAACCTGTATTTCAATCCGAATGCATTCGTGGTGCCGCCTAACGGAACCTACGGCAACGTGGGCCGGGACACGCTGATCGGCCCGGGAACCGCGACGATCGATTTTTCCGCGCTGAAGGATACGGCAGTGAACGAAAAAGTGAAGCTGCAATTCCGCGCGGAATTCTTCAACCTCGCGAATCGCGCGAATTTCGGCACGCCGAACACAGTGGTGTTTTCATCGGCGGCTTCGGCGCCCTCGCCGACAGCGGGGGTGATCACGTCAACATCGACAACGTCGCGGCAAATTCAGTTTGGGCTGAAGCTGCTGTGGTAATCGTTGCTTGCCTAGTGGCTTGTCGCAGACGGAACGTTGGTACCGCTTCCTGCGGTCGCGGCTCAGTAAAGCCCATCCGAACTGAGCCGTGAACCAAAGGGAGTTTCTGCGACAGGCAGCCGGTGCAGGAGCAGGGCCAGCCCCAGCATGCAGATTGCGCTGAAACCAAAGTAAGAGCCCAGCCAATGCAAAGTCTGAGCGGGTGACTCTGGCTCCAGCTTGATCCAGCCAAACACGAGAGCAAGAAACGCCAAAGCAAAACCGGCCGAAGCCACTCCGGCTGCGCCAAGAAGCCATTCGTCCGCAAGATGACGCTGCGACGTTCGTGCGGATGCCAATTCATAAATGCCGATGCTCACTGCCATCACGACAATCAGGAGCGCGATAGTACGAAAGGCGAGTGGACCGGTCCAGAAAGTAAAGATCAGTCCGAGTGCGCTGCAAGCAAGGCCATTCAGCACCAGAAACCAGAATTTGCCCTTTCTGGGACTCCAGATGCCGGCCGAGATAGTGCACGCTCCTGCCGCCAGGGTCAGCGGACCCAGGAACATCACCGTCCCCGTTGCACGAAACCCGTTTCCGGCATGATTAAAGTAGATGAGCGAAATTATGGCGTCAAGAACGCCACACAATGCCAGCAACCACCAGTTCTGGATCAGCGTTAGGATCACGTGGAGCCTCCCGGATCGTGAGGCGGCCCTATATTAGGGCCCGCCGCAATCATAGCACCCGAGGTCTCCGGTTGGCTCACCGCCCAGGGGGGTAGCGTACCCGCTTATTGGATTTGCGTGATGACAAGACGCGCTGAGACGGGGTCCACTCCGCCCGCCACTGGTGTAATGGTCAGTGCACCGGCACTACCTGTAGGATTACGAACAGTGAGTACTGAATTGGGGGCTGACGTATTTAGCAGGGAGATTCCAACAATCTGACTTGTACCGGTGGCACGCCCAACGACCGTGTTGGCCTGACCGGTCCCATTGAGAGTTAAGATCAGTTGTCCCGCTTCGTTCACGCTCACTTGAAACATGACCTGATACGTGCCAACGGCAGCCAGATTAAATGTTGACGCGCTTATCCGAGTAATGCCAGTAGCTGACGTAGGTCCATTTTGCGGGAAATTTATGTCCGAACCCGCCGCAATGGTCGCAGCGTTATCAGGCGGCATCATTGCAAAAAAATCAGCAAAAGCGAGGGTGCCGCTCGGACCAGTGGGGCCAGTTGGTCCGGCGGGTCCAATGGGGCCGAGCGGTCCGATGGCTCCGGTTGCTCCAGTGGGTCCAGCCGGTCCGATGGGACCAAGTGGTCCGATAGCTCCCGTTGCGCCAGTGGGTCCGGCGGGTCCGATGGGGCCAAGTGGTCCAATAGCTCCGGTTGCACCAGTCGGTCCGGCGGGTCCGATGGGGCCAAGTGGTCCGATAGCTCCGGTTACACCAGTCGGTCCGGCGGGTCCGAGGGGGCCCAGCGGTCCAGTGGCTCCCGTTGCACCAGTCGGTCCGGCGGGTCCGAGGGGGCCCAGCGGTCCAGTGGCTCCCGTTGCGCCGGATGGTCCCATGGGCCCCATTGCGCCAGTTGGTCCCGAGGCTCCCGTGGCACCAGTTGCTCCCGCGGGGCCGGTTGCGCCCGGAGGTCCAGCCTGCGCTTGCACGCTTGTGGCCTCAACGAAGTACCCGTTCATGTCGATCACGAGGTCGCAGTTGTTGGTCGCGACCACCTGGATTCCCCCGTCGGGGCCGGATTGCACGACGGCCGAGTTGTCCACTTTGCCACCCTGGACGGCGTTCAGAACCACGGTCCCGGGCCACGTAATATTATCCGGCCAAGCCGCTACCCAGGCGACCGCCTGCCCGAGCGGAGTGACGGAGACGAAGTTCATGGAATAGGCCGCAGCTACGGGCACGCCGCAGTTGGACGAAGGAACCGGAAAGATGCGCGACTGGCCGCCAAGGAGCGAGGGAGGGCCGAATGGACCGGTCTTGCCCGAGCCGCCAATGACGCGCGTATCCACCACGCGGCAGGGCGTGATGGCAATGAACACCAATCCCGCGGTGCTAGCAGCGGGGGCGCCCGTATCGCCCTGCGCCTGATCGCCCGCCTTATTCATGGGCCAGTTTTTCACCGGTATGGTATCTGTCTGGAACTGTTGCGCAAAGCTTGCCGGCATCAAAGCCGCCACGGCGACCAACGCCGAGCAGAACGCACAACGCGGCCAGCCCTTGCGCGAAATGGCGGCCGCCGAACTCGCGCGCAATCAGGCCTGTCAACAGGATCTTAGCCGCGCCGGAAAGAGCGGGCAGGAAGCGAATGACCGAGAGTGAATCGCCCAGCAGCGCGCGTTCCAGCCACGCTACTAGC
>JACXTT010008818.1_pt1 | contig 13913 bp, 7 predicted proteins | sample 9270951 | NCBI WGS metagenome assembly JACXTT01 (sample SAMN15532306, study PRJNA645909) | rock metagenome | isolation source: weathered quartz diorite | place: Puerto Rico | collected 2017-06-21 | reverse complement strand
CGGCCCACTCCCCCGCCCTCGTCGGGCCAGCCGCGCTCCGGAGCGGTCCCCCCGCCGCCGCCGAAGCGCCGCTCGCCCGAGCCGCCGCCGCCGGAAGCGCCGCCGAAGAAGCCGAGCGACTGGACCGTCGACGACCACATCGCCGAGGGCGACAAGCTCTACACCCAGGGCTCGCTCGAGCCGGCCCTCGCCGAGTACAAGAAGGCGCTCGGCAAGCTCGGCACCGCCACCACCCCGGCGCGCGCCGAGATCTACGTGCGCGTCGGTCTGGTGCTGAAGAAACAGGGCAACGGCCGGGTCGCGGTGTCGAACTTCGAGAAGGCGCTGGCGATCCTGCCGATGCACGAGCGCGCGCTCGCCGGGCTCATCGAAGCCCACGCGGAGCAGGGCAACTGGCGCGCCGCCTACGCCGCCGAGGACAAGATGCTCCCGGGCCTGCCGGCGGGCGATCCGCGGCGGCTCGAGCGCCTCATCGAGTTCGGCGAGCGGGCCGCGGGTCACGGCGACGCGGCCCAGGCGCGCGTGCGCCTCGTCCAGGCGCGCGACGAGTACCCGCGCGACATCCGCCCGCTCGAGGGCCTGCTCCGCATCTTCGAGGAGCAGAAGGCGATCGACCACGTGCTCGACACCCGCCGGCGCATCGCCGCCCTCACCGAGGACCCGGCGGCGCGCGCGAAGATCTACATCGAGCTCGGCCGCTATTGCCTGTCGTCGGTGCAGCGCGACGACGAAGCGCTCGCCTCCCTCGAGCTCGCCCTCGACAGCGATCCGACCCAGCTCGCGGCGCTGGAGCTGCTCGCCTCGACCCTGGCCGACAACCAGGAGTGGGCCGAGCTCGAGCGGGTCTACCGCAAGATGATCCGCGCCTTCGAGGAGCGCCCGGGCGACGCCTCGCGCACGGTCCTCGCCGAGCTCCACCGCAAGATCGCCCTGCTCTACCGCGACCACCTCGAGGATCCCGAGCACGCCCTCGCGTCGATCGACAGCGAGCTCGCCATCCGCCCGGACGACCTCGGCGGGCAGCTCATCGCCGCGGAGCTCGCCGACGAGCTCGACGATCCGGCGCGCACGCTGGTGTTCCTGCGCCGCGCCGCCGACATCGCTCCGGCGCGGGTCGAGACCTACCAGAGCCTGTTCGAGCTAGGGCAGAAGCGCAACGAGCCGGAGACCGCGTTCGTGGCCGCGAGCGTGCTCGTCACCCTCGGCGCCGCCGGCGACGAGGCGCGCGAGGTGTACGAGCGAAGCCGGATCGAGACGGTGCCCGCGCACACCCGGCCGATCCGCCGCGAAGCGTGGGCATGGCTGCGCGACAAGCGCCACGAGCTCGCGGTCGATCACGTCATGCGCGCGGTCGCGCCGGCGGTGCTGCGCGCGCGCCTGCTCCAGCTGGAGGAGCGCGGCAAGCTCCCACCCCTGCCCGAGCGGCAGGATCCGAAGAACTCGACGGTGAGCGCGGTGCGGTCGATCGTCTGGGCGAGCCAGTTCCTGTCGATCGACACCCCGGCGATCTACATCGACGACAAGCTCGATGCGCCGCTCACCGTGCCGTTCGCCAAGCACCAGGCGACCATCATCGGCCGCGGGGCGATCCGCGGGCGCTCGCTCGGCGAGCTCGGCTTCTTGGTGGGACGGCACCTCGCCCTGCGCACCGCCGAGCACGAGCTGGTCGCGCACATGCAGAGCATCGACGAGCTGTCGGCCTGCTTCCTCGCGGCGATCAAGATGGTGCTCGGCGCGGCGCCCGCGCCGCCGATGCTCGCCACGGTGGTCGACAACCTCGCGCGCGTGCTCGCGACCCAGCAGACCGAGGACGAGCGCGCGGGGCTCGAGGCGGCGGTGAAGAAGCTGGCGACGCGCGGCGATCAGCTGAACCTCGGCGAGTGGGTCGCCTCGGTCGAGCGCTGCGCGACCCGCGCCGGCTTCATCCTCGGCGGCGATCTCGTCACCGCCGTCGGCGTCATCCAGAGCGAGGGCGACAGCGCCTTCTCCAGCGCCAAGTCGCGGATCGACGACCTGTGCTCCTTCGCGGTGAGCGGCCAGCACATGAAGCTCCGCCAGGAGCTCGGCTCGAGCCTGATCGACGCCCCGGAGCGCCCCCGCCTCACCCAGCCCCCGCCGGCGTGACCGGTCACTCGGCGGCGAGGAAGTCGAAGTAGGCCTTCTCGCTGGGCTCGCGGCCGAGGAACTGGCGGATCATCGCGCGTTCGTCGCGGGCGCCGCCGCGGGCGAGGACGGCGTTCTTCCAGTCGGCGGCGGTGGCGCCGTTCATCAGGCCCTCCTGGCGGAAGCGGGTCAGCACGTCGAGGGCGATGGCCATGCCCCACTGGTAGCCGTAGTAGCCCGCGTCGTAGCCGATGAGGTGGCTGAAGCTCGACTGGAAGTGGGTGCCCTTCACGTAGCTGAACGAGAAGCTCTGCTGCTGGACCTGCTCGAGGATGGCGTTGGTGTCGAACGGTGGGTGGGCGGTGTGGAAGCCGAGATCGAGCTCGGCGAGGAACAGCTGCCGCTCGGTGGCGAGCGCCAGGCCGACGCGGCGCGACTTCACCAGCGCCTCGAGCATCGCCGCCGGCATCTTGTCGCCGGTCTTGCGCTGGCGGGCGAAGCGCGCGAGCACCTCGGCGGACCACACCCACTCCTCGAACATCTGCGAGGGAGCCTCGACGAAGTCGCGCACGGTGTTGGTCCCGGCGAAGGCGGCGAGCTCGGTGTCGGTGAGGATGTGCTGCAGCACGTGGCCGAACTCGTGGAAATAGGTGACCACCTGGTCGTGCGGCATCGGCTCGCCCGGCGCGGGGAAGTTGCACACGAGGGCGGCCATCGGCGTCTGCCGCACCCCGCTCGCCAGCGTCTTGCCGGTGCGGATGCTGAACATCGCCGCGTGCTTGTACTTGTTCGGCCGCGGGAACAGGTCGAGGTAGAACTTGGCGATCGCCTTGCCGCCGAGCCACACCTCGTAGGCGCGCACCGACGGATCCCACGCCTTCTCCGCCACCTCGCGGTACTCGAGCCCGTACATCGCCGCGGTGACGTCGAACAGGCCCTTGGTGACCGCGTCGATCTCGAAGTAGTCGGCGACCGCCTGGGTATCGAGCTTGAGCTTCTTCTTCTTGATGCGGTCGGCGAGGAAGTAGCGGTCGGGCTCGATCATCGGCCGGTTCGGCACCGCGTTCGGCAGCCGATCGAGCTCGCCGCGGAACTCGCGCAGCTCGCGCGCCACCGGCGCGGCGATGGCGTCCTTCACCCGCGCGAGGAACGCCGACGCCTCGCTCGCCTTCTTCGCCATGCGCGGCTCGATGGCGTAGTCGGCCCAGTTGTCGTAGCCGAGCAGGAGCGCCTTCTCGTGCCGCAGCGCCAGGATGCGGTCGAGCCGCGCGACGTTGGCGTCGCCGCCGCGGTTGACGAACTTCACATACAGGTCGCGCGCGGCGTTGCGGTCGAGCGCGTAGGTGACGAACTCGTAGTAGTCGGGGTAATCGGTCGAGATGACCACCTTGCCGTCCTTGCCGGCGGGGTGGTTCTTCTTGAAGCTCGCGCCGAGGCCGGCGAGCTGCTCGCTGCGGATCTCCAGGGTCGGCTGCGACGCGCCGAGCTCGGCGATGAAGCGCTGGCCGAGCTCGGTCATCTGCGCGTTGATCTTGCGGATCCGCTCCTGCTCGGGCCGCGGCAGATCGACGCCGTTCCGGCGGAATTCGCGCAGCACGTGCTCGACGAAGCGCTGCCGCTCCTCGGAGAGCTGCTCGCCGCGCTCGGCGAAGGCCTTCAGCGGCCGCGCCAGCTCGCCGTCGAGGTACATCGCGGTCTCGAGCGCGTCGGTCTTCTTCTCGCACGCCTGCGCCGCGGTGCGCACCGCCTCGTCCGGGTGCACCACGCCGGCGAGGAAGGGAAACTCCGAGGCGTTGGCGATGGCGAGGAGGGCGTCGTCGAAGCGCCCGAAGGTGTGCGACCAGTCGAGCTTTTGCGGCTCGTTCAGATCCACCCGCCGGATCGCGTCGAGGAGCTTCTGCGCCAGCGCCAGGTTGTCGCCGCACAGCGCCGACACGCTGGCCACGGTCATCCCCGCGGCCATCGGATCGACCGGCTCGAGGACGATCTCCGGCTCGGGCGCCGGCGCCTTGCCCCCCTCGCCATGATCCAGCGCGACCGCCGGCGGCTTACCCGGCGGCGGAGCCGGCGGCGTTCCATGGCACGCCGCCAGGGCCACGAGCGCCCCGGCGGCCACGAGGTTCACAACGCGATGAGCCGTCAGGCGAAGAGCCAAAAAACAACAGCTCAGGGAGCCTGCGTGTGGACGCCGCACAGGTAGAAGTTGCTGGTGGCGCCGCTCGTCAGCATCTTGGTGGCGCTGAGCTTGATGTAATAGGTGCCGGTGGTGGGCGCCTTGACCGACGGCTTGCTGGCGTCCTCGGAGGTGGTCGGATCGTCCCAGAGGATGTCCGCGGTCGCCACCTCGGTCTCGGCCTGGAGCGCCGCCTTGGCCGGATCCTGGTAGAGCTCGACGGTGAAGTCGCCCACGCCCGAGCCGGCGCGCTGCGACGAGCACACCACGATGATGTTCTCGCCCTGGTTGGCGTTGAACTTCCAGTAGTCCACGTCGCCCGCGGGGATGGTGCCGCCGATGAAGCGGTTGGTGAACTTCGGGTTCTTCATGTTCTGCTGCGCGGTCATCGTCTCGGCGCCGGCGCTGGTCTTGTTGTTGGCGTCGTTCGCCTCTTGCGGGTTGAGCGCGGTGTTGTCGCCGGTCGACGCGGCGTAGAAGTAGAAGTCGTTGGTGCCGACGTCCGCCGCGCCGCGGTTGATCTCCAGGAGGTAGTCGGTCTTCTCCGCGACCGGCACGCCGCTCATGCCGTAGCGGCCGCTCGGCTTGAACAGCTTGGTGGCGTCGTCGTAGTTGAGCTGGGCGATCAGCGTCTGGCCGTTGCCGCTCCACAGGTTGACGAGGCCGATGCCGTCGGTCGAGCCGTTGCCCTTCGGCCCCGCGGGCGGGAAGTCGAGCTGGAACACCGCCGCCTTGGCCGGCGTGGTGATCTTGTACACGTCCTTGTCGGTCTTCGGATCGAGCAGGCCGTACACGCGGTCGAAGATCTGCGCGCTCATCGAGTTGACGAACACGTTCTTGAGCGTCTGCGGCGTCTGCAGCGTGTCGTTCGAGCCGGCGTCGAGGTCGAGGCCCTGGATCACCTTCAGGTTGTCGGCGCTGTACGGCACCATCACGGCGACGTACTGGAAGCTCGGATCGCCCTTCGGGGTCGCGCCCTTCTTCCAGCTGGAGAACTCCTGCACCTGGAGGCAGTAGGTGCCGTCCAGCGGGACGTGGAAGTCCATGTCGCTGTCGGGGGTGTTGCCGCGCGGCCAGGCGTCGTCGACCTCGGCGAGCTGGGTCTTGCCGTCCTGGGTGAACAAGGTGATGACGGTGTCGACCATCATCGGGTCGTCCATCGTGTTCGCCTCGGTGTGCAGGTTGATCCAGTCGCCCTTCTTGGCGGTGAAGCGGAAGTAGTCCTTGTCGCCGGCGGGGTTGAGGATGCCCTGGGCGGCGAAGAGCGTGACGCCCTGGTTGTTCATCTGCTGGGCGAGCGCGACGGCGTCGGCGCAGCTGGTGCTCTCGTCCGCCGGCGCCATGCCGCCGGTGCCGCTGGTAGTGCCACCGGTGCCGGTGGTGGTCGACGACGGAGCGGTGACGCTCACCGTCTTCTTGCCTCCCGCGCCGCCGGTTCCGACGCCGGGGGTGCTCTCCTTCACCGTGACGGCGCAGCCGTAAGCGAGAAAGAGCGCAGCAAGTCCGACCGATCCCACCAAATACAAGCTCTTCATGGAATGCTCCTGTGACTGAGGCTCCGGCTATTTACGGTGTCGCCGCCTTTTCGGCAAGCAAGACTGCAAGGAAAATTACTGGTTCGCGCCGTATTTCGGCGCATCCTCCGGCGGCGGGGGCGCCGGCGGGGGCAACGGAGACGGTTCGGGCTTCGGCGCGGCCTTCAAAAGGTAGGGACGCGCGAATTTCGAAGTGCAGGCGTAAAACGGGTCGCGGTAGAACTCCCAGTGCAGGTACACGCGCCCGTCGGGCGAGACGATCACGTCGGGCGGCTTGCCATAGGGCGACGCCTCCTCGACCGAGCGGAGCGCGGCGACCTCGAGCGCGGTGACGCCGCTCGCCCGCACCACGCCGGCGTTGATGAGCTTGCCGGTGCGCCCGTCGAGCACGATCTCGAGGTGGGTGAAGAGCTTCATGTCGCCGAGGCGCTGATCCGGATGCGTCGTCAGCGACGCGAGGAAGCCGTCGGCGAAGATCGGATGGATCTTGTTGTGCATCCGGTTGATGTAGGAGGCGAACGGCACGCGCGCGGCGTTCAGGCTGGTCTGATTGCCCTCCTTCACCACCGGATCGTAGTTTTCTATCGCAGCACGATACTTCTGGAAGTCGATGCCCTTGAACACGCCGCGGTGCTTGTTGAGCCGCACGTTGCGGGCGTGCTCCTGCTCGGCGCGGAGGTTCTGCGCGCCGAGCGCGTCCTGCAGGCCGTAGGCGTTGACGCTGAAGCGCATGGGCGGTCCGATGCGGATCTCGCCGTCGACCCCCTGGCGGCCGCGGCGGCCCTTGCGGCCGCGGCGCGCGTCCTGCTGCGGGCGGCCGTCGCCGCCGTCGGGATCGAGCGAGTAGCCGCCCTTGTCGCTCGACACCGCTTCGGGCATCTGCGGGCCCTTGCCGGCGTCCTGCGCGCTGCTCGACTTCTCGCCGGGGACCGCCTTCTGGCCGCTCGGCCGCTCGGCCGACAGCGGGCTGCGGGCGATGGGCTCGTCCGGCGGCTTCTCCGGGCCGCTGTCGCTGCCGGGCTTCGGCGGGCCGTCGCCCGGGGCGTCGACGCTGTGGCCGCGCTGCTCTTCGTCGGCGTTGCCGGGCTCGTCGTTGGGGCCGTCGTGCGGATTGCCGCCGCCGGTCGGCTTGGGCGAGTTCTGGTCGTAGGAGCGGATCTTCGCCTGCTCCTCGTGATCGGTGGTGTTCGCGTTGTCGGCGATGCGATTCGCGTTCGGGTTGTCCTTCTGATTCGGATCGAGCGTCGGATCGTTCTGGATGGCGATGCGGCCGTCGGGCTTGGGCAGCTCCTGCGGCGGCTTCGCCGGGCCCTCCGGCGGCTTGTCTTCCTTCACCGCGACCTTCGGCGCCTCCGGCGGCTTGGGCTCGGGCGGCTTCGGCGGCTCCGGGGGCTTGTCCTTCGGCGGCTCGGGCGGCTTGGGCTCGGGCGGCTTCTGGGCTTCGGCGCGCTCGGGCGGCGCGGGCTCGGCGGCCTCATCGTCGGCCGGCGCCTCCTTCGAGGCGAGCACCGGATCCTTCGGGTCGGGCGCGGGCGGCTCGTCGAGGACCTCGATCTCGGTGGGCTTGCCGTCGCCCGGGATCTCGCTGCGGATCTGGGCGCGCACATCGCGGGAAAACTTCAGGATCGCGGCTTTTTCGGCAACGGTCTTCGCGACCTCGACGGCGCCGCCGCCGGTCGCCAGATGCAGCAAGATGGCCGCGGGAAGCCACAGAAGAATGGGGATGTGGGCTTCACGCAACATCGTCCGCTTCCGCTACAGACCGGTACCCGCCGCTGGGCGCAGGGGTGCACGCATGACTAGTCCTCCTCAAAGTAGCATCCGAAAGCCCGTCGGGCAACGGGCGCGGCCGACTCGGTTCTTGGTTCTTCGCCTAACGGCTCATCACGATGTTTTCTGGTTCTTCGCCTAACGGCTCATCACGATGCTGTCCCAGTGGTCGGCGATTTCTTGCGCGGTCCAGGCCTCGTTCTTGTCTTTGAACTTGCCTTTGCTCTCGACGACCTTGTACGCGTACAGGCGGCTGCCGCTCACCGCCAGCACGGTTCCCGTGCGATCGCCGCACAGCGGCGAGGCGAGGAACAGCGCGGCCGGCGCGATGTGGTCGGGCGTCAGCGTGTCGATGCCCTGGAACATCGGCAGATCCTCGGTGAGGCGCGTCTTGGCGATCGGCGCGACGGCGTTGACGGTGATGCGGTGCTTCTGCAGCTCGATCGCCGCGGTGCGGGTGAAGCCGTAGATCCCCGCCTTCGCCGCCGAGTAGTTGCTCTGGCCGAAGTTGCCGAGCATGCCCGACACGCTGGTGGTGTTGACGATGCGGCCGCCGTCGCCCTCGCCGCGCGAGGCCTGCGCGAGCATCTGCTTGGCCGCCGCCTGCGTGCAGTAGAACGTCCCCGACAGGTGGACGGCGATGACCGCGTCCCACATCTCCTGGGTCATCTTGAGCAGCGTTTTGTCGCGCAGGATCCCGGCGTTGTTGACCAGCACGTCGAGCCGGCCGAAGGCGCCGACCGCGGCGGCCACGATGCGGGCCGCGCCCTCCGCGGTGGCGACCGAGTCGAAGCTCGCGACCGCCTCGCCGCCGGCGGCGCGGATCTCGTCGACCACCTTGCTGGCGGCGGCGTCGCTCGATCCGCTGCCGTCGCGGGCGCCGCCGAGATCGTTGACCACGACGCGGGCGCCCTCGCGCGCGAAGAGCAATGCTTCGGCGCGGCCGATGCCGCCGCCGGCGCCGGTGATGACGGCGACCTTGCCATCCAGGAGTCCCATGGCCCCGTCTTAGAACATGGAAGAGATCCCGGGAACAGGCGTATGGTCGGCAGGTGGATCCGCTGCCGTTCCCGCCCATGCCGCCGCCGCCGTCGCGGCGCTCGTCCGGGGTCAACGTCTTCGCGGTGATGTTCGGCGTGCTCGGGCTGTTCGCGTTCGTCGCCGGCGGCTTCCTCTACTGGCGCGCCACCGCCAAGCCGCGGGCGGTGGCGAGCGCCGCGCCCGAGAGCCCCGCGCCCACCGGGACGCCGGCCGGCCCCGGCGGGACGGTGAAGCTCGAGCTCTACGTGATGTCGCAGTGCCCCTACGGCACGCAGGTGGAAGGCACGCTGAAGGACGTGGTCGAGAAGCTCGGGCCGCACCTCGATTTCCACGTCGACTTCATCGGCCAGTCGAGCGGCGGCACGCTCAGCACCATGCACGGCGTGCACGAGCTGAAGGGCGATCTCGTGCAGGTGTGCGCCATGCGCTACACGCCGCTCTGGTACCTGCTCGTGCTGTGCCAGAACAAGAACACCCGCGAGGTCGACACCAACTGGGAGGCGTGCGCGAACGAGCTCGGCATCGGCGTGTCGGCGATCCGCGACTGCGCCGAGGGCGAGGAAGGCAAGCGGCTGCTCACGGACTCGTTCGATCGCGCGAGCAAGCGCGGCGCGCGCGGCTCGCCGACGATCTACATCGGCGGCGCGCAGTACACCGGCGGGCGCAAGATCGTCGACTTCATGAAGGCGATCTGCAACGCCTACGCCGGCGCGCGGCCCGCCGCCTGCGCCAGCATCCCCGAGTCGCCGAAGGTGAACGTCACGCTGCTGGCGGACAAACGCTGCGCCGAGTGCGACCCGCACCGCGTCGAGCTCGCCGTGACGCGCGAGGTCGCGAACCCGGTGTGGACGCGGCTCGACTACGGCGACCCCGCCGGCAAGAAGCTCTACGACGCGATCGCGCCGGTGAAGCTCCCGGTGGCGGTGTTCGACGCCACGCTCGAGGCCGACAAGGACGCGTCGAGCCACCTCGCCTGGCAGCTCAAACCGTCCGGCAGCTACAAGCTCTTGTCCACCGGCAGCGACTGGAACCCGACCTGCGCCGACGACGGCGGCTGCGCGCGCGAGGAGTGCCGCGTGGCGATGTTCTGCCGCCCGGAGGAGCCGCGCAAGCTCGAGGTGTTCGTGATGTCGCAGTGCCCGTTCTGCGCCAAGGGCATGACCGCGCTGAAGGACGTGCTCGACGACTTCCACAAGGCCGGCACGAACGTCGACTTCGACATGAACTTCATCGGCAGGGGCACCGCCGCGACCGGGCTCAGCTCGATGCACGGCCAGGGCGAGGTCGACGAGGACATCCGCCAGGTGTGCGCCAAGCGGCACTTCGCCCGCGGGCTCAAGTACCTCGACTACGTGGTATGCCGCGACAAGAACTTCCGCGACACCAACTGGGAGCCGTGCGCGGCGTCGAGCGGCATCAGCGCCGCGGTGATCAAGACCTGCGTCGACACCGACGGCAAGGCGCTGCTCGAGAAGTCGTTCCAGTACTCGGACGCGCTCGGCATGAACGCGAGCCCGACCTGGCTCGCCAACGGCAAATTCAAGTTCAACGGCATCGACGCCGCGGCGATCAAGGGCGGCTTCTGCGCCCACAACAAGGCGGCCGGCTGCGAGAGCAACCCGTTCGGGCTCAAGGGCCCGCCGACGATCGGCGGCGGCCCGGGCGCGCCGGGGGAGCGGCTCGGGTTTTGAAACGCCTCGCCTGGCTCGCCGCGGCCCTGTTCGGCTGTTCCTCGAGCCCGCCGGCGCCGCCGCCCGCGCCGACCGAGGTGTCGTTCCCCGCCGGTTTTCTCTGGGGCAGCGCCACCGCGGGCTTCCAGATCGAAAAAGGCCTCGGCGACACCGACTGGGGGATCTGGGCGGCCACGCCGGGGAAGATCGCCGGCGGCGACAAGCCCGACGACGGCCCCGACGCCTTCGCCCACGTGAGCGACGACATCGCGGCGATGAAGGCGGCCGGCTTCGGCGCGTACCGCTTCTCGATCGAGCTCGCCCGGGTGTACCCGACGCGCAACACCTTCGACGACGACACGCCCGACGCGGCCGGCCTGGCGAAGTACGACGCGCTCTTCGCCGCGCTCGCCAAGGAGAAGATCGTGCCGATGGTGACGTTGCACCACTTCGCGTGGCCGTCGTACCTGAGCGATCCGAACAAGAACAAGGAGCCGCAGGGCTGGGAGCGCGCCGACGCGCTCGACGTGTTCGCCGGCTGGTGCGGGCGCATGGCCAAGCGCTACGGCGACAAGGTCGATCTGTGGGTGACGATCAACGAGCCGAACGTCGAGGCGACGGTCGGTTACGTCGCCACCGTGTTCGCGCCCGGCGTGAGCGACGTCGAGCGGGCGGCGACGGTGATGCGCAACCAAGTCACCGCCCACGCGCGCTGCTTCGACGCGATCCACCAGGCGGACACGGCCGACGCCGACGGCGACGGCAAGGCGGCGCTCGTCGGCATCGCCCAGCACGACCGCGTCTACGAGGCGAAGGATCCGGCGAGCGAGGACGACCTCGCCGCCGCCGAGCGCGCCCGCTACGTGTGGAACCAGTGGATCATGGACACGATCGTCCTCGGCAAGGTCGACGCCGACTTCGACGGCACGCCCGAGAAGACCGACGCGAAGCTCGCCGGCCACGCCGATTTCTTCGGGCTCAATTACTACGGCGTGTCGCAGGTGTCGGCGAGCGGGCTCAAGCTCAAGTACATCGGCATCACCCCGGCGATCCACGTGCTCGGCCCGCGGCCGAAGACCGACGTCGGCTGGGACATCTACCCCGAGGGCTTCGGCAAGGTGCTCGACGAGGCGGCCGGCTACGGCCTGCCGATCTACATCACCGAGAACGGCATCGCCGACGGCAAGGACGTGAACCGCACGCGCTTCGTCGCCGAGCACCTGTTCGAGCTCGGCAAGGCGATCGCCCGCGGCGCGAAGGTGCGCGGCTACCTGCACTGGTCCTTGGTCGACAACTTCGAGTGGGCCTCGGGCTTCTGCCCGCGCTTCGGCCTCTACCGCGTCGACTACGCCGATCCGAACCGGAAACGCAGCCCGACGAGCGCCGTGTCGCTCCTGGCGGACGTCGCCAAGACGGGCAAGCTCGCGCAGGCCCGGATCGACGCCCTGCCGCCGTACCAGTCCGCGCCGATGAGCTGCGCCAGCTTCTGATCGTGCTACGACGCTGGCGCTGTGAGCCAGACCTACTACCTCACGACGCCGATCTACTACATCAACGACGTGCCGCACCTCGGCAGCGCGTACACCACGGTGGCCGCCGACGTGCTCACGCGTTACCGGCGCCTGCGCGGGCGCGACGCGTTCTTCCTCACCGGCACCGACGAGCACGGGCTGAAGATCCAGCGCGCCGCCGAGGAGCGGAAGATCAGCACCACCGCGCTCGCCGACGAGGTGAGCCAAGTCTTCCGCGAGACCTGGCCGAAGCTCGGCTGCGCCCCCGACGACTTCATCCGCACGAGCTCGGAGCGGCACAAGCGCGGCGCGCAGGAGATCTGGCGGCGGATCGCCGCGCACGGCGACATCTACCTCGGCCACTACGAGGGGCTCTATTGCGTCAGCTGCGAGGGCTACTACACCGAGAAGGAGCTGACCCAGCCGGGCAACCTCTGCCCGATCCACCTGCGCGCGACCGAGCGCGTCAAGGAGGAGAGCTACTTCTTCCGCCTGTCGAAGTACGCCGAGCGGCTGCTCCGCTTCTACCAGGACAACCCCAAGTTCGTGGAGCCCGAGGGGCGGATGAACGAGGTGAAGAGCTTCGTGTCGAGCGGGCTGCAGGACCTGTCGATCTCGCGCACCACCTTCGCCTGGGGCGTGCCGGTGCCGGGCGACGAGCGCCACGTGATGTGGGTGTGGATCGACGCGCTGTCGAACTATTGGACGGCGATGCAGGATCCGGCCGAGCACAAGAAATACTGGCCCGCCGACGTGCACCTCGTCGGCAAGGACATCCTGCGCTTCCACGCCATCTTCTGGCCGGCGTTCCTCATGGCGGCGGGCTTCTCGGACGCCGAGTTGCCGCGCAAGGTGTTCGCTCATGGGTTCTTGACCTACGGCGGCGCGAAGATGAGCAAGACGCTGCGCAACACCGTGAGCCCGGTGGCGCTGGCGCAGGCGGTGTCGGCGACCGTGGGCGTCGACGTGGTGCGCTATTGCCTGATGCGGTCGATCGCCTTCGGCCAGGACGGCGACTTCTCGATCGACGACGTGCTGGCGCGCTACGGCGCGGACCTAGGCAACACCCTCGGCAACCTGCTGAACCGGGTGTTCCCGTTCGCCGCGGCGGTGCCGGGCGCGGCGAGCGCAGGCGAGCTGGAGAAGGACCTCGCCGACGAGTTCGCGACGATTTCGGCGGAGGCCAACCAGGCGTTCGAGGACAGCGATCCGACCGCCGCGCTGCGGGCGATCTGGCTGCTCTTGCAGCACGCCAACGAGTACGTCGACAAGGCGGCGCCGTGGAAGGCCAAGAAGGAAGGCGACGCCGCGCGGGTCGACGCGATCATGAGCGCGCTCCTCGGCCTGCTCGACGGCGTGAGCCTGATGATCGCGCCGGTGATGCCGACGGTGTCGGACATGATGCGCGACCAGCTCGGCCTGCCGCGCCTCGCGCCGCGCGTGGGCGAGGACCGCTGGCCCTTCGCGCCGCCGGCGCAACAGCCCGGCCGCAAGCTCGCCCGCGGCGAGCCGATCTTCCCGCGCCACGACCCCGAGCGCGCCGCGGCGATCCGCAAGGAGTTCGCCCCGCCCGCCGAGCCGGGCGCGCAAACCGCGGAAAAACCCGCGGTGAACGAGGTTCACGCCGCCGAGAAGAAGGCCGACGTCGCGTACGACGACTTCGCCAAGCTCGACCTCCGCGTGGGGGTGATCGTCAAGGCCGAGCGCATCCCGCGCAAGGACCGGCTGCTCGCGCTCCAGGTCGACGTCGGCGAGGGCGCGCCGCGGAGCATCATCGCCGGCATCGCCGCGGCGTACGCGCCCGAGGCGCTCGCGGGCACGCGCGTGGCGGTGCTGTGCAACCTCGCGCCGAAGAGCTTCGGCAAGGGCCTGGTGTCGCACGGCATGGTGCTCGCGGCCTCGGCCGGCGATACGCTGAAGCTCGTGACGGTGCCGGGCGAGCTCGGCCCGGGCGCGCTGATCAAATAGCGCGCACGTGGTACCATGGGCGGATGCTCGCGAGCGGCAGCGGTGCGCCTCGGGCGGTGATCCTCACGCTCGCCGCGGCCGGCTTCGCCAGCTGCGTGCTCGGCCGGAGCGGCACGGGCCTGTTCGACGCGCCCGCGGGCGG
>JACXTT010008817.1_pt1 | contig 13914 bp, 13 predicted proteins | sample 9270951 | NCBI WGS metagenome assembly JACXTT01 (sample SAMN15532306, study PRJNA645909) | rock metagenome | isolation source: weathered quartz diorite | place: Puerto Rico | collected 2017-06-21 | reverse complement strand
TTGTGACTAGGGGGGGGCCGGTGGGGCCTTGGCCAGGACCTTGATCAGGCGGTCGGACATTTTGGCGCCCTTGGCGAGCCAGTGCTCGATGCGGTCGCGTTTCAGTTCGATGCTGGCGGGGCTGGTGCGGGGGTTGTACGTCCCCACCACCTCCACCGAACGGCCGTTGCGGGCGCGCTCTTTGTGGATCACTACCACGCGGTAGTGCGGCTGTTTGCGCGCTCCGATGCGCGCCAATCGGATCATCAACACAGTAACTTCTTTCCTTTCGGGGGTTTGACTTAACGATGCCGGCCGCCCCGGAGCACGTCCCGATGCCGCAGACAATCTCATATTATCGCGTAAACACAGGGGATTTGGCAACCTGCACGCCCAGCGGGCGGCAATTTTACAACCGGAGAGAGGGGGTGTATGGTTGGGGCCGCGATTCCTTCAATCCCTTCGAACTGGTGGCCCAATGGCTCTGCGCCGATCCGCTCTGTTCGCTCTTCTCATCCTTGCCCTCCTGGCTTCGCCTGAAACTGCCCGCGCTCAATCTGAGACGACGTCAGCGCCGGAGCACCTGACGTCCGACGCGCCCCGCGCCACGCAGGCGGGCGCGGCCTTCACCGTGCCCGCCGGGTGGTCGGTCGTGACCGGGAAGAGCATGGTGGTCCTCGGGCCGCCGGAGGCCGATACGCACATCGTCATCCTCGATTCCTCCGCCGCCGATGCCAAAACCGCTGTGTCCGCCGCCTGGATCGCCTACAAGCCGGACTTCAAGCGTCCGCTCAAACTGGCCACGCCGCGGCCCGCGCGCAACGGCTGGGACGAGCGCCAGGTGTTCGACTACGAGACTTCGCCCAACGAGCGGGCCGTGGTGCAGGCGGTGGCGCTGCGTGCGGGCGGCGCGTGGACCGTGGTTCTGCTGGAGGGCACCGAGCCCACCTTCGAGAAGCGCAACGCACCCGTCAATCTCATTCTTCAGAGCCTGCGGCCCAAGGGATACCAGCGCGAGTCCTTCGCCGGGCGCGCGCCGCACTCGCTCGATGCCGCGCGCATCGCGCTGATGAAAGAGTTCGTGGAGGGCTCCATGAAGGAGCTCGGAGTTCCCGGCGCCTCGATCGCCCTGGTGGACGGCGGCAAGGTCGTCTTCGAGGGTGGGTTCGGCGTGCGGGAACTGGGCAAGCCGGAGCGCGTGGATGAGAACACGCTGTTCATGGCCGCTTCCAACACCAAGGGCATGACCACGCTCCTCCTCGCGGAATTGGTGGATGAGAAAAAGCTCAAGTGGGACGAGCCGGTCACCCAAGCCTATCCCAGCTTCAGACTGGGCGACGCGAATACCACCCGACAGGTGCTGGTGAAGAACCTCATCTGCGCCTGTACCGGACTGCCGCGGCAGGACCTGGAGTGGATCTTCGAATTCAAGAACGCGACTCCGGCTTCCTCGCTGGCGCTGCTCGGCACCATGCGGCCCACCAGCAAGTTCGGCGAGGTCTTCCAGTACAGCAACCTCATGGCGGCCGCGGCCGGCTACATCGGCGCGCACCTGGTCTATCCCGGCCGTGAACTCGGCGCCGCCTACGACGAAGCCATGCAGAAGAAGATCTTCGATCCTCTGGGAATGAAATCTACAACCTTCAGCATGCCGCGCGCGCTGCACGGCAACCACGCCAGTCCGCATGGCGACGACGTTGACGGCCACGCGGGCGTGGCCGCCTTGGACTTCAATTACGCGGTGATGCCGCACCGCCCTGCCGGCGGCGTATGGACCTCGTCGGCGGACCTCATCCGTTATGTGCAGCTTGAGATCTCCCAGGGAAAACTGCCCAACGGCAAGCAACTGGTCTCCGCGCACAACCTGCTGGAGCGCCGTGCGCCCCAGGTCAGCCTCGGCGAGGACCAGGCGTACGGGATGGGACTGATGACCGACAACACCTACGGCGTCCTGGTAGTGCACCACGGCGGCAGCATGGCGGGCTACAAGAGCGACATCTACCTGCTGCCGGACTCCGGCATCGGCGCCGTTCTGCTCACGAATTCGGACAACGGACGGATGATGCTGCGTCCCTTCATGCGCCGCCTGCTGGAGGTGGTATTTGATGGCAAACCGGAGGCGGCGGGCGACGTGGCCGGCCAAGCGGCGCGCTACAAGGCGGTCATCGCCAAGGAGCGAGAGCGGCTGGTGGTGCCGGCCGACCCGGCGCTGGTGGCCAAACTGGCCTCGCACTACTCCAGCAAGGAACTGGGCGACATCGCTATTTCCACGAAAAACGGCGTGACCACCTTCGACTTCGGCGAATGGAAGAGCACGGTGTGCTCGCGCAAGAACGATGACGGCACCATCTCGTTCATCACCATCGATCCCACGGTGGATGGCTTCGAGTTCGTAGAGGCCGAAAAGGCCGGCAAGCGCGCGCTCATCATCCGCGACGGGCAGCACGAGTACCTCGTTACGGAAGGCGCGAAGTAGGGATGTCAGCCCGTGAGGACCTTCAGAACATCCTCCGGTTCGGCACGACGGCGGTAGTCGGCGTCGGCGAAGGCGAAGAGGACGGTGCCGCCCGGCCCCAGCACGAAAGTCGCCGGCAGAGGCAACTGCCACGACTCATCGCCGTTCAGGTGCGGCAGATTGATGAAGACGCGCTTGAAAAGTGCGCGCTGCTCTTCCGGGACCGAGTAAACGGTCCCGAACTCGCGGGCAACAGCCAAGCCAACATCCGAGAGAACCAGGAAGCGCAACTTGTGCTGGGTGGCGCAGAAGGCGTTGTGGCGGACGGTCTGGGGAGAGATGGCCACCAGGGTGGCGCCGGCGGCTTCGACCTCGGGTGCCGCATCACGCCAAGCCTCGAGCTCCATCATGCAGAAGGGGCACCAGCGCCCGCGGAAGAAGCTGATGATGAGCGGGCCGCGTTCGAGCAGCGCGTGCGATGAAACGCGGTTGTCGTTCTGGTCGAGGAGGGTGAACTCGGGCGCAGTCTCTCCCACCGCAAGCGCCTGCTCCACCAGGCCGGATTCGCGCACGCCGGCGATGGCGCGCTCGTTGATCTGGCGGCTCTCCAGGAGCACGTATTGCTCGATGCCGGCGCGCACTTCAGCAAGACGATCCTGCAGCGGGCGGAAGGCGACGTGCTGCTCGGCGCTGTCGGTGGAGATTCCGCGCCACTTCATGCTCACTCCATTCCCGGCACTTTGATGCCCGCCAGCCGCTTCTGCAGGAAGCCGGAGCGGCTCACCTGCTTGAAGGTCTTGCGCATCTGGGCGTACTGGCGCAGCAGCTGGTTCACCTGCTGCACGCTGGTGCCGGAGCCGCGCGCGATGCGCTTGCGGCGGCTGCCGTTGATCACCTCGTGGTGCTCGCGCTCGTGCGGCGTCATGGAGTTGATGATGGCCTCCACGCGCACCAGCTCGCCCTCGTCCACCTGGTCGGCGACCTTCTGCATGTTGGCGAAGGGGCCGACGCTGGGCATCATCTTGAGGATGCTCTGCATGGAACCCATCTTGCGCACCTGGCGCAGCTGGTCGCGGAAGTCCTCGAGCGAGAAGCCGCCGCTGGAGAGCGCTTTCTTCGCAAAGGCCTCGGATTTTTCCTTGTCGAGCGTCTCCTCCGCCTTCTCGATGAGCGAGAGGATGTCGCCCATGCCGAGGATGCGCCCGACGATGCGGTCGGGATGGAAGGTCTCGAGCGCATCGTACTTCTCGCCCACGCCGATGAACTTGATGGGCTGGCCGGTGACATGGCGGATGCTCAGAGCGGCGCCGCCGCGGGCATCGCCATCGAGCTTGGTCAGCACCACGCCGGTGAGCGCCAGCTGGCGGTGGAACTCGTCGGCCGATTTCACCGCGTCCTGGCCGGTCATGGCGTCCGCGACGAAGAGGATCTCCTGCGGCGCGAGCAGCTTCTTCAGCGACTGCATCTCCAGCATCAGCTGGTCGTCAATGTGCAGGCGGCCGGCGGTGTCCACGATGAGCACGTCGCAGCCGCTGTTCACCGCCTCGCGGCGCGCTTCGCGGGCCAGGCGCTCGACGGTCTCGGTATCGGGCTTCGCGTCCGCGCCCTCGTAGAGATTCGCCTTGATGGCGTCGGCGACGATCTTGAGCTGCTCGCGCGCCGCCGGGCGGTAGACGTCCACAGAAACCAGCAGCGGACGGTGTCCGCCCTTCTTCAGCCATGCTGCCAGCTTGCCGGCGGTGGTGGTCTTGCCGGAGCCCTGCAGTCCGGCCATCAGCACCACGGTGGGCGGGTGCGAAGCGAACTTGAGTTTGGCGGTGTCCTTGCCGAGGACTTCGACCAGCTCGTCGCGCACGATCTTCACCACCTGCTCGGCAGGCGAGAGCGAGGTCATCACCTCCTGGCCGAGGGCCTTGGCCTGGATGCGTTCGATGAGCTGCTTCACCACCTGCACGTTGACGTCGGCCTCAAGCAGCGCCAGGCGGATCTCGCGCATGACCTCGCCGATGTTCGCTTCGGTGAGCTTGCCCTGCCCGCGCAGGTTCTTGATGGCCCGCTGCAGCTTGTTGGAGAGGTTGTCGAACATAGCGACGGTCGCCTGCGAGGTCAGGACAGCAAGGCGGGTACCACTATTCTAGCAGCGCGTTCGCAACTCAGCTTTCGCAAGGCGCGATGGATCGTGCACCAAAAAATATCGGTCTCGAAATTGTGGTCTATACTCTGCGCATGGATAGGCTCTTGAGCTCCCGCAGGTGAAGACGAGTGCCTGGTGGTCGAGCTAAATTACGTGAACTCCCCTTCTGCTATCAAAAGCTTTGCTATAGCACGCCGGCTTTTGTTTTCCTAGGTGCCATGCTCATTTCCGCCCTCTACGGGGACGACTGGCTCCCACGGTCGAGTTTTCTTAGCGTTTTGCTTGTGGGTATTGCGGGCGGAGCCGTCTACTTGTTCTTCATGAAGATTGTTTGGCGGCTCTTACCGGCTAGGGTCAGAGTGCGAACCCCCTATGACTGGCAAGAAGCTGAGAATTCCAAGAGTGACGTCAGATCAGTCCGAGATTTCTGGCGTGCGGTTTTTTCTAAGGATTGACCCCTCGTCAACACAATGCAATATCTTTCCCGATAACGTAGCAACACTTGCTTTGAAACCTGCTCATGAGTGCTTCTGTGTTATCCCCAGATAACTCAGGAAGTGGTTTTGATCGCGGCATCGGCGCCGACGGTGCGAGCCATCGAGTAACAAGCGAACCGCCCCACTCAAGCCAAGACCGGGCTTGAATGGGGCGCCCGCTCCTAGTCAGCTATACTGTCTCTCCTCATGGACGCACGGCCCACCGCCGTCTCCGACGCGCCTGAGTGCTGGCCCGCGCTGCCGCTCGACGAATGGAAAGATACCCTCGCCACTCTGCACATGTGGATGCAGATGGTGGGCAAGGTGCGGCTTGAGCTCACGCCCAGGCTGAACCACTGGTGGAACGTCGTGCTCTACGTGAGCGCGCGCGGGCTCACCACGTCGGTGATCCCATCCGGCAAGCGCGTCTTCGAGATGGAGTTCGACTTCGTCGAGCACAACCTGGTCATCCGCACCAGCGACCCGCAGACGCGCCTCATCCCCTTGCGGCCGCGCACCGTGGCCGATTTCTACGCCGAGCTGATGTCCACGCTGCGCGCGCTGGGCATCGAAGTCGAGATCTGGAAGATGCCGGTCGAGATTCCCGATCCCATCGCCTTCGATAAGGACACCGTGCACGCCTCCTACGACGCGAAGCATGCGAACCGCTTCTGGCGGCTCATGGTTTCCTGCGACGACGTCTTCAAGGTCTTCCGCTCGCGCTTCATCGGCAAGTCCAGCCCCGTGCACTTCTTCTGGGGGAGCTTCGACCTGGCGGTCACGCGCTTCTCCGGTCGGCGTGCACCGGCGCGCAGCGATACCGACCCGGTGCTGCGCAAGATCATGGCCGAGGCTTATTCGCATGAGGTCATCAGCGCGGGTTGGTGGCCGGGCGGCGGCGAGATCAAGGGCCCGGCGTTCTACTGCTACGCCGCTCCGCAGCCGGCGGGGTTCGAGAAAAATCCCGTGCGTCCGCAGCAGGCAAAGTATCTGGCCTCGATGGGCGAGTACGTGCTGATGTACGACGATGTGCGTTCGGCGGCCTCGCCCAGCGCCACGCTGCTCGACTTCCTCCAGAGCACCTACGAGGCCGGCGCCGGCGCCAATACGGGGAAGTGGGATCGCGAAGCCTTGGAGCAGATGCCCGCAAGGTGAATCCTATGCCCCGACTCTGCCAGCACCTCATGAAACCGCGCATCACCAGCACCGAGGAGCGCACCTGCAGGTCCTGCGTGCGCAGCGGCGACACCTGGGTCCACCTGCGGCTCTGCATGGAGTGCGGCCACGTGGGCTGCTGCGACTCCTCGAAGAACAAGCACGCTACCAAGCATTTCCATACCAGCCGGCACGCCGCCATCCGCTCCATCGAGCCGGGCGAGACCTGGACCTGGTGTTATGTGGACGAGATGATGGGCGATCTGGGTTCCTAGACTAAGCTTCCTGAGAAGACCTCTTTTGCGGCGACGATCGTGTTGCAGTGGATGGTGACCGTGTCGTCCACCCGCCGCGCGTAGCCGCCGGCGTAGGTCACCATCACCGGGATGCCGCGCGCCTTCGCCACGCGGAAGACCAGTTCATCGCGCTCTTTCAATCCCTCGATGGTCAGGGCGAGGCCGCCGAGCTGGTCCTCGCGATAAGGGTCGGCGCCGGCGATGTAGCAGAGCAGGTCGGGCTGCATCTGGCGCAGCCCGGAGCTGAGCGCGTTGTCGAGCCAGGCAAGATACGCAGCATCGCCGGTGCCGTCGGGCAGATGGACGTCAATGGACGAGGGCGGCTTCACCGCCGGGTAGTTGTTGTGCTGATGGAGCGAGATGGTGAAGACCTCGCCTGCCTGCGCGCCGGCGGCATCGGTCCTCACTCCTGGCGCGGGGGCGGGCGTCGAAGGCAGCGGTGCAACACGAAGCCCCGCCGGATTGAAGATGGCGGCGGTGCCGTTGCCGTGGTGGACGTCGCAGTCCACCGTCATGGCAGTCTTGATCCTCCCATCGTGCTGCATGCGCCGGATGGCCACCGCCACATCGTGGATCATGCAGAAGCCCTCGCCGTGGTCGGGGAAGGCGTGGTGGAAGCCCCCGCCGAGGTTGAAGGCCACGCGGTCGGTGAGCGCGCGCCCGGCTGCGAGGGTCGAGCCGCCCGCCGAGAGCCAGAAGGCGCGCACCAGTTCGGGCGAGTAGGGGACCTCCATCAGCATCTCTTCGTGGGCCGAGAGCGTGCCGGTCTTCAGCTTGCGGACGTATTCGGCGGTGTGGACGCGCAGGATGTCCTCGTCGGCGGCGGGCTCGGGCTTGATGAAGTCATCCGCGGCAGCGGTGTTCGTCTCCAGCAATCTCTGGTGAATGAGCCGGTACTTCTGAGCCGGGAAGACGTGGGCGCCGATGGGCAGGAAGTATCCGTCGCTGTAAATCAACTTGAAGGGCAGCATGGCGGGAATATGTTAGCCCGAGGGCGCTCCTCCGGTCGCTGCGCTTCGAGAGTTTGCCAGATTGTCTGGCTTGCCGGTAGAAGCGCAGGCCTTCAGGCCTGCGGCGAGATGGACCTCTCTAGCCTGGGCTTCAGCCCTGGTGGCGGCGGGTCGAGCCTGTAACCTGGATGGGTCGAGGAATATCGATAGTCTGCAGGGCTCGCTGCGAGTTTCTTTCGCACCGGATTTGCAGAAATGTAATTCCTATGATGAAGATAGTCTTGCGCGTTTTCGATACGGCGGAGTGTAAAGCCGGCCTGCCAGACTTCTCCATTGAAACCCAGTTCCTTTTTCGCACGAAATGAGAAGCCGCCCTTGATGAACTGTACAGCCCTTTCCAGGGAGACTTCTGGTGCAGGTGTCAAAAGGAGATGAAAATGATCAAGCATCAGAACAAATTCATGAAGTTGGAAACGGTTCTTGTCTCTTTGGCTGAAAAGCACGTCGATGAACAATTCTGCTTGTCGTTCGGTAGCAAAGAGCTGGCGGCGGTTCCAAGTTATGGAAGTAATGAAGAAACTCCGTATCTCCTGCGGGGCTCGTCTCATGACCGGGGCTAAAGCCCGTCATTCTAGCAAATGCGTTTCGCAGGGCTAAAGCCCTGCGCTTCTACCGTGGCACAATCTGAAGCCGTCGTCATCAAGGACAACCGGGGCTTACTTCTTCTTCCCCCGTGGCGGCGGGGCGGGCGGCATAGTGAAGTTGCGGCGGATGGGCACGATGGCGCCGCGCGCCGGGTCCTCGACGTGGCCGCGCTGCATCACCTCTTTGCCGATGTACTGGACGAACTCCTGCATCTGGCGCTGCATCTCCTCCATGCGGGCACGCATCTCCAGGATGATGGCGATGCCCGAGATGTTGACGCCGAGTTCGCGCGCCAGGGAAAGAATGAATTCGAGCCGTCGCAGGTCTTCTTCGGTATAGAGCCGCGTGTTGCCCTCGGTGCGCGACGGCTTGAGCAGGCCCTCGCGCTCGTAGAGGCGCAGCGTCTGGGGGTGGATCTCGTACATCTCGGCGACGGCCGAGATCATGTAGGCGCCCTGGCGCTTGCGTTTAGCCGTCATAGAGTTCCTTCGCTTCGCTCAGGATTTCGCCTGCAGGCTCCCGCTCGCCGCGGCTCGCTCACGCCTGCAATGCGGCTCAACATGTAAGCGCCCTGCCGTCTTCGTTTAGCCATCTATTACAACTTGTCCAATAAAGAACTTACGTCGCCTATCTTATGATCTACATTCAAAGCAGAACGACGCGCCCTGTCGTACAATTCACTCAGTACCTCGAAGACACGATCTTGTTCTCGGCTTGTGTCCGGAGAAGGATCAAAAGCGTTGAGGCTGAAAACCTCAACCCCCTGAATATCTCTCATGGTCAAATCGTAGCGGTCCCTAATTCTACGGATCTCAAATGCGTACCTCGCAACAAGAACCGCTATGAAAGTCTTTGGATCAGCGGTCTCCTGCCAGGCAACCTTACCTTCTCTAGATCGGTCCAACAGTTTCGCCACCAATGGTAGATATTCATCGTTTGTTGTCATTGTCCCCTCAACTCACTTTGCAGAGTCATCGTCCCAGCGACCTCGGCAATAACGCTTACCACTTCCTGACTGAAGCGCAGCAACCTTTGCCTCTGCACTGGTGTAGGCGTTTGCTCATTTGAAACCAACGTTCTAGAAATAACCCCAACTTGTAGGGTTACCTGCTCCAATTCAGCGACTCTTTCAATTGGTATGAACCGGCGCCACCGCTCCTTCGCGGTCAGTATTCCCGAGAGCAAGTCCCGTGCGCGTAGCGATGCTGATTCTGACTGACCGTTTTCAACGAAGCCCAAGAATTCTGACGCCAGGCGATTCAGGGTTGCAAACTCTTCAACCGCATCGCCCAAACGAACAGCTTCCCGAGCATCCTGCGCAGCTTGGCGAGCAGCCCTAGCAACCATCAAGGTCCAAATCGCAACGCACAAACCGACAATGCTCGCGATTGCTCCTATGAAGTCCAGCCACTTCACGAGTCTGAGCTACCTCCGTTATTCTGGCAAACGGCCTTCCACTAAGTCTTCTTCCACATTTCAGCGCGCGGGTCTTCCGGATTGAGTCGCGCCAGCTCGCGCAGGATGTCCTTGGAGCGCTCGTCGCGGATGGGCGGGAGCGTGATCCTGATCTCCACGATCTGGTCGCCGCGCGTGCCTTCATTCGTGGCCGAGGGCACGCCCTTCTCGCTCATGCGCAACTTCTGTCCGCTCTGTGTTCCCTGCGGGACCTTGAGTTGTGCGCGGCCGTCAATGGTGGGGACCTCGATCTTCGCGCCCAGCGCGGCCTCGGTGGCCGTCACCGGCGCGGTGAGATAGATGTTGTCCCCCTCGCGGCGAAACACAGGATGCTCGCCCGCGCGCACGATGATGTAAAGATCGCCCGCCGGGCCGCCGCGCGCGCCCGCATTGCCCTTGCCCGGGATGCGGATGCGCTGGCCGTCGCGCGTGCCCGGCTTGATGCGGACTTCGAGCGGAGTGGCGCGCTGCACCGCGCCTTCACCCCGGCAGCTAGGACACGGCGTGCGCGATTTTCCGGTCCCGCCGCAGCGCGGGCAGGGAACGTTGAAGCGCATGCGGCCGCCGGTCTGCGAGATCTGGCCTTTGCCGTCGCAGTCCGGACACTTGCCGGTGCCGGCGAGAAAGCCCTGGCCGCGGCAGTGTCCGCAGGGCTCCATGCGCTGGATGTTCAGCTTCAGCACTGCGCCCTTGATGGCCTGCCAGAAATCCACGTGCACCTGGTACTCGAGGTCGCTGCCCGGCTCCGGGCCCTCTGGCGTGAAGCCGCCGCGCCCGCCGCCGAAGATGCCGCCGAAGATGTCGCGGAAGCTGCGGCCGCCGGTCTCGGCCTCGGAGAAATCAAAGCCGCTGAAGTCGAAGGGGATGTCCTGCGCGCCTCCGGCGCCGGGATGGAATCCGCCTTGCGGGCCGGGAGCGCCGCCGGCGCGCGCGTAGGCCTCGGCGGTCGCCGGGTCGATGTTGTCCGAATAGAAGCCGAGCTGGTCGTAGATCTTGCGCTTCTTGGGGTCGCTGAGGACGTCGTTGGCTTCGGAGAGAGCCTTGAACTTCTCCTCCGCCGTCTTGTTGTTGGGATTGACGTCAGGATGGTACTTGCGCGCCAGCTTGCGGAAGGCCTTGCGGATCTCGTCCGGCGAGGCGGACTTCTTCACGCCGAGGGTGCCGTAATAGTCCTTCGTAGCGGTGGCCATTCGTCTGCCTTACTTCGACTTCTCCTTCTGCGGCACGCGCGTGGCCTGCCAGGCGACTACTTGCCAGCGGCCGTTCGTGTTGAGGAACGTGCCGGTGTTGCGGAAATAGTTGGTCTCGCTCGTGCCATCCATGTTCTCGATGTGCTGGATGAGGCGGAAGTTCACCACCGCGATCTTGCCGTACTCGTGCACGGTGATGTCGTCGCCGTCATAGGTGACCACGGGATCGCCGGCCTTGGGCGGCTCAAGACCCTTCATGATGTCGGCCTTGTGGATGGTCGAGCCCGCCGAGCTGGTGTAGATGAGGTCGTCGGCGAAGAACCTGTCGTAGACCTCAGGCTTGCCCGAAGGAGCGCCCGCCAGGAACTCGTGCAGCAGGGCGGTCAACGCGGCTTCGTGGCCCGTGGACGAGCCGGCAGAGGGCTTCTCCTGCGCCGTCAAGAGCGCCGATAAGAAGAGGATGAGGACCAGAGACGGTTTCTTCTTCACACTGCCTCCTTGCCATCGAGCGCTCGGTATTCGGTCTAACGTCATGGCACAGCCGAGGGCGGCTGTGCCACACGTCATCGCGCGTTACTTTTTGTCTTCGACGTCCACGTACTCGGCGTCAATGACGCCTTCGTCCTTCTTGGCAGTGCCGTCGGAGGCCGGAGGCGGCGTCGCATCCCCGCCGCCGGGCGCTCCCTGCGGCTGGGCGGACTTGTACATGTGCTCGGCCAGCTTGTGCGAAGCCGAGGTCAGCTTCTCGCGCGCCGCGTTCATGGCCGCGCGGTCGCCGCCCTCGAGCGCCTTCTTGGCATCGGCGAGCGCGGCTTCGACGCTCGACTTGTCGTCGGCCGCGATCTTCTCGCCGTGCTCCTTCAGCATGCGCTCCACGCTGTAGACCATGCCGTCCAGCTGGTTGCGCGCCTCGATCTCCTCGCGCTTCTCCTTGTCCTCGGCGGCGTGGGCGTCGGCGTCCTTGGCCATGCGCTCCACTTCCTCCTTGGAAAGGCCGGAGGACGAAGTGATGGTGATCTTCTGGTCCTTGCCCGTGGCCGTGTCCTTGGCGGTCACGTTGAGGATGCCGTTGGCGTCAATGTCGAACGTCACCTCGATCTGCGGCACGCCGCGCGGCGCCGGCGGGATGCCGGTGAGGTGGAACTTGCCCAGAGTGCGGTTGTCGCGCGCCATGGGACGCTCGCCCTGCATCACGTGCACCTCCACCGAGGTCTGGCTGTCGGCCGCGGTGGAGAAGATCTCCGTCTTCTTGGTCGGGATGGTGGTGTTGCGCGGGATCATGGTGGTGGCCACGCCGCCCAGGGTCTCGATGCTCAGGGTGAGCGGGGTCACGTCGAGCAGCAGCAGGTCCTTCACCTCGCCGCCCAGCACGCCCGCCTGCACCGCCGCGCCCACCGCGACCACTTCGTCGGGATTCACGCCCTTGTGCGGCTCCTTGCCGAAGAGCTCCTTCACCAGCGCCTGGATGCGCGGCATGCGCGTCTGGCCGCCCACCAGCACCACCTCGTCGATCTTGCTGGCGTCTATGGCGGCGTCCTTCATCGCCTGCTTGCAGGGGCCCACCGACTTCTGGATGATGTCCTCCACCATCTGCTCGAGCTTCGAGCGGGTCAGCTTCTTCACCAGGTGCTTCGGTCCGGAGACGTCGGCGGTGATGAAGGGCAGGTTGATCTCGGTCTCCATGGTGGTGGAGAGCTCGATCTTGGCCTTCTCCGCGGCGTCGCGCAGCCGCTGCAGCGCCATCTCGTTGCCCTTGGATCGCAGGTCGAGCCCCTCGTCCTTCTTGAACTCGTCCACCAGCCAGTCCACGATGCGGTTGTCAATGTTGTCGCCGCCCAGGTGAGTGTCGCCGTTGGTGGACTTCACCTCGATCACGCCTTCGCCGACCTCCAGAATGGAAATGTCGAAGGTGCCGCCGCCGAAGTCGTAGACCGCGATGGTCTCATCCTTCTTCTTGTCCAGGCCGTAGGCCAGGGCCGCCGCCGTGGGCTCGTTGACAATGCGCTTCACCTCGAGGCCGGCGATCTTGCCCGCGTCCTTGGTGGCCTGGCGCTGCGCGTCGTTGAAGTACGCCGGGACGGTGATCACCGCCTCGGTCACGGCGCCGCCCAGATAGTCCTCGGCCGCCTTCTTCAGCTTCTGCAGGATCATGGCCGAGATCTGCGGCGGGGTGTACTCCTTGTCCAGCGCCTTGATGGCCACGTGGTCGCCCGACTGCACGACTTTGTAAGGGACCATCTTCATCTCTTCCGAGACTTCGTTGAAGCGGCGTCCCATGAAGCGCTTGATGGAGTAAATGGTGTTCTCGGGATTGGTGATGGCCTGGCGCTTGGCCACCTGTCCTACCAGCCGCTCGCCGGATTTGGTGAATGCCACCACCGAAGGCGTGGTCCGGCCACCCTCTTCGTTGGCGATGACCTTGGGCTCGCCGCCTTCCATCACGGCCACCACAGAGTTGGTGGTGCCCAGGTCAATTCCGATAATCTTGCCCATAGCAGGCCTCCTAGGTTCCTATAAGTGCTTATATATCAGTAGTATACTCGGGTATACTAATATATGAGCGAGTTATTGTCAAGCTTTAGATGTCTCGGAAAAGGCTAAGGCTTCAGGATTTTGCGGCCTCGTGCGTTGCTGTGGTCCGATTGCGGTATGCTAGGCGGCACGAAATTTTCTGGAGACGCCATGCCCACGCTGGAAAAAGAGAAGGCTGCGGCCCTGACCCGCGAAGAGATCATCCAGAAGCAGAAGCAATACATCTTTCCCGCGGTCTTCACCTACTTCAAGGAGCCGCTGCCGCTCGACCGCGGCGAGATGCAGCACGTGTGGGACGTGGACGGCAAGAAGTACCTCGATTTCTTCGGCGGCATCGTGACCGTGAGCGTGGGGCACTCGAACCCGCGCGTTACCTCTAAGATGAAAGAACAGATTGACCGGCTGCAGCACGTCTCCACCTGCTTCCCGGTAGCGCCGGCGGTGCTGCTGGCTGAAAAGCTGGCCGGCATGACCCCGGGCCAGCGGCTCACCAAGACCTACTTCACCAACTCGGGCACCGAGGCCAACGAGACCGCGGTCCAAACGGCGCGCATGCACACCGGCAACTTCGAGATCATCGCCCTGCGCCACGGCTACAGCGGGCGCTCTTCGCTGGCCCGCGGCATGACGGGACTCAGCACCTGGCG
>JACXTT010008816.1_pt1 | contig 13915 bp, 17 predicted proteins | sample 9270951 | NCBI WGS metagenome assembly JACXTT01 (sample SAMN15532306, study PRJNA645909) | rock metagenome | isolation source: weathered quartz diorite | place: Puerto Rico | collected 2017-06-21 | reverse complement strand
ATCTTCCGCACTCTGTGGGCACACAAGCTGCGCTCGTTCCTCACCATGTTCGGCGTTGCCTGGGGTGTGGGATCGTTGCTGCTACTCGTCGGCTTGGGCGAGGGTTTCCGCTCGGGAAACAAGCGCAACCTGGCCGAATTCGGGGAAAACATCATGTTTATCTTCCCCGGTCGCGCCCCCGTGGTCGCAGCCAGCATGAACTCCGCCCGCAACTATCTGCTCACTTACCAGGATTATGCGGACATCCGCAGGGAAGCTCCCCACGTCCACAATGCCTCGCCTGTTCTTTCCCGCGATGACGTGCGCGCCGTCAGCGAATTCGCCAGCGCCAACGGACAAATTGTCGGAGTGGAGCCTCAGTACAATGAGATCCGGTATCTTCCTCTCAAGCAGGGACGCTGGTTCAATGACTTGGACGAAGCTCAGAAGCGCAACGTGATCGTCCTGGGCGACGAACTGACCAGGAACCTCTTTCCCGGACGACCCGCGGTTGCCGTCACCGTCCTCCTTAATGGCATCAGGTTTGAGGTCATCGGCACCGTGAAGCGCATCGGCCGTGGTGACGAAAACCTGACCAACATGCGCGGCTACATTCCCTTCCAAGTCATGGCGACCTACTTCCCGCTTAAGGGCGAGAACCACCAAAACTCAATCTCGCTGATCAACTATCAGCCTCGCGTGCCCGCTGAGCACTTGCTGGCAAGGGAGGACGTCCACAAGATCATCGCCCGTAATCACGGTTTCGACTACCGGAATGAAGACGCCTTCGAAGACCTGGATACCGTTGAGCAGGCCGAGATGATAGGCAAGATTTTCGATGCGATGAACATGTTCCTGGGCACTGTTGGACTGGTGACCCTGACCCTGGGCGCCATTGGTGTCATCAACATCATGCTGGTGGCTGTCAGTGAGCGTACCCGTGAGATCGGACTGCGCAAAGCCCTGGGCGCCACCAACCGCAGCATTCTGGTCCAGTTTTTCTTGGAAGGAATTCTTCTTACCTTATTTAGCGGACTGATCGGCATGGGACTGGCGGGCGCCCTGATGGCGCTGCTCGGTACGCAACAAGGACCAGGGGGATTTGATCCTCCCAAGCTGGTGCCCGCGTCCGCGATTCTGGCGATCGGCAGCTTGACGCTGGCGGGGGTGGCCGCCGGACTATATCCCGCGCGCAAGGCCGCCATGCTGCAGCCTGTGGAGGCACTGCGGCAGGAGTAAAACTGGGACTAACTGGGACTAAGACGATGCTCCGTGATTTGCTCCACGAAGCCTACGGCGCCATGCAGTACAACCGTCGCCGCACCGCCCTCACCATGCTCGGCATGGCTTGGGGGATCGCCACGGTTGTCTTGCTGCTGGCTTACGGCAATGGCTTCGGCCGGGCTTGCGCCAATATTTTTGCCAACTTCGGCACCAAGCTGATGATCATGGTCCCTGGCCGCACCTCCATGCAGGCTGGCGGCCAGAAGGCGGGTGCGCCCATCCGCTTTACCCTCGACGACGTGGACACGCTCACCACCAATATTCCTCAAATCGTTCAGATCACGCCCGAAGCATCCAAGCAGGCGAACATCCAGTATGAGACACGGACGTTCAACTTCAGCGTCACCGGCAATTATCCCAACGTTATTTCCATCCGCGCGCTCAAACTGGCACAGGGCCGCTTCTACAACGCGGAAGATGAGATGCAGCACGCCCGCGTAGCCGTGATTGGCTCTGAGGCTAAGGAAAAGCTTTTCTCTGGACGTAACGCGTTGGGCGAAAAAATCCGCATCGATGGCCTTAGCGTTGAAGTCATCGGGGTCGTAAGCCCCAAAATGCAGGCGGGCGATGACAATACGAACCGCTTGATCTACATCCCCTTCACCACCATGAGCGACCTTAAGGACACGCACTACCTCGACTCCATCTGGTTCAACTATGAGACCCCTGCGTACGAAGGCTTGGAACAGTCCGTGCGCAGGGTGATGGCCATCGGGCACAGGTTCAACCCGACTGACCGCCGCGCCCTGTTCGTGTTTAATCTCATGGAACAGGTCCACCAGTTCGAACTCATTACGCTCGGCCTAACCATTCTGTTGGGTTTCATCGGTACGCTGACGTTGGGCATCGGCGGGGTCGGCCTCATGAACATCATGCTGGTCTCGGTAACGCAGCGAACCCGTGAGATCGGAGTGGAAAAGGCGCTGGGCGCGCGCAATAGGCATATCCTCCTGCAGTTCCTGGCCGAATCTCTCACCATTACTTTCATCGGCGGGGCGCTGGGAATCATTTTGGCCTATGGGGTCTCGCTTTCCGTCGGAAGGCTCACCCTATACAGCGCCATGGCGAAGAACGCGGAAGGCGGCGACGTCAGTCTGATCATTGCTCCGGGTACTCTGATCGTGGCCACGCTCATCCTCGGCGCCGTGGGGCTAATCAGCGGCATGGTGCCCGCCGTCCGTGCCTCGCGCCTAGATCCCATTGAGGCTCTGCGCTACGAATAGCTTCGGGGGCCAACTGTGCTCCGCAGAAACTCCGTCCGATTACAGACACTGTTCAATTCCTTCCGCCTAACCCGCGAAATTCTGTTAAAGGTCGTTGAACGAGTTGGGCCGGGTTATTGAGACCCGGTGAATTCTGTTGAAGCCGAGTGCTCTCACCGCCACAATTTTGCCTGCAATCGGAGCGCCGCTAACTGGAAATTCCCGGGCTCGCCGTCGCGACACACCCTGCACTACTGCAGCAGGGCCAGAGTTCTACAGGTCTTGCTTATAATCTCGCGCTGGTCCGGACTCAAATCCACGAATTCGAATCCGTAACGGTAGCCCGAGTGACTGCGCACAGCTCCTCCCACCCTGACCGGCTTGCGCGTAACTGGCACTAAGAATTCCAGATGGACAGCCGTACCGACATCCCACACTGTAACGAACACCCCGGCGATTCCGACCTCGCTGATATCCAGGGCTCGACCCCGCATGGTCCCGCGTTGTTCCACACCGAGGACGGTCACATGGAGTTGCGTGTCGATCTCATACCGCTGAGATCGCCGCCGGTTTATCGGGCCGTCGTGCTCTTCGGCGCTGTTCATCGGACTGGCATCGCAGGAAAAAGATCTCTCCGGCGATCATCGTCGTTCAATCGATTCTCGTCGGACCAGAGCCATTCGGGAGAATTGCTTGAGATCTGTCGGAAAACCGTCGATGGTTCACAGGCGGGACCGCGATCCGACGGACAGGCTGGTTTGTTCTGAACCTAATTTTGCCTGGGCCGCGCTTTCCAAAGTCGAGATCGGCGAGTCGGTAGAATCGGCAGTCACGTCGTCTAAGCTGTCGCGCTCGCGCGGCGTATTTTCACTGCGTGGCGGTCAGGGATCTGACAATTCTTTCCTCGACCAAAAGCGCACGTCGCTCCCAACTCGTCAGGGGAGTTAGTAGCAGGCCAGGGCGCTATGGGCAGCGCCCTGGGTAACCCTAATACCAGCAGCCGATGGGGACAGCCACTCATCCGTCGCAGACGGCTTGCAAAGACGGAGCGCTCTGTAGTCAAAGAGTGGATCAGATCGGGCAGCGTTTCCATCCATGTGCACTTTGAATTCTGGCGAGTGACAGGTAACTATTGGTGCGCAGTCGCCAAGTTGTCTATTCGACCAAAGGTCGAGCTGATATTTGCGTCTGAGGATTCTACCGCTCCGATCGCCACAATCTCCTGATCCGCAGATTCCGATAAACGTCGCGCCGCTGCGGATTGTAATCGGTTTACTCGGAAGAGCTAATCCGTCCCTCTCATGGCCCCTGACGCCGTTGACCCTGGACGATGCGCGCCGCTTGATTCAACTCTACGTGGATCACTACAACACGGTGCGATTACACAGCGCCATCGGCTATGTGACGCCGCAAGATAGGCTCGCCGGACGACAGGCTGAGATCCATGCGGCTCGCGACCGCAAGTTAGAAGAGGCTCGTAACCAGCGGCAACTTCGCCGGCAGCAGACGGCGTCTTTGATGTTTGCACACTCTTCCACCCCAGCTACAATGACCTCGCCGGGTGAAACGGAAGCGGGCACTGCAGGGATGCAACTATGCTGAGGGATAGCCTGGTGGGGCTCATCGAGCCGATGCTCAGCAGCGCGGGAGCCAATCCTCTCGCGCTCTGTACTGCGAGGAAAAAGCCATCGGACGATAGACCCCCATGCCTTGAAAATCCCCGCCCCGAAGGGGCGGAATTTACACTAACGGGGAACCCTCTTCTCCATTTCACGCTGTTGTGCAAGGCTGACTGCCGTTTGGTGCCGTCGCCCAGGATCAAGACGCATTGCGGATATCCTGCGCTCTGATTCCTGATCGCCGAGGTCGACGCACCGGCTAGTCTGATATCCAGACGGCTTTCCCCAGGTACTTTCGCTTTGAACGTGATGGTTCCCGTCCCGCTGCCCGTTTCCGAAAGGGCGGTCACGCTGCCGGTTAGAGTGACGTCACTTATCGCAGCTCCACCTACCATGGCAGCAAGAGATTGGGAAGCGAGACTTACGGCTCTTCACTTTGCTGGTGGGATCCTCTGAAGAGCGTCGTTGACGCTGGGAATATCAGGAACGGTTTCACTGACCTCTTAGAGATTCTCTCGATCGGAAGAGGTTACGGACACCTGTAGAAGACTTACCGACGCTTTCCCGCCGGGCTGTAACCTTCCCGGCGTCCACGCATCGTGCAAACAGACTGGAATCCACAGTCAGAGCTGAAAATCCACATATGCGGAGGTAAACCAGTGAAACGCCATCTGTTAACAGTTTTGGCCGCTGTTCTCGTGAGCAGCCTCAGTTTCGCGGCGCCAAAGGGCAAAACATTCAAAGGGGAGATCATGGACAGCCAGTGCGCCATGAATGGTTCGCACGCCCCCATGCTGAAGAAGGAAGGCATGGGAGATAAGGACCCCAATGATCCCATGGTCAAGAAGATGTGCACGGAAAACTGCGCAAAGATGGGGGGCAAGTACGTTCTGTACGACGCTGCCACAAAGAAAGTTTATCAACTGGACGATCAGACCACGCCCCAGCAGTTCGCGGGGCAAAACGTGAAGGTCACAGGCACCCTCGACAAGGCTGGCGAGACGGTTCACGTCACGAATATCGAACCAGGCTCGTAGTCGTTCTGCTTTTGGAGAGGGCTGTCGTTACAGCGTCAGTCCTCTCTGCTTCTTCTTGCTGTTTGGATCACGGGACTTTTCTTGAGGATGCACCGATGAGAAGGTTGCATATTGCGGGAATCGGCGTGCTCGTTCTCATCGCCGTGATCGCAGCCGGTGCAGCGTCCCAGTTTACGCTGAGCGCACTGCCGGAGCCAGGACGAACGGAGACGTTCCTTGCGACCAAGACTAAACATTATTTGGTCCACAGAAGCAGCCGGGAAGGCACTCTGCCTGCGCCGGCCGACCGGCAGGCGAGCATCAAGGAAGGCGAGAGGCTGTTCGGCACGGAATGCGGTGCATGCCACGGAGCGAGCGGGCGCAATCCCACGGATGCGGGCCGGTGGATGTACCCACGAGCCGCAGATCTGACCTCGCGCGACGTTCAGGCGTATTCCGATCAGGAAGTCTTCTGGATCATCAAGAACGGAATCCGGTTGAGCGGCATGCCGGCATTTGGGAGGGTCGAGTCCGAGGAGCACATTTGGGATCTGGTTTTCTATGTCCGCGCCTTGCCAAAGGCCGCCCCAGAGGGTGTGCGATGACGAATTTGACCACAAGAGCACGCAGTGAAAAGGAACAAGAAGGGACCCAAGAATATGGCCGTTTCTGAGGCAGTACCTCTTTCACCGCTGAACGTATGCCCACTGCTTACAGGTGCCGCAATGCCTCAAGTGACTCTGCGGACCGTGAATAACGAGGCCTTCGATCTGAACAGCGCGGTGAGGCAGCAGCCCTCGGTTCTCGTCTTCTATCGTGGCGGTTGGTGACCGCACTGCAACAAGCAGTTGGTCCAACTGCGAGAAATCGAGCCTCAGTTGATGAATTTGGGTGTGCAGCTCTTGGCAATTTCTCCCGACCAGCCATCAAAGCTGACGGAGACGATCGACAAACACAAGATGGGCTTCCGACTGCTATCCGACAGTGATATGGCTGCGGGACGAAGTTTTCGAGTCGCTTACAGGTTGGACGATGGCACGCTGGCCGAGCTGAAGAAATACGGCATTGATGTGGAGGAAGCTTCCGGGCAAAAGCATCACATGTTGCCAGTGCCAGCAGTGCTCCTGGTGACGACGAATGGCTTGATTCAGTTTGAGTACGTGAACCCGGATTATAAGGTACAGCTGGATCCCGACCTGCTATTGGCCGCCACGAGGATTGTCTTCAAGCGCCAGGCATAGCTGGCACGAAACTGGCCCGCAAGTTCCAGGTGGGTTATGCTGGCGCTTGCGCGTGGCAGCGGTTTGCCGAACTCGTGCGGAGCGCGACGATGATGACCGAGGATCTACGCGATGAAGTGGCGAAAATCGCCTGAAGAGTTGGTGGCCGCTTTTGAGTCCGTGATGCCTGGTGCGCCGGCCGTCATGCGCAAGATGTTTGGATTTCCCGCCGGCTTTCTTCATGGAAACATGTTCATAGGCCTGCACCAGGAGAATATGATCTTGCGGCTCCCGCAAGCATCCAGGACGGAACTCCTGGCGATCGAGGGCGCAAAGTCATTCGAGCCGATGCCCGGACGCCCCATGCGAGAATACGTGGTCGTCCCGGCGTCAATTGTTCACGATCCAGAGAAACTCGCGCCGTGGGTCAGTAAGGCGCTGGATTACGCCACATCACTCAAGCCGAAAACAAAAAAGAAATCTGCGAAGAAAACAAAATAAACAGCGCGCCCGCCGCGACCCCCAACTACTTATCGGACGCAGCTGAAGGTACATTATTGACTGCGCCGAGAGCTTTTTTGATGTTGCCTTCAATCTCGTCACGTCCTTTCAGCCCGAACACCTTGTCCACGAGCTTGCCGTCCCGCCACTTGCGCCAGCAAGGACTTGTAGCGTGCCAGGAGCTGGGCGACCTCCGTTGAGATCGCGCCCAAAGTAATGAAAACGACGCTGAAGCCTAAGATGAAGGCCGCCGAGTTGAGCATCAGCTTCGGCAGCACTCGTGCCTCATGGGATTTCAGCTCCTCGACTCCGGTTCCGGAGATCAACGATACATATCCCGGCACCAGCGGTAGGACACAGGGCGAAAGAAAAGAAATCAGCCCTGCTAGGAACGCCGCGATGGGGAGGGGAAAGCTGGACACTGTGTTTTTTTCAGCCTGCGTACTGCGATTGTGCAGAAGAAAATGCGCTCGATTGGCTCGAACACTTACCATCTTGGAGATTCATGGACCAACCTGTGGTTACACGCAAAAAGAGCAAACAAGCGGCGACTCTGAGTCGCCGCCTCGAATAGAGTCACTGCTTCGGTTCAGGCAGCAAAGATGCCGTTTCAACCCTGATCGTTGCCGCCTCCGCGTTGGCAACTCCTTTTACTTGAACGTAGTGTCCCTGGTGGTCCGCGAGCTTGTCAGGGTTCTCGACGGTCCAGATTTTGTTGTCGCCGTCGGTCACCAAGGCCAGCTTGGAGCCCATCTTGATGTGGTCTTTGTTGGCGCACTTCTTGTCACCATGCGCCGCACATTCAGTGTCTGACACCCAGCCTTTGACGGTAACCACCTTTCCTTTCTCTCCCGCCAGGGCGGTAATCGAGAAGAGCAAGGCGACGGCAAGCGTTCCAATTACAAGCTTTTTCATCACTAATCCTCCGGCCCGGCGTCATTGAAATTCACTGGTTCGCTGGGCTTCATCATGTAAAACCGCGGCCGGGCGCCCATTTATTCCCCGTTTTCGATTTAGAAAGGGAATAAATTAGGGCCACGTCTAAGTTGTTACAAGTGAGGCTGGATTCTTTGTTCCTCGGACAAATGCCACGGGCGAGGCATTTTGAACGCGACGTTTTGCCTCATCTTCCGGCGGTTTACCGCACGGCGCGCCAGCTTGTGGGTGTCGAGTCGGCGGACGACCTGGTTCAGGAGACGTTTCTTCGAGCCTGGAAATATTTTGAAACTTTCGACCCGACGACGAACTGTCGTGCCTGGCTGTTTCGCATATTGCGTAACGTCTGGATCAGTCGCTGGCGGAAGAGCCGTCTGGAACTGCCGCTGTTCGACACTGGAGCCGAGCAGATTGAGCCCTACTACGATTGGGAAGGCGAGCTTCTTCGTGAAGAGTTGTCGGCGGATGTGGAGCGCGCTCTGTCGGAGTTGCCCTCGGACTATCGCTTAACGATCCTGCTCGCGGACGTCGAAGATTGCACCTACGAGGAAATCGCCAGGATCATGGAGTGCCCGATCGGCACGGTCATGTCACGGCTCAACCGGGGAAGACGCATGTTGGCCCGGCTGATTCAATCCTATGGTGACGCCAAAGCTTCCAGGAACCAGCCGCGGGAATTCGTCCGGAGAAAACCATGATGGACTGCAAAAACGTTAGAGAAGTCCTGGACCTGTACGTCGACGGTGAGTTGTCGCCCGAGGCCACCGTACAGGCGGAAGCCCACTTGGCGGAGTGCCATGCATGCCGGCGGGCGGCGGACCGCTTGCAGGGATTGCGACAAGCCATTAAGGCTGCAGTAAGCCAATATCAACCGACGCCACAACTGGCGAACCGTGTGCGGAAGTCAACGTTTTCACCCTGGCACCGTCGGCCAGCATGGGCGCTCCCCGTGGCCACAGCGGCACTCCTGATCGCTGCCTTGGTGGTGTCCGCGTCGCAACTCCGCGGAGCCGTGGCAAATACCCTGGAGGCAGCGGCTTTCCATCTGGACGACTCCAGGTCCGTGGTCATGGAAGGAACACTCCTCTGCCGGGATTGCCAATTGAAAAAGGAGTACGGTTATCGTGCGATGTGTCCTCTGAAGGGGCATCACGGCACTTTACAAACGAAGGATGGCAAGATTTGGAACATTCTCGATGGGGATGCCTCTGAGGACCTGATCCACAATTCAAAACTGCTTGGGCGAACCGTGCGCATTCATGGCCGCTGTTTCCGAAGGGCCAGTTCGATCGAGGTGGACAGCTACGAGGTACTGTGAAAAGGAGCGCAAGCAAAGCGTGGACCTCAATTGCTGTCATAGGAAAGCCGCGCGCTGTGCGTGACTGTTCTCTCTGGAAAATCACCGCACGCGTCTTGCTCTGTGTAGCATTTGTGGCCGCGGCAGCTCCCGGTGACGCTGGAGTCCTTTCCGATCAAGAGTCAACAAAACAAACAGAGGCGACTGCCTCCAGCCGATCGACTCGAGCCGACGGGGCGTACCGATACACCAACCGGCTGATTCACGAGAAAAGTCCCTACCTCTTATTGCATGCGCACAATCCCGTCGACTGGTATCCCTGGGGAGAAGAGGCTTTTGCGAAAGCAAAACGTGAAAACAAGCCGATCTTTCTTTCCGTGGGCTATTACACCTGCCATTGGTGCCACGTGATGGAGCGCGAGTCGTATTCCAATGCGGCGATTGCTGAGTTGCTCAATCGCTCGTTTGTTTCCATCAAAGTGGACCGCGAGGAACGTCCGGACATCGACAACGAATACATGAGCTTCGTGGAGGCGACTACCGGAAGTGGCGGGTGGCCGATGAATGTCTTCCTGACTCCCGACCTGAAGCCATTCTTCGGCGGCACCTATTTCCCACCAGAGGACAAGAATGGCGCTACCGGTCTTCACACACTGCTGCCACGCATCGCAGACTTGTGGAGCAAGCAGCGCGAAGAGATCACGCGTTCCGCGGACAGCATCACGGAGAAGTTACAACAGGCAGTGAACAGTGGAGTAGGCGGAGGCGGCCCGTTGCAAGCGAGTTTACTGGACAAGACTTATGATCAGATTCGCCAATCGTACGATGCCGCCAATGGCGGTTTTGGAGAAGTCCCCAGGTTCCCACGGCCCGTCGTCCCGAACTTCCTGCTGCGGTACTGGTCGCGAACCGGGAAGAAAGAAGCGCTCGATATGGTACTGAACAATCTGCGTTCCATGGCCGGAGGCGGAGTTCATGATCTGCTTGGCGGGGGTTTCCATCGCTATTCCACTGATGGTCGCTGGCGGGTACCACACTTCGAGAAGATGCTGTACGACCAGGCCCAGCTTGCGACGCTCTATACCGAGGCCTATCAAGCGACGAATGACCCGTTCTATGCCAACGTGACCCGCGACATTCTCGACTTTGCCTTGCGTGAGATGCGCAGTCCCGAAGGCGCCTTCTATTCCGCGCTGGATGCAGACAGCCAGCTCGACAAGGGCAAGCCTGAGCACGGGGAAGGCGTGTTTTACGTGTGGACCGCTCAAGAAATTGAACGCGTGCTGGGGAAAGAAACGCCTTCTATGTTCGACTTTCGTTATGGGGTGGAAGCCGCAGGAAATGTCCCGTCCGGGCAAGACATTGAGGGCTGGCTGAAAGGAAAGAATGTCCTCTACGAAAACCACTCTCTGGCCGAAACGGCGAAGAAGTTCGGAAAGACTGAAGCGCAGACAAGCCAGATACTGAGCGACGCAAAGCAAAGGGTTTTCACCCAACGCTCTCTTCGGCCGCGGCCGCCAGTGGACACAAAGATCATCACTTCTTGGAACGGGTTGATGATCTCCGCCTTAGCGAAGGCCAGCCAGGCTCTGGATGAACCGAAATACCTCGAGGCCGCCAATCGCGCCAAGTCGTTTCTACAAGCTCACATTTATCAGCCAGCCTCCGGCAAGCTGAAGCGACGCTATCGCGTGGGAAGCGCAGACATTGATGGCTATCTCGACGACTACACGTTCCTAACCCAGGGTCTTCTCGACCTGTATGAAGCGTCGTTCGACGTGCGATTGCTCTCCTGGGCTGTCCAGCTGCAACGGGCGCAGGATCGCTTGTTTTGGGATGAGAAGCAGGGCGGTTATTTCACTACCAGCGGTCAGGACCGATCGATTTTGCTGCGCACGCGAGAGGCGTACGACAGCGTTGCGCCTTCTCCGAATTCCGTGGCAGCGATGAATCTGCTGCGCCTCTGGCAAGTAACGGACAACCAAGCTTACAAGGACAAAGCGGACAGAACCTTGGCTGCCTTCAGTCCACGCCTGGAGCAGATGCCGGAGGCCATGCCATACATGATGTCAGCGTTGGACTTCAGCGTGGCGAAGCACAGGCAAATCGTCATCGCGGGCGCCCCCAGCGCGGACGACACCCGCGCACTGCTCCGCCTAGTCTGGCAACGCTATATCCCCAACCGGGTGCTTCTGCTCGCCGATGGCGCTGAAGGGCAAAAACAGCTGGGACGCTGGTTGCCTTTGTTGGCTAATGTCACCCGGAAGCAGGGCCGGGCAACCGCCTACATCTGCGAGAACTATGTCTGTAACCTGCCGACTGCTGACCCACAAACCGCCGCGCGCCTGCTGGATCAATCCCAATCAGTTCAAAAGCAGGTTCCTGCGGACCGGTAACCATCCCCTGGTTTGCGCATCTAGCACCTTAGGGTTTTGATCTTTCTGCGCCTACGGAACCTGGACATGTCAAGACAGGTCGATGCGGCGGCAGCGCCCGCCAAAGCAATGCCGGATACCAAGGCCATTGGCGCCATCGCTTATGTGGCTTACCCCGCGCGTATTCAAGAGAAACCTGGTCATCGCCTTGATTGTAGGAAGCCTGCTGACAGTTGCCAACCAGTTCGAGGTGATCCTGCGGGGCTCGATCTCCGTTAGTCTGCTGGTTAAGATTTGTTTGAACTTTGCGATCCCGTTCGTGGTGTCGTCGGTGAGCGCTTATGTAAATCGATGTGGTCCGTAGGGCTGCGTCGCTAGAGGCCAATTTATCGATACGGGATCTTGAGATTCGGTATGTGGACTGCAAACAAATCTCGAATTTGGATGGCGGCTTTCCTGACCTGCGTCCTTGCGAAGGGATTTGCTCTTGCGCAGGAACAAGAACAGTATCTGGATGCAGGGAAAGGCCAACCGCCTTTCGACATCACTCGCCACTCCGTACCGATTGAAGAGATCCTCTCGGGCGGTCCTCCCAAGGACGGCATACCCGCACTGAACAACCCAAAATTCGTCTCTGCGTCCGATGGGGACAAGTTTCTGAAAAAGCACGACAAAGTCTTGGCCATCGAGTACAACGGGGTAGCCAAGGCCTACCCGATCAGAATTCTGAACTGGCACGAAGTTGTGAATGACAACTTCAATGGAAAACCCGTGGTTGTTAGTTGGTGTCCACTCTGCCTTTCGGGCATTGTTTATGACCCAGAAGACGGGGGCAGCAGACTGACCTTCGGGGTTTCCGGAAGAATATACAAATCCAATCTCCTGATGTACGACCACGAAACCGGAAGCCTATGGTCGCAGCTGCTGCAGCGAGCCATTACGGGCCCGCTCACGGGCGCTGTGCTTGCAATGCTCCCCGCTGAGCACTCCACGTGGGAACATTGGCGGACAGAGCATCCGAACACGCTGGTCCTATCGCTGGATACCGGCTTCAAACGCGATTACGGCCTTGACCCTTACAGGGAGTACGTTGAGGACGGGAGGCCCACATTCCTCAGTTCGCGAGATACCAAGAAGACAAAAGGGAAGATCGGCCCGATGGATCCGGTGCTTGGAGTCAACGTCGGAGGGATCCAGAAAGCTTATCCGTTTTCTCTTCTTAAGAAGAGACCTGAGCAGTTTGCCGATCGCCTGGGCGGTACGACACTAGTGATTCATTTCGATAGAGAATCGAGGACGGCGTACGTCACAACTCAGTCTGACGAGGTTCTGCCTTCGACCATGGTTTTCTGGTTCGCCTGGCAGAATTTCTTTCCGCAGACACAAATCTTGGCGAAGGAACACTAGCGACTTGCTTGCCCACCGATGCTTCATTCCAGCCGCCTGCGACTCTATTAGGCCGGAGCATGCGCTATTTTGTTTCCCGAGGACCTCGCGAAGCTACAGCATGTAGCGGAGGTCGGATGCTAGAGTCGGATATCCGAAGATCGTCTCCCGCAGGTCCGACGCGGGTATGCCGGACTTAATGGCAAGCGCGAACAGGTTAATTGTTTCTTCGGCGTGTGGGCCGAGCAGGTGAGCGCCCAAGATGCGGTCGGTACCTTCTTCAATCAGAACCTTGAATCCGGAGGATTCCTCGCCAACCCTGCGAGAGGAGTACCACGCTGTCGTGAGTTCATGGTGCGTTCGGAACCGCAGGCCCCTTTCGCGTGCAGCTTGTTCCGAGAGTCCCACAGAAGCCAAAGGTGGGACGGTAAACGCTACGGTAGGCACGGCCGTATAGTTCGGGGTAGCTCGGTTTCCTTCCAGCAGATTCGTTGCTACGATCCGGCCCTCATATCCGGCTACTGGAGTCAGGGGAGGTCCACCACTGGCTGCTGCGTCCCCCGCTGCGTAGACCGCTGGATTCGATGTGCTCTGGAGGTACTCGTTAACCTCGACTCCACGCTCATTGGCCTCCACCTGAGCAGCCGCCAGATCCAGGTCTTGGATTTCAGGAACCCGACCAGCACCGTGGACTACGAGGTCGGCGTGGAAGGTGTACTGCTCACCGCCAGAAGAAGCACGCACGATCAAATGACCGGCTGTATTCTCGATGGCGTTGACTTCCGTGCGCAACCGCACATCAGCCCCGAGATACCGGGTCTTGTGTGTGAGTTGTTCAACCAGATCGGGATCAAAGCCCTCGAGGAGGCGCTCGCCACGATGAAGCACTGTAACCTTTGCGCCAGCACGGAGGGCCACATGGGCGAACTCCATTGAGATGTACCCTCCGCCGATGAAGACGACACGTTTTGGCAATCCCTCCAACTCCAGGAACTGGTCGCTGGTGGTGAGGAATTCTTCGCCCGGAATGTTCAGCGTCCTAGGTGCCGCGCCGGTTGCGATGACAATATAGCGTGCTTCCAGGACATCTTCGCCTACCT